>FSSH01000169.1_pt4 | contig 59322 bp, 49 predicted proteins | sample 1166101 | NCBI WGS metagenome assembly FSSH01 (sample SAMEA32972668, study PRJEB13176) | freshwater metagenome | biome: Drinking water system; feature: Biomass in drinking water that filtered by 0.45 um membrane; material: drinking water | place: USA | collected 2012-12-20 | depth 0 m | reverse complement strand
GCGCTGAAATAGGCGCCGATATTGCAGCCATTCGACAGGCGAGCGCCGTAACCCATGAGGATGCCGCCGATGAGAGCGCCGATCCAGGCGAGATTCGAGCCGCCGCGGCGGGCATCAAAGCGCCGGGCGCTGGCGGCGGCAAAGGCAGCGCCCAGGATGATCGCCAGATCCATGACGGAGGCCTTGTCTGCGAAGATGCTGGCGTTAAGCTGATCGGCCTGTCCGGTCAACACCCAGTAATCCCAGTGTGACGGGTCGATGCCGATGGCTTGCACGATCTTGCCGCCCCACAGCATGAAGGCGGAGGTCTCGCTCCACGGAAAGCCGCCGATGATGAGCGTGGCGACGTTGAGAAGGGCAAGGCCGATGCTGCCCCAGATGAGTGGCCATGGCCCGATCAGCAATGTCTGCCACGACAAGCGGGCGGAGAGATCAAGCTCCGAGAGGCGGGCGCGGCGGCGGGCAAACGCAAACATCGCCGCGAGCAGCACCAGCTGAACGACGAGGCCTGTCTGCCAGCCGAAAACACCCATCATGGTGGTGGCGGGAAGTGCCGGCAGGCCCCACCAGAAGCCGATATGGGTGGCAACGATGGTGGAGCCGATGATGAAGCCGGCGAGCGTCGACAGGAGTTTTCCGTTGCCGCCACCCAGTGCGAAGAGCGTGCCGGAGGCGCAGCCGCCTCCGATCTGCATGCCGATGCCGAAGAGGACCGCGCCAAAGATATGGGTGATGCCGATGGGCGTTGCCGGGCCGCCGATGGGCTGGCCGAGAAAACTGCCGATCCCGATCAGCGGAAAGAAAAACACGCTCGTCAGCGCCAGCATGATGGCGTGGGCGGCAAGGCCAGTACCGTCACGGTTCTCGAGGAGCAGGCGGAAGGCGTTGGAGAAGCCAAACGAGGCGCGATAAAGGACGATACCAAGGAGCGCGCCCACTAATGTCAGCGCCGCCAGACGCCAGCTACCGCCATCAACCGTGCCGGCGCTGAGCGCTACCGCAAAGAGCGCAACAAGCGAAGCGATCAACACCAGCCGATTGATGTCCGGACGCGGAGCAGGGCTGGTTTGGTTGAGAAGGCTGCGCTCGACAAGGCTCATGATGAATTGTGTCTCCAACCTGGTAACGATCGCCTGTCTAGAATATTGCCGAGAAAAAAGCCGCTCGCGAGATTGGCCGTAACGATGAATTGACCATGCCACGATCTGGCATGGCCCCTTGCTTTTTGCGGGCGCTTCACCGAGTTTCCTATCTCCCGACGATCAGGTCTTTCAAGGTCACGCGATGCCGCCCAAATCTCCTTCTGCCGTGCTTCCCCTCCTCAAGCGCATCGAGGAGGGGCAAATCACCGCGAACGCTGCCTTCGAGAGTTACGCGCAGGTGATCTCTGCCAGTGAGCCGATGATCAAGGCCTTCGCTCACCTCGATATCGAAAGCGCGCGCCGACAGGTGGGCGCTTCTTCGCAACAGCCGCTCAAGGGATTACCGGTCGCCATCAAGGACGTGTTCGAAACGTCTGATATGCCGACAGCCTTCGGCAGCGAGATCTATGCCTCCAACCGTCCGCCAGCCGATGCGGCGATCGTCATGCTGTCGCGCAAGGCGGGCGCCACCATTATCGGCAAGACGACGACAACAGCCTTCGCCCATCTCGATCCGACGATGACCGAAAACCCTGTGGCGCCTGGTCATACGCCGGGTGGCTCGTCGGCTGGCAGCGCTGCGGCGGTTGCGGGTGGCATGGTGCCGTTTGCGGTTGGCACGCAGACCGGCGGCTCGGTGGTGCGCCCGGCATCCTATTGCGGCATTGCCGGCTACAAGCCGAGCTACCGCCTGCTGCCGACGGTTGGCCTCAAGCATTTCTCGTGGTTTCTCGATACCGTGGGGGTTTTCGCGCCGACGGTGGCCGATGCTGCTTTTTTTGCAGGCGCGTTGACCGGCCGTCCGTTGCGTGTTGACGGCGTCAACGCCGCACCACCATCGCTCGGGATCATCGACGTTCCGGATTGGGGGATGGCCGACAAAAGCATTGGCGAGGCGGTGATGGCGGTGGTGACGGCTGCCGAGCGCGCCGGTTCAAAGATTGTCGCGGTCGGGAATGTGGCTGTTCTGCACGAAGCGTGGGAGGCGCATGCGGCGATCCAGATGTTTGAATCGGCCATGGCGCTTGCCTTTGAATATGAGCGCTACCGTGAGCGCTTGCCACCGCTCGTGCGCGGTGAGCTGGACGCGGCGCAGAAGATAGGGTTTGCCGAATATGACGAGGCCCGCGCGATTGCCTCGCGGGCGCGGCGGGAAATGAAGCGGATTTTCGGCGCCCTCGATGTATTGGTTCAACCTGCCGCACCCGGGCCGCCGCCGGCAACGCTTGCCTCGACGGGGCGGGCTGTCTTCAATCGCCTGTGGACGATGACAGGCGATCCGGCGATTTCGGTGCCCGGCATGCGCGACAGTGCCGGATTACCGCTCGGCGTTCAGGTGATCGGCCCGTTTGGCGAGGACCACAAGACGCTCGCTGCCGCCCATTTCATCGAAGGTGTCATCGCGCGCCTTCACTGACAGGCTCAACGCCAGCGCGACCCCTCGCCGTGGCGCTCGCCAATGCGGGCGCGTTCGGCTGCCGGCAATTGGCTGACGCTGGTCAGAATGGTTTCCTGGGCCTGCTCCTGCAGTTTGACCGTGAGTTCACGCACGTCGCGCATCAGGCCGCGCACCTGATTGACGTCAATGACGGGAGAGCGGAAGGCTGCGGCGATTTCCTGCCTCTTGCTGCGGATGGCATCGACCGAGGCGCGGATCGCGTCACGATCCTGCCGCAGCTGGCGACCAATGGTGCGGCGCAGATTGGGTGGAAAATCCTCCAGCATGCCGGCAATAGGAGGGCCATTGCGGAAAAAGTGCGGCCATGGACTGCCGCGCACCAGAAAACCCAACATGAAAAAATTAACGCCAAGCGACAGGAACATGACGATCAGAACGGCCCAGGCCCAGCGTCCTTTAATCAGCATCGCCGTATCTCCCCCTCAATTTCCCGTAATCAGCGACGTCGTGCCCAACGCCATTTCGGCATAGGCAAGTACATCACTCTCGCCAGTTGTCAGCAGCTGGCTTGCGACGAGGCCGGCGATCATGGCTGCGACAGCCCAGCTTCCGCCGAAAGCCAGCGTCAGACGCGCGACCTTCCGGTGCCGGCGTTCGCCCATCAGCGACAGCGTGCGTGCGGCCATGCCGCTGCCATAGGCGATGGGCGCAGGCGGCACGTCCATGCTGCCGGCGATCAGCCCTTCGAGGCGGGTCATATCATCCCACGCGGCGGCGAAACCGGGATCGGTGGCGCGGGTCTGTTCCATCACCTTGAGGAGTGCCGGTGGCCAGCGCGCCGGATTGGCTCCGTAACGCTCAAGCGCGGTGAAGAGGTCGTGATCGACGCTCATTTTCTTTCTCCTCTGTCATCCATCCGCTCTCGCGAAGCTGGTCGCGCAAACTGATGCGCGCTCGTGTCAGTGCAGCCTCGACGGCCTCGACGGTAGTGCCAATCATGCCGGCCACTTCGGCGTTGCTCAACCCTTCGCCGTAGGTCAGCACGACCACTTGGCGCTGGCGCTCGGGCAAGCTGCTGATTGCCTTGTTGATGGCCTGGCGTCGCTCGTTTTCATCCATGTTGTCCAGTGCATCGGGGCGCTCATCAATCGGCTCGGCAACAGCATCGAGGGCTACCGGGCGGCGTGTCTTGAGGCGCCGCGAGCGGTCGAAAGCGAGATTGGTGACCACCCGGTAGAGCCAGGTCGAGAAGCGAATGCCTTCGTGCCGCCATGTCTTTGCCTGGACGAAGGCGCGGCAAAACGCCTCCTGCACCAGATCATCGGCATCGGCGCTGTTACCGGTCAGGCGGAAGGCCAGCCCGCGCAGTTTCTCGGCATGGCGCGATACCAGCAGCGCAAACGCGCGCTCCTCGCCACGCGTTGTGGCGGCGAGGAGGTCATCGTCGCTCTGGTCGCTCTCAGCCATGGGCAGGTAGGATAAGCGCATGCTCGTCCCGCCGTCAGCTCTTATCCGCGCAAAGCCGGGCCCATGCGCCGCGCCACGTTGAAATATTGTTCAACGTCCTTGCGCGTCACTTTGCCATCACCGGCGCGGTTGATGTAGGTGAAGACATCCATGTAGGCCTCGACAAATTCGGCTTTTGTCACCTGTCCGTCAGCCGGCTTGCCGAAGCTTTCCATGAAGCGGGCGGTGAAGCGGTCGAGCGTCACCTCGCGATCGCGCCCGCCGTGGCCGAAGCGGGGGAAGTCCCCGGCCCCGCGTGCCTTTATATCAGCTGCCGTGATGACGCCTTTCCTGGAGCGGTCGATGCGATCGAACCGGTTCTCGATCACGCTTTTGAATTCGGCGGTCTCGATCACCCCGTCATAATTGCGGTCAAGGCGGTCAAAAATGCCGTCGATGATGCGCTGGGGGTTCATGAGGGCGCCGCCATGCCGCCCGCCGGAGTCCGGCCCTATATCGCCAGCGCCTGGCGCCGCGCCGTGCGGTGGACCGCCATGGCCGCGGTTTTGCGCCACCGCCATGCCAGCCAGGGTGGCCATCGTCAGAAACACTGCTCCACCAAGAGCAACCAGCATATGCGACCTTGCCATCATCATCTCCTGTTTCGGCCAGTTGCAGTAAGTGCGCTGCAGCCGTACAGGGAGTAAACGTGCCAGCCTGCCGCATCCGACGCGGGTGGCCGTTGAGGAGCGCACATTCATGAGTTGCTGGATGATCACGGGCGCCGGTCGCGGCATCGGGCTTGGCATCGCCAAGAAGATTCTCGGGCGCGGTGATGACGTCATCGCGCTCGTGCGTGATCCTTTGAAATGCGACGCGTTGCGGGCGATCGAGGGCGCACGTACACGCCTCAAGCTGCTGGCGGCCGATGTCGCGGACGCGGCTTCACTGAGTGCCGCCCGCGCTGCGCTCAGTCAGGGGCGGATCGATGTTCTGGTCAATAATGCCGGCATCTATCGTGATCGTGGACGCGGCATTCTGACGGCTGATCTGGATGCCTTTGCCGAAACGCTGATGGTCAATACGGTGGCGCCGCTGCGTGTTTTGCAGAATTTCGCTCCGCTGATGGGCAAAGGCGGGCAGGTTTCCAAGGTGGCGACGATTTCATCGGCCATGGGGTCGTTTCAACGCGGCGGCGATGGTCAGTTCTCCTATCGCGCGTCCAAGGCCGGCATCAACAAGGCCGTTCAATCGGTGGCAGCTGAGCTGCTGCAGGAGAACATCATCGCCTTTGTCATGCACCCGGGCTGGGTGCGCACCGACATGGGTGGGGCAGGCGCTGATATCAGTGTGGAACAATCCGCAACCGGGATCATTCGGACGATCGATAGCGCCGGGCGCGAGGCTGCCGGAACCTTCCTCAATTATGATGGAACAACGATCCCGTGGTGAGGCCGGATTAAAGTTCATCGCCAATGGCAGAGCCGGGTATCGATTGTCCACAGGTTAACGGAATATGAACAAGACCTTCACATAAGCGTCGCGATGAGCTATGGTGCGCTGGCTGAAGGGGACGAATATCAAACGCAGGGAGAGCAATCCATGACAGCATTGAGCCGTATCAATGTGCTGGTGGTGTGTGCCGCTTTCGTGTTCGTCGGCGCCATCGTGATCGGTGCTTTCTGAATTTCACTGATCGTCGTCAAAAATTTTAATTGGCAGGCAAAAAAGGCCGGTTATCCGGCCTTTTTTGTTTGATTTTGTAGAAATCAAACGGTGAAATAATATGTAAGCTGATGCCTGTTCATTGAAATACATGAGCGTAATCAGCCACATTTACCAACAATTAGGCGTGATCGGCGACAAGAATTGTCTGATCACCAAGGTTGTTGCGCATGTTCAAACGTTTCCTGTCGAAAAAGCAACTGGCAGAGTTACCGCTGCGTCCAGACCCCGCCCCGTCGCCGATCCTGCCGGCAAATGTGCACGAAACGGACATCCTGGGCGAAGTCATCGAGCTTCTCGAAAGTGACCTCAGGAGGGCTGCCGGCCGGATGGATGCGGTTGGGTCCGACATGCGCGCGCGCATCGGCGACAGCGCCAGCGTGATCGAGGGGATTGGTCGCGATACGCAGGCGCTTGCCGCAACAACGGTCGATGCGCTGGAGCGTACGCAGAAACTACGTCTGGCATTCACCGGCCTTACGCAATCGAGCCAGCAGATCGAACATCAGGCGGGTCTGTCTGCGGCGCTCGCTGAAAGTGCGCAGTCGATCGCCGGCGAGGCAGCGGTATCGGTCGATGAATTGTCGAAGGCCATCGAGCAAATCGAGCGTGTGGTCTCGGTGATTTCGGACATCGCCGGGCAAACCAATTTGCTGGCGCTCAACGCCACCATCGAGGCGGCGCGGGCGGGGGCTGCCGGCAAGGGGTTTGCGGTGGTGGCCTCTGAAGTGAAGGCGCTTTCGGTTGAAACACGGACCGCAACCGGCGAGATTGCCGCAACGATTGCCCGCCTCAAGGCAACGGCCTCAACCAACATCAACGCTGTCAATCGCATCATCAAGAGCATCGACGAGATCAAGCCGTCCTTTGCGCTTGTGAAATCTGCTGTTGATCAGCAGATCGAAGCGGCATCCGATATGGGGCGCAGCGTGGATGATACGGCGCACTTTGCCGAAGGTGTGGCCGCGCGCGCGCAGGAGATGACGAGAGCGAGTGGTCAGGCGGCGGCGGCGACGGCGGCGGTGAACCAGACGTCGGCTGCGATGGATCATTCGGTCAAGGACGTGATGCAGCGCCTGATGATGGTGCTGCGCCAGACGCCGCAATGCGACCGGCGCGTTCATGACCGCCTGCCGGTGAGCCTGAAGGGTTTGATGCGGTCTGGCGGCGCGGAGCAGCCGATCGAGACGATTGATCTGTCACGCGGCGGATGCCTGATTGCGGGCGGGGCAATCACAGCCGGCGTTGGCAGTCGCGTTGATATGCAGCTTGAGCGTCTGGGCCTGGTGCGGGGTGAAATTGTCGCAAAAAGCCCACTGGGCCTGCATGTTTGCTTTATCGCCGACAAGGACAAACCGCTGGAGGCCGTTCAATCTGTTCTGACCACGCTTGAGCAGGAATACAGCGTCTATGTGGAGCGGGCCAAAAAAGGCGCGGCCGACATCAGCGCCGTGATGACCAAGGCGGTCCAGGACGGCGTGCTGTCGCTTGCCACGCTGTTTGACACCGATTATCGACCGATCGCCGGCACCAATCCGCAGCAATATAAAAACCGCGCAGTTGACGTTCTTGACGACATTCTGCCCCCCGTGCAGGAGCCTCTTCTGGCGCTTGACCCCAGCATGGTGTTTTGTGCTGCTGTTGATCTCAATGCCTATCTGCCGGTTCACAACACGAAATATTCCCACCCCCAGCGCGGCGATGACGTGGTGTGGAATACGGCCAATTGCCGCAATCGTCGCCTGTTTGATGATCGTGCCGGTCTGATGGCAGCGCGCAACACGCGACCCTCGCTGATCCAGGTCTACCGGCGCGATCTGGGCGGCGGGCAATTCGTGATGATGAAAGAAGTTGATTCCCCCATCACCGTCGAAGGGCGTCATTGGGGCGGCTTTCGCACCAGCTACAAATTGTGATCACCTATTCGGCAGCGGCCGTCGCCCGGTAATCCGCCGGATCGTAGGCAAGCAGGGGTGCCAACCAGCGCTCGGCGACGTCGACAGTCCAGCCCTTGCGTCGGGCGTAATCCTCGACCTGGTCGCGCTCAATTCTGCCCACGCCGAAATAGGCGCTGTCGGGGTGCGAGATATAAAGGCCGGATACTGCGGCGCCAGGCCACATGGCGAAGCTCTCGGTGAGGCGCACGCCAATCTCTTTCTCGGCGTCCAGCAGGCGAAACAGGGTGTCCTTCTCGGTGTGATCGGGCTGTGCCGGGTAACCGGGAGCCGGGCGGATGCCCTGATATTTTTCACCGATGAGGTCGACCGGATTCAATGATTCCTGCGGCGCGTACGCCCAGAATTCCTGGCGCACACGCTCATGCATGCGCTCGGCGAACGCTTCCGCCAGGCGATCGGCCAGCGCTTTTGACAGGATGGCGTTGTAATCGTCATTTGCGCCTTCGAAGCGCTTGGCGATGTCATCCTCGCCGATACCGGTCGTCACCACAAAGCCGCCGATATAGTCAGGTTTGCCGCTGTCGACAGGAGCAAAGTAATCGGCAATCGAGAAATTGGGGCGCTCGGAGCGGCGCGACATCTGCTGGCGCAAGCCATGGAAGGTTGCGATCGTCTGGCGGCGTGTCTCATCGGCATAAACGATAACATCGTCACCGACGCGATTGGCCGGCCAGAAGCCGATGGTGGCGGCAGCCTCAAGCCAGTTGTCATCCACCATCCGCTTCAGCATTGCCTGCGCATCGTTGAAAAGTGCGCGAGCCGCCTCGCCCTGTGCCGGATCCTGGAGGATCGCTGGATAAACGCCCTTCAGTTCCCATGCCATGAAGAATGGCGTCCAATCGATATAGGGCACAAGCTCGGCCAGCGGATAGCGGACAAACGTCCTCGTGCCGAGGAGGGCGGGGCGGGGCGGAGTGTAGGCCTGCCAGTCGATCTTCGGGGCATTGGCGCGCGCGTCGGCGATCTTCATCCGCTCCTTGTCGCGCTGGCCGCGCGCATGGCTGGTCTGGATCTGGGCGTATTCGCGCCGCACATCGTCGATATAGGCGATCTTGTTATCGTCCGAGAGAAGCGAGGAGACAACGCCAACCGCGCGGCTGGCGTCCGTCACATACACCGTCTGGCCGCTTTCGTAATTCGGGTGGATCTTGACCGCTGTGTGGACGCGCGAGGTGGTGGCGCCACCAATCAGCAGCGGAATATCAAAGCCGCGCCGCTCCATCTCGGCGGCGACATGGCACATCTCGTCCAGCGAGGGTGTGATGAGGCCGGACAGGCCGATGATATCAACCTGCTCTTTTTCAGCGGCTTCCAGAATGCGGTCGGCTGAAACCATGACGCCAAGATCGATGACCTTGTAATTATTGCACTGGAGAACGACGCCGACGATGTTCTTGCCGATATCGTGAACGTCGCCCTTGACGGTCGCCATGAGGATGGTGCCGGCGGCCTTGCGCTCGGCCAGGCCCTGCTCCAGCCGTTCCTTCTCCATGAAAGGTTGCAGATAGGCGACGGCCTGTTTCATAACGCGGGCTGATTTCACCACCTGCGGCAGGAACATTTTTCCTGCGCCGAAGAGATCGCCGACGACGTTCATGCCGTTCATCAACGGTCCTTCGATGACGTCGAGCGGGCGGGGAAGAGCGGCGCGTGCCTCTTCTACATCGGCCTCGATGAAATCATTGATGCCAGCGACCAATGCATGGCTGATACGATCCGAGATCGGCAGGGTGCGCCAGGTGAGGTCACGCCGGTCCTGGCGCTCGCCACCCTCGCCCTTGAAGGTGGGCGCGGCATCAAGCAGACGCTCGGTGGCGTCAGCGCGGCGGTTGAGCACCACATCCTCGCACAGCTCGCGCAATTCCGCCGGCAGGTTTTCATAAATCGCCAACTGGCCAGCATTGACGATGCCCATATCCATCCCAGCCTGAATGGCATGATAGAGGAAGACCGAATGCATCGCCTCGCGCACCGGCTCATTGCCACGGAAGGCGAAGGACAGGTTCGACACGCCGCCCGAGATATGAACGCCCGGCAGGTTTTGGCGCAGATGGCGTGTTGCGTCGAGGAAGTCGACACCGTAATTGGCATGCTCGTCGATGCCGGTCGCGACCGCGAAGATGTTGGGATCGAAGATGATGTCCTCGGCCGGGAAGCCTACCTGCTCGGTCAGGATTTTGTAGGCGCGGGTGCAGATCTCGATCTTGCGGGCGGCCGTGTCCGCCTGTCCCTGCTCGTCGAAGGCCATGACGACGACGGCGGCGCCATATCCGCGCACCTTGCGGGCGGCAGCAATAAAGGCGTCTTCGCCCTCTTTCATCGAGATCGAATTGACGATTGCCTTGCCCTGCACGCATTTGAGGCCAGCCTCGATGACCGACCATTTGGATGAGTCGATCATGAACGGAACCTTGGCGATGTCGGGTTCAGCAGCGCACAGATTGAGGAAGGTCACCATCGCCTTCTCGCTGTCAAGCAGGCCTTCATCCATGTTGATGTCGATGATGGTGGCGCCGGCATCGATCTGCTGGCGCGCCACCTCAAGGGCAGCGGCGTAATCGCCGTCCTTCACCAGCTTGCGGAAGCGCGCCGAGCCGGTGACGTTGGTGCGCTCGCCGACATTCACGAAAGGAATCTCTGGCGTCAATGTGAACGGCTCAAGGCCTGACAGCCGCAGCCGCGGCGCAATGTCGGGTATGGTGCGCGGGCGATGGTTTTTAACCGCTGCCGCGATGGCGCCGATATGGTCAGGCGTGGTGCCGCAGCAGCCGCCGACGATGTTGAGGAGGCCTGACGAGGCGAATTCCCCGACCAGCGCGGCGGTCGCTTCAGGGCTTTCATCATATTCGCCGAACTCATTGGGCAGGCCGGCATTGGGGTAAGCGCATACCAGCGTATCAGCAACGCGCGAAATATCGGCCAGGTGCTGGCGCATCTCCCTGGCGCCAAGGGCACAATTGAGGCCAACCGACAACGGATCAGCATGGCGCACAGCGTGCCAGAACGCTTCCGTCGTCTGGCCGGAGAGTGTGCGCCCCGACAAATCGGTGATGGTGCCTGAAATCATCACCGGCAAGGCAGTACCGCGCTCGGCATTGGCGTCAGCACAGGCGGCAATCGCCGCCTTGGCGTTCAGCGTGTCGAAGATGGTCTCAATCAGCAAGGTATCGGCGCCGCCATCGATGAGGCCGAGGGCTGCTTCATGGTAGGCTGTGCGCAGATCATCGAAGGTAACCGCCCGGTAGCCCGGATCGTTGACGTCGGGCGAGATCGAGGCGGTGCGATTGGTGGGCCCCAGAGCGCCGGCGACAAAGCGCGGGCGACCATCCTCCCTGGCCACCTCATCTGCCGCCGCGCGCGCCAGTTTTGCACCCTCATGGTTCAGTTCATAGGCCAGCGCCTCCATGCCGTAATCGGCCTGGGCGATGGTGGTTGACGAGAAGGTGTTCGTCTCGACGATGTCAGCGCCTGCCCGCAGATATTCCACGTGAATATCGCGGATGGCCTGAGGGCGGGTGATGTTGAGGAGGTCATTATTGCCCTTGAGATCACGGTTCCAGCCAGCGAAACGCCCGCCGCGAAAATCCTCTTCGCTCAGGCGCAGGCGCTGGATCATCGTGCCCATGGCGCCATCGAGGACGAGAATGCGGTCGCGGGCAGCAGCGCGCAGTTTGTCGGCAGGACCGGAAGGGAATTCAGGCATCATTCACTCGATCTAAGAGAAGAGAAAATCAGGTCAGGCGGCCTTTTGCAGATGCTGCGGGCGCAGCCCCAGCAGATGGCAGATGGCGTAGACAAGGTTGGCGCGGTTCATGGTGTAGAAATGGAACTCACTGACGCCCCGGGCGCGCAGATCCTCCACCTGTTCAGCACACACAGCAGCAGCAACGAGAGCCCGCGTCTGCTGGTCGCCATCAAGCCCCTCGAAGCGGCGCGCCAGCTTTTCAGGAACGCTTGAGCCGCAGCGCTTGGCAAAATTGGCAACCTGCGCAAAATTCTGTACCGGCAGAATGCCCGGAACGATCGGGATGTCGATGCCGGCCTTGCGCACCCGCTCGACATATTGAAAATACAAATCGTTTTCAAAGAAGAACTGGGTGATGGCGCGGGTGGCGCCGGCGTCGCGCTTGGCCTTCAGGAGCGCGATCTCGGTGTCCCAGTCGGGGCTGTCGGGATGGCGTTCCGGGTAGGCTGACACCGATACCTCGAAGCCGCCGCGCCGGGTGATCGCCTCGACCAGATCATGGGTATAGGCGTAACCACCGGGATGTGGCTCATATGTGGCGCCGGGGCCGGCAAGCGCATCGCCGCGCAAGGCAACGATGTGGCGCACGCCAGCGCTCCAGTATTCCTCGACAATGGCGTCGATGTCGGCGCGGGTGGCGGCAACGCAGGTGAGATGGGCTGCCGGCTGCAGGGCGGTTTCGGCGACAAGACGGGTGACGGTCGCGTGCGTCCGCTCGCGTGTCGTGCCGCCAGCGCCATAGGTGACGGAGACAAAACGCGGCGCCAGTGGTGCCAGGCGCTCAACCGATTCCCACAATGTCCGCTCCATGTCGTCATTCCTGGGCGGAAAAAATTCGAAAGAAACAGACAGGGGCGTGCTCATGCAGCTACTCCTAATTTACGGCCATTACGGGCGATTTTTTTTTCAGTGCGCGCCAACCACAAAGTGACAATCAGTTCGCCCGTTCCATCGCCGCGCGCGGGCAATTCAAGGGCCTCAAGCGTGTGGATACCGATTTCGGCCAGCCATTGCGCCATCTGTTCGGTTGAAAAACCAAGGCGCCGATGCGCGTGTTCAGCCCGCAGGAATTCCAGATCATGGGGCGCGAAATCGACGATCAGGAGGCGCCCGCCCGGCGCCAGCACGCGGGCGGCCTCGGCAATGGCACGTCCGGGCTCTTCGAGATAATGCAGAACCTGATGAATGGTGACGACGTCGAAGGTATCGCGGTCAAAGGGGAGCGCATAGACGTCGCCCGGCCGCAATTGCACATGGAGATGGCCCGCCTGCTCCAGGTTGGCGCGGGCCACCGCCAGCATGTCGAACGACAGATCAACGCCCACCGCATGCTGCGTTTGCGGTGCCAGCAATTCCAGCAACCTGCCGGTGCCGGTGCCGATATCAAGATGCGAGCCGATCTTGTCAGGGCCCAGCGCGGTACGGATCGCTGTCTCGACCTCGCCATCGGCAATGTGCAATTGGCGGATGCGATCCCAGTCGGCGGCGACCGAGCGGAAATAATTGTGGGCTGCATGATCACGGGCGGCGCGGACATCAGCCAGTCGCGCACGATCGCGCTCGACCTGGGCATCATCGGGCGACAGCAGGGCCAGAATCGATGATCCAAGCCTGGCTGTACGTCCCTGACGGGCCAGTGCATAGAACACATAAGTGCCTTCGCGGTAGCGCTCCACGAGTTCAGCTTCGTGCAGTAATTTGAGATGGCGCGAGATACGCGGCTGGCTCTGGCCAAGGATTTCGGTGAGGTCGCTCACCGTCAGATCGCCCGCCCCCAGAAGCGCCAGAATACGCAAACGGGTCTCTTCCCCGGCAGCGCGCAGGCCAGCGAGAAGGACGTCGGAAGCGACAGTGGGCAGGTCGGTCATGGCGCGACTTTCAAAGTATAAGAATATCTTTATATCTTTTTTTGACCTCTCGCAAGATCAATCCACTGATCGTGTTGAGCGGCACTGATTGAGTGATTTTTCATTATATCGCGGCGATCCGCAGGAGAATGGAGTGAATCAGGGTGCCCGATACCGATGGTCTCACCGCGCAGGATCAGTGTGATCGGTTGCTTTGACCGATCATAATGGGCGTGGCGTGACCGGTTCGCTCATGTCGGTTGCCTCGTCATCGTGCTCTTCCAGCCGCCGCTGGCAGCCCCAGCCGGTGAGGATCTCATCGATGGCTTCGCGCACGAAAAACCGGGCAGCATCTCGCTCATAGCCATCAGCCAGCAGGGCGTCGTAATCGCTGTGGACGTGGCGGATATAGGCGATGATCGAGAGCCAGGCGGCAATCTGCGGTGGCAGAGTTTTCATTCGCGCACTGGTTGCTGCCTCAAGGATCGGTGCAAAATCGGCCAGCGGCGCGCGCGGGATGAGGAGACGCATCGCCTTCAGGATGGCATCCTGGCGTTTGGTGCCGCGCATTGCGTGCTCCTTTTGGTGATTAGCAACTTGATGTGAGAGCAAGCGTCAACTGATTCTTAACCGGGCCGACGGCAATTTAGCGGCATGAAACGGTATGTGTCCCGAGTTGCCGTTCTGCTGCTTCTGGTCGTCGCGTCGTGTGGACGCTCGCCGCAGGAGCAGCGCGCGCAATGGCGTGGCAAGGCAGAGGAAGCCTGTCTGCGGGCTGGGCTGGTGCGCCCGTCCGCTCACATCCGCGCGCTGCCGCCGATCAATCCAGGCGGTTTATGCGGCGCGGATCATCCTTTTTCAGTCGACGAGTTCGCGCGCGCGTCCGCCCGCCTCGACAAGGCTGTGCCATTGAACTGTCAGATGATCGCTGCGACCGATTACTGGCTTGAAAACGTCGTCCAGCCGGCAGCACTCGCCAGTTTCGGGCAGAGGGTGCGGGAAGTAAAAACCTACGGCACCTATTCCTGCCGTCGCATTCTCAACCGCTCGCACGGGGCGTTGTCGGAACATGCCTTCGTCAATGCCATCGATGTCGCGGGCTTCGTCCTCGAGGACGGACGCAAGGTGATGGTCGGCAAACCCGATCAGGCTGTTCCCTCGCCCTGGCGCCTGCCGGACCAGAAAGCGCTCGGCGTCAGTCTTGACGGGGGCGGGCTTGACCTGTTGCAGATCGGGCCGGGCATCGACGGAGCGCCGCCCTTCGACATCAATTTCGGTGGTGATGCCAAACCGTTCTGGCGCTCGGTGCGCGATGGTGCCTGCAACACGTTCTCGACCGTCCTGGGGCCGGGCACGCAGGATGGCCAGCATGAAGATCACCTGCATCTTGACCTGGCGCGCCATGGCCGCAATGGCACACGCCGCGTCTGCCGCTGATCGATGCGGGTGATCATCTTCCCCTAAGATGTCTCATGCCGCTAAGATGGCCCATGGCAAAGACGCAGGCGACCAATTCCGTGCTGATCGAGGACCGCCCGAGCCCCAATTTCAATCAGCGCCGGGCGCCGGTTGATATTCTGCTTCTTCATTATACGGGTATGGCAGACTGCGAGGCGGCGATTGAGCGGCTCTGCGATCCGGCAAGCGAGGTATCCAGTCACTATGTCGTGAACCAGAGCGGCAAGGTTCTGCGCCTGGTGAGCGAGGATGCGCGTGCCTGGCATGCCGGGCAAGGGCAATGGCAGGGGCGGGGCGATATCAATTCGCGCTCGATCGGCATCGAGATCTGTAATGGTGGTCATGAGTTCGGCCTGCCTGCTTTCCCGGCCAAACAGATCGCCGCCGTGATCGCATTATGTGAGGGTATACTCGAGCGATGGGCGATTGCGCCGCACAATGTGCTTGCCCATTCCGATACGGCGCCTGGTCGCAAGAGCGATCCTGGCGAGCGCTTTCCTTGGGCACGATTGGCTGCGGCCGGTATCGGTCATTGGGTCAGGCCGTCGCGGTCAAGAACAGGGCTGACGCTCGTGCCAGGCGCTCGCGGCCCGGATGTCGGGGAGTTGCAAACCCGTCTTGCCGATTATGGCTATGAGCTGGCTGTCACGGGCGTTTACGACGAGGCGACAGAAACGGTCGTCACGGCCTTCCAGCGTCACTTTCTGCCAAAAAACTGTTCCGGAAGGGGTGATCTGGCAACCAGACGGACGCTGGAGCGTCTGCTGGCGGCGCGGTCCTGAGCAATTGACACCGAGCAGCGCGGCGCCCATGTGTCGCCTGCCAGTTGGCCGGACGGTCGCGGCGCGTCAGCGTCGAGGAAAGTCCGGGCTCCAGACAGACACGGTGCCGGATAACGTCCGGCGGGGGCGACCCTAGGGAAAGTGCCACAGAAAGCAAACCGCCCCGGCACGCCGGGGTAAGGGTGAAAGGGTGCGGTAAGAGCGCACCGCGACGCCGGCAACGACGTCGGCACGGCAAACCCCACCGGGAGCAAAACCGAATAGGGGTGGCAAGGCGAAAGCCAGCGGCGTCTAGCCCGCCGCCATCCGGGTTGGTTGCTTGAGGCGTCCAGTAATGGGCGTCCCAGAGGAATGGCCGTCACGCGTGGGTAACGCCGCGCGCTACAGAACCCGGCTTACAGGCTGACTGGCGTCGGCAACGACCCCTGATCGTCACCGCGATCAGGGGTCTCCAGCACCCCGCCGCTAACAGTTTCTTAAAGCTAAGAAGGGATGAATGACGGCGTAGCGCGTGAAGCGCACGCCAGGATGGCGATATGAAGTGGTGGGTAAAGCGTTGCGTGTCATCAATGACGCAGACGACCGGCTATCAGGAGGTGGCGGTCTGGCTGAGGCGTGTCAGGAACATGCCGCGATGATGGCTGTGGCGCACGTCCCGGTCATGTTGTCGCAGGTCATGGCCGCGCTTGCCGTGGTGCCAGGCGACGTCATCGTCGATGCGACGTTCGGGGCGGGGGGGTATACGCAGGCCCTGCTCGCAGCCGGCGCGACCGTCATTGCCTTTGATCGTGATCCCGAGGCGATTGCGGCCGGGCAGCGCCGGTTTGCCGGCGAAGATCGCCTCACGCTTGTCCAATCCCCCTTCGGTGCGCTGGCTGAATGCCTTGCCGAGCGTCAGCTTGTGCCAGTTGATGGTGTCGTTTTCGATCTCGGCGTCTCCTCCATGCAGCTTGACGACGGGGCGCGCGGCTTTTCCTTCCGTCATGATGGTCCGCTCGACATGCGCATGAGCGGCGAGGGGCCGAGCGCGGCTGATCTGGTGAATGGTTGCGATGAAGCGGTGCTGGCTGATATCCTCTATCGTTTCGGTGAGGAAAAGCGTTCGCGGGCAGTTGCGCGGATGATCGTCGCGCGCCGGCAGATCTCGCCTTTTGAGCGGACGGTCGACCTTGCCGAGGCGATTGCGCGCGTGGTCGCGATCCCGGGGCAAGAGCGCATTCATCCGGCAACCCGCAGTTTTCAGGCCTTGCGGATTGCGGTCAACGGCGAACTCGATCAACTCGCGGCGGGACTATCAGGGGCTGAAGCCGTTCTGAAGGCGCATGGACGGCTGGCGGTTGTGACGTTCCATTCGCTGGAGGACCGTATCGTCAAACGCTTCCTCAACGAGCGGGCGCAGGCGGCTAATCCGTCTCGCCACCTTCCCGATGTCGCGGCAAAAGTACCAAGCTTCATCTTGACGCGACCGGGCCTCGAAACGCCGCATCCGGCGGAGACAATGGAAAATCCGAGGGCGCGCTCGGCCAAATTGCGCTCAGCCATCCGCAGCGATCATCGCGCCTGGCCCCTGGAGCGCTCAGCGCTTGGGCTATGGACGCCGGAGCTCGGTGCGGGACGAGGAAGGAGGCAAAGTTGATCCGTTTCATCGTCATCTTTGGCATCGCTTGCCTTGTGGGTCTTGCGGCTTTTGTTTACCGCGTCAAATACGACTCGGTGGCGCTCAATCGTGAAGCCCAGCAGCTGGAGAAGGACATCGCGATCGAGCGCGATGCCATCGCCGCGCTTCGTGCGCAATTCAGTGCGCTGTCAAAGCCCTCGCGCCTGCAGGGGCTGGCCGAGCGCCATCTCAAGCACCTGAAGCCGTTCTCGGTATCGCAGCTCACGACGACAAGCGAAATTCCCGACCGTCTGCCCGATCTTGGTGCCTTTATCGACAAGCTGCCGCTCAACGCTGGCCTGCCGGTTGCAGATACCGAGCTTGGTTCGCCCACCGGGTCGGAGCGCAAGCCTTTCCGCCCGCCTGTCCCTGCCAAAAGACCCCTGAAACCTGCCCAGTAGTATCCGTCCTGTTTACTGCCAGCGTTAAGTGATCATCATGAATAGCGTGTCAGATAGTGGTGCAGGCGTTATATCGCCCCGTATCAAGCAGTTGGCTCTCCAGGGAGCGCGCAAGAAGCGCCTTGACAAGGGTCGCACCCGCCTCGTTGTGGTCATGACTGTCTTTTTTGCGGTTTTTGCCAGCATCACAGGCCGTCTCGCGTATATGGCGGTCACGGGTAAGCCACGCGCCATTGTCGCACGCAGCGCGGACGACCTGCCAGCGATGTCGCGACCCGATGTGGTTGACCGCAACGGCGTCATTCTGGCCACAGATGTCAGGAAGCCTTCGCTTTTTGCCCAGCCAAATCGGATAATTGACGCCGATGAGGCAGCCGACCTGTTGGCGGAGGCACTGCCTGATCTCAGCGATTCGGAATTGCGCAGCAAGCTGGCGGGCGGCAAAGGGTTTATCTGGCTGAAACGCGGGATCAGCGAGGCTGAGCAGCAGCGCGTTCACAAACTGGGGATCCCGGGTATCGGCTTTCGCGAAGAGCATCGGCGCGTCTACCCATCTGGCCGCACATTGTCTCATGTCATCGGCCATGTCGGTATCGAAAATATCGGCGCCGCCGGGCTGGAGAAATGGATCGATGCCGACCGCGGGCTGATTGCGCTTCGCGAGGCAGGAATTTCGGGCGAGCGTGATCGCGACAATTCAGCGGTCGAACTGTCCATCGACCTTCGAGCGCAGCACGCGCTGCGCGATGAGCTGGCCGAGGCAATGAAGCTTTACGCGGCCATCGGCGCCTCCGGTGTCATACTCGATGTCACGACGGGCGAGATTGTGGCGCTGGCGTCCTTGCCCGATTACGACCCTAACGACCCCAAGGACTCAATCGACCTCAATGTACTCAACCGCATCACCACCGGAACCTATGAGCTTGGATCCATCTTCAAAGCCTTCACCGTTGCGATGGCGCTTGAATCAGGGCGCTTCACGATGGCAAGCCAGCTTGATGCCCGGGCGCCGCTCCAATTCGGCTCGCAGAGAATCGGTGATTTTCACGGCAAGGGGCGGGTGCTGACCCTGCCGGAAGTGTTTATCTATTCCTCCAACATCGGCTCGGCGAAAATGGCGCTGGCCCTTGGTGTCGATCATCATCGCGAATTCATGCAGAAGCTTGGATTTGCTGATCGTTTGCGAACTGAATTGCCGGAAAGCGCCAAGCCGCAATTTCGCCAGCGTCAGTGGAAGCCGATTGAATCGGCTACCATCGCTTTTGGTCACGGCATCGCCGTGGCCCCGCTTCAGGCGGCAGCGGCTACGGCTGCCCTGATGAATGGTGGCTATCTTGTGCGGCCGACCTTCCGCAAGCGCAGTGCCGAAGAGGCAAGAGCGCTTGCCCCCCGCGTCATCTCACAGGCGACGTCGGACACGATGCGTCAACTCTTCCGCCTCAATGTCGAAAAAGGATCCGGCAAGCGGGCCGAGGTTGAGGGGTTTATGGTCGGTGGCAAGACCGGCACGGCGGACAAGCCTGGGCCGCATGGTTATCTGAAAAACAAGCGACTGAACTCGTTTCTTGCGGCTTTTCCCACTGACAAGCCGCGCTATGTGGTGCTGGTGACGCTCGATGAGCCGCAACGCATCCCCGGTGCGGGTGAGGCGACGGCTGGTCTCAACGCGGCGCCAACGGTCGGCAAGGTGATTTCGCGTGTAGCCCCTTTGCTGCAGGTGGCGCCGCGTATCGAGCGCCTGGCTGGCGCCCAGCCAGCGATAGCGCTTCCGGCGGTGCGTTGACGGCGGCGCTGGTTTAGGCGACCTCTTGTGCCATGCGACTCAGCACGCTCATTGCCGGTTTGGCGACGTCCCGCAGCGGTGGCGGCGGCGATCCGGATATATCAGCTCTGACGGCAGACAGCCGATCGGTCAGTCACGGCTCACTGTTTGCCGCCCTGCCGGGTGGGCGCCATGACGGCGCAGCCTTCGCCCAGGAGGCGGTTTCGCGCGGCGCGGCTGCCATCCTGATCAGCGAACAGGGTCTGTCGGCCCTGACGCCCCAGCCTGTGCCCGTTCTTGTCAGTCGACAGCCACGTCTGACGTTGTCGCAGCTTGCAGCACGGCTCTATCCGCGCCAGCCAGCGACCATCGTTGCGATCACCGGTACCAGCGGCAAGACATCGGTTGCTTCTTTTGCGCGACAGATTTTCTCGACGCTTGGTCACCGCTCAGCGAGCCTCGGTACGCTGGGCGTGGTGGTCGGCGAGGAGGAACGCTATGGCTCGCTGACGACACCCGACCCGGTCGCCCTGCATCGCCAGCTCGATGAACTCGCCGGCGACAACGTCACCCATCTGGCGCTTGAAGCCTCGTCGCATGGGCTCGATCAGTTTCGCCTTGACGGCGTCAGGCTCGCTGCCGGTGCCTTTACCAATCTGAGCCATGACCATCTCGACTATCATCGCACGTCAGAGGCTTATCTGGCCGCGAAATTGCGCCTCGTCAGTGAGGTGATGCCGGTATCGGCGACGCTGGTTGTTGATTGCAGCAGCGCGGCAGGTGTGGCCTTTGAAGCGGCCGCAGAGCGGCGCGGCATACGGGTTTTGAGCCTTGGTGCAAAGGGGCGTGATATCTGTGTCACCTCACGCGACAGACTGGCGCAAGGCCAGAGGCTGGCGATCACCGGACGCTATGGGGCGGCAGAGATATTACTACCTCTGGTTGGCGATTTTCAGGCGGCCAATGCGCTTGTGGCGGCTGGTCTGGCGATAGCGGCTGGCGAAGCGCCGGAGCGGTCATTTGCAGCCCTCGCTACGCTGAAGGGCGTGAAAGGGCGGATCGAGCATGTGGGCAGTGTCGACGGCGCGGCGGTCTACGTTGACTACGCGCACAAGCCCGATGCGCTCGACAATGTGCTCGATGCGTTGCGCCCTTACGCCGCCGGGCGGCTTGTGGTCGTCTTCGGCTGCGGCGGGGATCGTGATAGCGCCAAGCGGGCGGTCATGGGCGAGATCGCGGCGCGCAAGGCCGATGTGGTAATCGTCACCGATGATAATCCGCGCAGCGAAGACCCGGCGCTGATCCGCGCGGCGATACTCAAGACCTGCCCGGGGGCGCTTGAAATTGGCCCGCGCGGCGAGGCGATCAGCCATGCGGTCGATTGTCTTCGCGCGGGGGATATTCTGGTGATTGCCGGCAAGGGGCACGAGACGGGTCAGATTGTCGCAGACCGCGTGTTGCCGTTTTCCGATCATGAGGCAGTGCGTGCGGCGATTTCCGTTCGTGGGGGGCAGGTATGAGCGGATTGTGGACAATGGACGAGATCGCGGCGGCGACTGGCGGGCGCCTGGCTGGTGGTCCGTTCGTGTCGGCCGGCGGCTTTTCCATTGATACCCGCAGCCTCAAACCAGGAGATGTTTTTGTGGCGCTGACGGGCGAGCGCAATGACGGGCATGCCTATGTCGAGGCGGCGCTTTCTGCGGGCGCGGCGGCAGCCATGATTGCCGAAGACAAGCTTCCGGGTATGGTGATGCCGGGGCGTTACCTCGTCGTTGATGAGCCGCTGGCAGCACTCTATCGGCTAGCGGCAGCGTCCCGCGCCCGTTCAGCGGCACGGATCGTCGCGGTCACCGGCTCGGTCGGCAAGACCGGGACCAAGGAGGCGTTGCGCTCTGTGCTGGCGCCTTCGGGGCCGACCCATGCGGCACTTGCTTCCTTCAACAATCACATCGGCGTCCCGTTGACGCTGTCATCGATGCCGGCCACCAGCGCCTACGGCGTTTTCGAGATTGGCATGAACCATGCCGGCGAGATTACGCCGCTGACGCAGCTGGTCCGCCCGCATGTCGCCATCGTCACGACGGTGGAGGCAGCGCATCTCGAGCATTTTACCAGCGTCGAGGAGATCGCCGAGGCGAAGGGTGAAATCTTTGCAGGGTTGGAGCCAGGCGGTGCAGCGCTCATCAATCGCGACAATGCGTTTCATGATGTGCTTGCGCAGCGGGCTTCAGCGCGAGGCGCGCGCATCATCATGTTCGGCGCGCATGCTGCTGCCGATGTGCGCCTTATGGATCTTCGGGACGAGGCGGATGGCTCGCTTGTCACGGCGTCTGTTCTGGGAACGCAGATGACCTACAGGGTCGGCATGCCGGGGCGGCATGTGGTGCAGAATTCCCTTGCCGTGCTCGGCGCGGTGTCGGTGCTGGGCGGTGATCTCGACTTGGCAGGGGCTGTTTATGCGAGACTGCGGGCACCGAGGGGCCGCGGCGAGTGTCTGACCTTTGCCCTGCCGCAAGGCGGCAGCTTCATGCTGATTGACGAAAGTTACAACGCCAACCCGGCGTCGATGGCGGCGGCTTTCGCTGTGCTTGGTTCATCGCGACCGGGGGCCGGAGGACGGCGGATCGCGGTTTTGGGGGATATGCTGGAGCTCGGGGCGGCGGCAACAGACTTGCATCAAGTCTTGGCCCCCCCGTTACTGGCAGCGCAGGTTGACCTTGTGTTCACCGCCGGTCCGCTGATGGAGGCGCTCCATCACCACCTGCCATCCGCCAACCGTGGCGGGCACGCGTCCAGCGCCGCAGAAATCGAGGCGGTGGTCATCGCATTGCCACAAGCAGGCGACGTCATGATGGTCAAGGGCTCGAACGGATCGCGTGTCGCGGCCATTGTCGCAGCCTTCAAGACGCGCTACGCCCTCGCCGGGCAGGATAATGGTGCCGAAAAGGCCTAGGGATATTTTCGAATGCTGACACTTCTGAGCGCCTATGGCGATCAATTCCAGCCTTTCAACCTGTTTCGCTACATTACGTTCCGGACCGTGGGGGCGACGGTCTCCTCGCTCGCTTTCGTATTTCTGTTCGGGCCGGCAATCATCCAGCTCCTGCGCCTCAAACAGGGCAAGGAGGGGCAACCGATACGCAGCGATGGTCCAGCCAGTCACCTTGCCAAGCGCGGTACGCCGACGATGGGCGGATTGATGATCCTGGCCGGCGTCCTCGTCTCGACGTTTGCGTGGGCCAATCTCACCAATCGTTTTGTGTGGATCGTCATTTTCGTCGGCGTCGGTTTTGGAGCGATCGGGTTTTATGATGATTATCTCAAAGTCACGAAACGCAACGCCAAGGGTTTCGGCGGAAAGCCGCGACTGGCGCTTGAGTTTCTCGTGGCGCTGATTGCCTGCCTCGTCCTCATCTGGACCGGGATGGCGGGCGTTGCCACCGCGCTCGCTTTCCCTTTTTTCAAAGAGCTGTTGATCGATCTTGGCTTGTTCTCGGCCCTGTTTGGCGCCTTCGTGATTGTTGGTGCCGGGAATGCGGTCAATCTTACCGACGGGCTCGACGGATTAGCCATCGTACCCGTTATCATCGCCGCCGGCAGCTTTGGCTTTATCGCCTACCTCTCCGGAAATTTCGTCTTTGCCGACTATCTGCAGGTCCACTTTACGCCAGGCACCGGTGAACTGGCGGTTGTCTGCGGGGCGCTGATCGGCGCCGGCCTGGGCTTCCTGTGGTATAATGCCCCCCCCGCGCAGATATTCATGGGAGATACCGGCTCGCTGGCGCTCGGCGGCATGCTCGGCGTCATCTCGGTCGCGACCAAGCACGAGATCGTGCTGGGCATTATCGGCGGGCTGTTCGTGCTGGAAGCCGTTTCGGTGATCGTCCAGGTCATTTCCTTCAAGCTCACCGGAAAGCGTGTCTTCAAGATGGCGCCGATCCATCATCATTTCGAGCAGCTCGGCTGGTCCGAGTCGCAGGTCGTCATGCGCTTCTGGATCATTTCCGTCATGCTGGCGCTGGCCGGCCTGTCGACGTTGAAACTGAGGTAGAGAGTTTGATTGCGCTCACCACCCGTCGCGGGCAAAGGCTGGCGATTGTCGGTCTCGGCGCCTCGGGCATGGCAGCGGCGCGGGCGCTTAATGCTGGCGGTGCGGATATAATCGGCTACGACGACAGCCCGGCGCGCATGGCCGAGGCGCAGACCGCAGGGCTTGCAACCGGCGATCTCAAAAATCTGTCATGGGCAAGTCTTTCCGCGCTGGTGCTGGCACCAGGCATTCCACTCACCCATCCCAAACCGCATTGGAGCGTTGAGCGCGCGCGCGCGGCCGGCATCCCGGTCATCGGCGATCTCGATCTCTTCTTTGGCGAGCGGCAGGCGCATGTGCCGCCGGCACCGGTCATTGCCATTACAGGCACGAATGGTAAATCGACGACAACGGCACTCATCGGCCATGTCATCGGGCAGGCGGGCCGGCAGGTCGCGGTCGGCGGCAATATCGGCACGCCGGTGCTGGCGCTTGAGCCTCTGACGCCGGTTTGCCATTATGTGATCGAGTGTTCATCCTACCAGATCGACCTTACTCCCGCGCTTTCGCCGCGGGTTGGCATTCACCTCAATTTGACGCCCGATCACATCGACCGCCACGGCAGCTTCGAGGGCTATGCGGCGGTGAAAGAGCGGCTGATCGCTGCAGTTGAACCCGAGGGGACGGCGATTATCGGTGTTGATGACAATGCCTCCGCCGCCATTGCCGACAGGGCCGAGCAGCGCGGCCAGAATGTGATCCGCCTGTCAATGAAACGACCGCTGGCCGACGGAATTTACCTCGACGGCACCCGGCTGATGCGGGCTGGCGGCGGGGCGGGAACGGTTCTCGTCGATCTTGCCGGCATCGACACGTTACGTGGCGTGCATAATGCCCAGAACGCGGCGGCGGCGTTTGCAGCGGCGGCAAGCCTTGGTATCGACGACAAAAAAATCGTCGCAGCGCTCATGAGCTTTCCCGGCCTCGCGCACCGCATGCAGATTGTGGGTCGCCGTGGAAAAGTCATTTTTGTCAATGATTCCAAAGCAACGAATGCCGATGCGGCGCGCCAGGCGCTGGCCAGTTATGATCATATCCACTGGATTGCGGGTGGGGTTGCCAAAGCAGGTGGCATCGCCGATTTAAAGACTCTGTTTGCCAAAATCCGTCATGCTTATCTCATCGGCGACGCAGCTCCCTCATTTGCAGCAACGCTTGCCGGGCATGTGGCGACCACCCATTGCGGAACGCTTGAGGAAGCGTTGCGCCAGGCGGCAGCGGCAGCCCAGCAGGATGATGCGAGCGAACCGGTGGTGCTGCTGTCGCCCGCCTGCGCCTCCTTCGACCAGTTTGCCAATTTCGAGGTAAGGGGGCAGGCGTTTACGGCACTGGTCGCGGCGCTGCCCTAAGGCGTGCGCCTGCAAGGAGAGGCGGCATGGTATCGCGGGCAGAGAAGTCGGCGTTCGGCGAGTGGTGGTGGACGGTTGATCGTCTGCTGTTGCTGGGATTTCTGGTGCTGATCGGGGGTGGCGTGGTGATGTCGTTTGCCGCCAGTCCCGGGGCTGCGGCACGAGAAGGATTGCCGGTCTATCACTTTATCGAGCGTCATCTCTTCTACGTCATACCGGCGGTGATCGTGCTCATCGCCACGTCATTCCTGTCGCCGCGCGATGCGCGACGCCTTTGCCTCCTGCTGCTGGTCATCTCACTGGTCGCGCTGTTCCTGACGCAGTTCATCGGCGTCGAGAACAAGGGGTCGCGGCGCTGGCTGCGGTTTGCCGGCTTCTCCATCCAGCCGTCCGAATTCATCAAACCGCCTTTCATTGTCGTCTGTGCCTGGCTGCTTGGTGAAGGGTTGAAGCGGCCCGACATGCCGGGAAATCTCTTTGCCTTTGGCCTCCTCGGTGTCGTGGTGACGCTTCTCGTGCGCCAGCCTGATGTTGGCCAGACGATGCTCATTGTCATGGTGTGGAGCCTGATGTTTTTCATAGCCTCCATGCCGTGGGTGTGGATGGTTCTCCTTGGATCGGCCGGCGCTGGCGGGCTGGTTGCCGCCTATCTCTTCATCGGTCATGTGCAAAAGCGCGTAAACAGCTTCTGGTTCGACGGCGAAAGCGGGTTGCAGGTCATCAAAGCCAAGGAAAGCATCATCCGCGGCGGCTGGTTTGGCGTCGGACCGGGCGAAGGAACGATCAAACGATCCATCCCCGACAGCCATACCGATTTCATCTTTGCCGTAATGGGAGAAGAATACGGCATCATCGTCTGTCTTCTGCTGGTTGTGTTTATCGCCGCCATCGTCATGCGCGGATTCTGGCATGCCTTTCGCCAGAACGACCCGTTTCCACGTCTGGCGGTTGCCGGCCTCACTGCGCTTTTCGGCGTGCAGTCGATGATCAATATTGCGGTCAATCTCAACATGATGCCAACCAAAGGCATGACGCTGCCCTTCATTTCCTATGGCGGGTCATCTCTCATTGCGGTGGCGTTTTCGACCGGGCTTCTTCTGGCGCTGAGCCGGCAGCGGGCATCCGCGCTCAATTTCCATACGCAACGCCCGACGATGACTGCCGCCATGCCGGCGCCCGCGGGCGCGCAATGAGCGAGACGCCGCGGACGGTTCTTCTTGCCGCTGGCGGGACGGGTGGCCACCTCTTCCCTGCCGAGGCTCTGGCCGGTACGTTGTCGCAGCGCGGTTGGCTGGTCGATCTGGCAACCGACGAGCGCGGTGATCGCTACGGCTTCCGCTTTCCAGCGCGCACCATCCATATCGTGCCCTCCGCGACGTTGCGTGCGCGCAACCCGCTGGCGGTTGCGGCGACGTTCCTGACACTGGCACGCGGCATCCTCAAAGCCCTTCTCGTGCTCAGGCGTATCAGACCGGCGGTGGTGGTTGGCTTTGGCGGATATCCAAGCTTTCCGCCGCTCTTTGCAGCCTCGCTGCTTGGCATACCCACCGTCCTGCATGAGCAGAATGCGGTGATGGGGCGGGCCAATCGTCGTCTGGCAGAGCGCGTGCAGGCGGTAGGCCTGTCATGGTCCAAGACGGTCTATGCCGATGGGGCGATTGCGGCCAAGGCACGCCATGTTGGTGTGCCGGTGCGTGCGCTTGTCACGGAGGCGGCAAAGCATGCCTACCCCTCGCTCAAAGACCCCTTCCGCCTGCTGGTCTTTGGCGGAAGCCAGGGTGCGCGCATCTTTGCTGACCTGATGCCGGCAGCGCTTGCTGCGCTGTCAGTGCAGACACGCCGGCGCCTGTCCTTGACCCAACAGGCGCGCGAAGAAGACATCCCCCGCCTGCGTGCCGCTTTCGACGCGGTCGGGGTCAAGGTCGAGCTTGCCTCCTTTTTTCAGAATCTGCCGCAGCGCATCGGCGAAAGCCATCTCGTGATCGCACGATCGGGCGCCTCGACGGTTGCGGAGCTTGCTGTCATCGGCAGGCCGTCGATTCTGGTGCCGTTGCCGCATGCCATCGACAATGACCAGTTGCGCAATGCGCAGGCGTTGGCGGGTGTCGGCGGCGCAATTGTTCTCGAACAGGGTGGTTTGACGCCCGAACGCCTGGCGGAACATATTGAAAATGCCGTCAACGAGCCTAATCGCCTCACCAAGATGGCGGACGCAGCAAAGAGTATCGGGATTGCGGATGCTGTCGAGCGGCTAGCCGCGCTGGTGCAGGATATAGCGCAACCGGCGCGTATCGGCTAAGCGTCGGCGATGATGGATACCAACATGAAATTTCCGCGCGATATCGGGCCCATTCATTTTGTCGGTATCGGCGGCATCGGCATGTCCGGCATCGCCGAGGTGCTGGCCAATCTCGGCTACCGGGTGCAGGGTTCGGATGCGACCGAGGGCTATACGATCAAGCGCCTGCGGGCGTTAGGCGTTGAGGTGCATATCGGCCACTCGCGCGATCATCTGAAAGAAGCGCAGGTGGTGGTGGTGTCGACGGCTATCAAACGCGACAATCCCGAACTTGCAGCCGCCCGCGAGCGGCGCATTCCGGTGGTACGGCGGGCAGAAATGCTGGCTGAGCTGATGCGGCTCAAATCCTGCATCGCCATTGCCGGCACCCATGGCAAGACAACGACGACATCGATGGTCTCGACGCTGCTGGATGGCGGCGGCTTTGACCCGACGATTGTCAATGGCGGCATCATCAATGCGCTGGGAACCAATGCGCGCCTGGGTGCGGGGCGGTGGATGGTGGTGGAGGCAGATGAATCAGATGGCTCCTTCCTGAAATTGCCGGCTGACGTCGCCATCGTCACCAATATCGATCCGGAGCATCTCGATTATTACCGCGATTTCGACGCCATCAAGGCAGCCTTCCGCCAGTTCGTCGAGACCGTGCCGTTCTACGGTTTCTCGGTGATGTGCACCGATCATCCGGTGGTCCATGACATGGTGGGCCATATCGAGGATCGCCGCGTCATCACTTACGGCGAAAATCCGCAAGCCGATGTCAGGCTCGTTGATGTTGACCTCAGCGGCGGGCAGGTGAAGTTCGCGGTGCTCATCCGTAATCCGGCAGGTGGTATGGCGGAGCGGATCGACGGGCTTGTCCTGCCGATGCCGGGGCGCCATAACGCGCTCAACGCCACGGCGGCGATCGCCACCGCGCGAGAGCTTGGCATCGATCCGCCCACCATCCGCAAAGCGCTTGCCGGCTTTGGCGGCGTCAAGCGGCGCTTCACCAAAACGGGTGACTGGAACGGCGTTTCGATCTTCGATGATTACGGCCATCACCCTGTCGAGATTGCGGCTGTGCTGAAGGCTGCGCGTGAATCGACCAAAGGTCAGGTCATCGCCATCGTGCAGCCGCATCGCTATACGCGCCTGTCAGCGCTTTTCAATGATTTCTGTACCTGCTTCAACGATGCCGACAGCGTCATCGTGGCCGATGTCTATGCCGCTGGCGAGGTGCCGATCGAGGGCGCCAGCCGTGATGCGCTGGTGGCCGGCATCAAGGCGCGCGGGCACCGCTCGGTGATGGCGCTCGAGGGGCCACCACAGCTTGCCTCATTGGTGGGTGGAATGGCCAAGGAGGGTGACTACGTCATCTGCCTTGGGGCCGGATCGATCACCCAATGGGCCTATGCGCTGCCCGGTGAACTAGGCAAGCTCGGTGGCAGTGTCTGACGATGGGCGTGTTTGGTGACAGGCTCGCTCTCGACCTGCAATCGGCCATGCCGGGCCTGCGCGGCCGGCTGGTTGCCAACGCGGCGATGTCGGATCTCACCTGGTTTCGCGTCGGTGGACCGGCCGAAGTGCTGTTCAGCCCGGTGGATGAGGATGATCTGGCGCTTTTTCTCGGCCGCTGTTCCCTGGACGTGCCGCTCACCATCGTCGGTGTCGGCTCCAATCTGCTGGTGCGCGATGGCGGCATCCCCGGCGTCGTCATCCGCCTTGGCGGCAAGGCGTTTGGCTCGATCGATATTGCCCCTGACGGCGCCCTGTCGGCTGGGGCTGCAGCGCTCGACATGCGGGTGGCGAAAACCGCGGCCGAGGCCGGGCGTGGTGGCCTGGCTTTTTTCGCCGGTATTCCCGGCTCGGTCGGCGGCGCTCTTTCCATGAATGCCGGGGCGCATGGCGTTGAAACCGGCCATGTCTTGACAAGAGCGCGGGGGCTTACCCGGTCCGGCGAGCTGCACGACCTGACGAGCCTTGAGATGAATTTCAGCTACCGCCGATCAGCGCCTGCAACCAACCTCATTTACACGTCGGCGGTGTTTGCCACGACTGCATCCACCATTGCCGGCGAGCGGGCGGCGATCAGCGAGATCGAGGCCGTGCGCGCCAGTACCCAGCCGGTCAAGACCCGCACCGGCGGCTCGACCTTCAAGAACCCGCCGGGGCATTCAGCGTGGAAACTGATCGATGAGGCGGGTTTGCGCGGCTTTCGTGTTGGCGGCGCACATATGTCGCAGATGCACACCAATTTTATCATCAACGATGACGGCGCGACCGCCTTTGATATCGAGAGCCTGGGCGAGACGGTCCGGGCGCGCGTCTTTGCCCAGAGCGGGATCAAACTGGAATGGGAAATCAAGCGGATAGGAGAGTTCAGGGATGGTCAATTCTTAAAATAGTTAGATTTTTTTTAACCTATCAAGAAGTACCAATTTTTACGGAATCTGCATGTCTTTGTCCTAGCATTTCAGGATGTTGGTCTGAATGTGCGAGGAAAAAAATGCGTAACGCGTTCAAAATATTTGTTTTTCTCGGTAATTCCCCTACTGCTGGCGCCTTCCTGCGCCAGAGCAGTGGCGCACTCGCGCCCGTGTTCGGGCTGGCGCTCGTCGTCATTGTCGGATTTGCGGGAGCGGCCATCGATTTTGGCCAGCAGCAACTGGCCAAGCAGAAGCTCTGGCAATCGGCTTCGCTTGCCTGTCAATACGCGCGACGCACATCGACACTTGCCAATACGACGACCGGGCAGCAGGCGGTCAAATCGTTCTTCGATGCCAATCTGTCGCAGCAAAATGTTCCCGTAAATTCAATCGCTTCCACTTTTAACTCGACCACGAGTGGGCCGGGCACGATGGCCGCCTCTTATGAGGTGCCGACCTCCTTTCTTGGTCTGTTCTCCATCCCCTCGCTCAGCGTGGCGGTAAGCCAGCAATGCTACGCAACGCCACCATTGGTCCCCGGCACGGTTGTTCTGCAGGAGACGTTCGAGACGCCGCCTGCAGCTGACGCGATTACACGCGATTGTGGACCCGGCTGCTTTCGATATGTGAGCAGCTATAATGGGTGGAAGACGTCGGGCGGTACGGGCGAGCTTGAAATCAGCGATGGCTACAAGATTGCCCCGCCGGAAGGGACCCATGTCGGTGAATTGACGCCCGATTATAATGGCGCCATATCGAAGAAGGTGTATCTGGCGCCGGGCACCTATGAGCTGCGCTATTTCTATGTTGGCGGACCTTATATCCCGGTACCCGATTATTACGGCTGGACGACGAATGGTTCGGTCTACTTCTACAATGATCCGCTCCCCCTGTGCTCCAAGACGGCAGCCAATGTGGAATGGGCAACGCAAGACAAGAGCCGGATTGGTGTTTATTTCAGCGCTGATTCAGCAGATTTTTCTGCTCAAAATTTGACCGCCGCCAATAATCCGACGAGCAAGACATGGCGGCCAGCCGATCTCGTTGATGTGTGCATCTATTCCTATTCCTGGGTAGAGCGCAGTGCCACGATTACGGTCCCTACCGCCGGCAATTACTGGCTGACCTTTGCCGCGCAGGGCGGCAATGCTGATCGTGAGGGTGGCCAGATTGATAATATCCGCGTGTGCTATCAGGCTTGCGCAGGCGACCGGCGATTATCGCCGATGGAAACACCAGGCCATGTGGTGTTCGCGGATGATTTCGAGCGACCCTACACAACGGCATCGCCCTATTTGCAGACGACGATTGCTGCCAATGGCTGGACCACCACGCCCTATGATTCTGTCCAGATATTCACCAATGGCGACGCGCCGCAGGGGCGGCAATATCTCGAACTCGACACCGACATCAATTACAGCGGCACATCGACAACCACCCTGTCGCCTGGGCCCTCCAACCGGGCGATCTCACGGAGATTTCTGTTCTCGGAAGGCACTTATCAACTCGCCTATTGGTATAAGCCGCGCGTCCGGTTTGCACTGACCGGCACCTTCTGCGGTTCGACCGCCGCAGCGGCGCAGTCGGGTTATCCAACAGGTACCGCGTCGGTCACCGCAACCACCTATTCGGCACCGACTGGGACATATGATTACAATACCAGCCAGATCGGGGTCTACCTCGACAGCGATCTGACAACGGCTGGCAGCACGCGCCCGACCAACCCGCTGGATATCTGTATGTTTTCGAATGGCTGGGTGCAGCGCTATGTCACCTTTGTCATCTCGAAGCCCGGCTTCTACTGGTTCACGATGCGTGCAGAGGGCGTTGGCGAAGGCTATGGCGCTAACGTCGATGATGTGCGGATCTGCGCGGTCGCCTGTTCCGGTGGGCCGACCAATCAGACGAAGCTGGCGGTTCCGCAGTAAGGTGTGAGCGCACTCACCTTTACCAATGGTTGACCCTGATGACGCATACTTTTTCCGTTGGACAGGGATAGGCGGCTGATGGTGTTGCGATTGTTGCTACAGGGATTTTTAAATCGGGTGACGTTTTTCGCTCGCTTCCGCGTATTCGCAAGCGAGGCAGGTGGCACCTCTGCGGTCGAATTCGCACTTCTCGCCCTGCCGTTTTTTATGGTGCTCCTTGGCACCATGCAGGTTGGTCTCATCTACCTCACGCAGGCGACCCTGCAGGGCGCGACACTTAATGCCGCCGATAACATCTTGACGACAAACTTCGCACCGCAGCCAACCGTTTCGTCGATCCGTTCGGTGCTGTGTGCCAAAAGTGCCAACATGTATGCCTGCGATGCAACGCTCAAGGTTGAGCTCAATACGCTGCAGGCATTGTCGACAGGAACGGTTGCCTTAAGCGACGGCATGATCAATAGCGGATCGAGTGGCACGCCGCTTGTCCTGCGCACTCAGACGACGGCGACTGTCTTCACCCCGGGGCTCGGCAGTTTTGCGACCGTCTCGGCCAGCGCTGTCTTGAGGCGACCATGAGAGTGTTCAAAGCACTTGCCGCCAGATTTGCCAGGCAGGAACGGGCCAGTATTGTCATCGAGTTCGCGATCCTTGTGCCGGTACTGATTCTGCTCATGGGCGCGACGTATGAATTGGCAGGCGGCATAGAAGCCAATTCCCAGCTCAACATTATGGTTGGCCAGGTTGCTCTCTCGTGGGGTGATTGCAATGACGCACCATCTGGTACCTGCCAGACGGAGATGAACCAGTACATTTCGGCAAGAACCAATATTGCTCCCGTGCTCAATACTTCGCAACTTACGCTTGATCTGTGGCAGGTTACTAATTCGTTCGGTACCATTAATGTCGTCTACGGGACCAGGGCAATTACGGCGGCGGCAAGAAATCTGGCGCTGGCGCAGATCCCTGTTGGACAGAGTGGCGTCATCGCCATCGGCAGCTACACCTACCAGGCGCGGGCTTTCGTCGTGGTCACCCAGCCCTTCATCGGGTCGGGCATCGTTCTCAGCCAGCAGGCGGTGGCACGCAAAAGCTGATTCCTTTCGAGACGCTTTCGATGTGTTGTTAACGGTTCGTTTCCTCTCCTTCTGCAAGGATGCGTTAACGCTTGGCCGATCTCTACGGCGCAAGCGGAGCGCGGAGAGGTCGCAATGGCGATGCCACAGCATGTGGTGGTCCTGAAAGGCGGGGTGTCGGGCGAGCGTGATGTCTCGCTGCACTCAGGCAAGGAATGCGCCGATGCGTTAAGGCAGGCCGGGTTTCGGGTCAGCGAACTCGACGTCACGGTCGAGGTTATAAAGAATCTCGGCCCGGCCCTTCTGGCGTTAAAACCTGACGTCGTGTTTCTAGCCCTTCATGGCAAATTTGGTGAAGACGGCACGGTTCAGGGCCTCCTCGAAATCCTGAAAATTCCCTACACGCATTCCGGTGTTCTTGCCTCGTCTCTCGCTATGAACAAGGCGATGGCGAAAGCGGTGCTGGCGGCAGCCGGTGTGCCGGTTGCCGGCGGGCGCGTGATCGCGCGCAGGGAGGCTGCTATCGCCCACGCCCTGCCGCGTCCCTATGTGCTGAAACCCAATGATGGTGGCTCGTCGATTGGCGTGTTCATTATCCGCGCCGATATGGAGTATCCGCCGCAGGAATTGTCCTCCACGCAATGGAGCTACGGCGAAACACTCCTTGCCGAGCCATTTATCCCCGGCATGGAACTCACCTGCGCGGTGATGGGGGATCGCCCGCTCGATGTCATTGAGATCGTTCAGGACAATGGCTTTTATGATTACGAGGCGAAATACGCCGAAGGCGGGTCACGCCATATTCTTCCGGCGCGGATTAAACCAAAAATTTACCAAGATGTACAAAAACTGAGTCTGACAGCGCATCGGGCCCTGGGGTGCCGTGGCGTGACGCGAAGCGATTTTCGTTACGATGAGCACAGCGGGGAGGGTGTGTTGATCTGCCTTGAGGTCAACACCCAGCCGGGAATGACGCGAACATCGCTCGTTCCCGATCTGGCGGCTTATGCCGGCATCTCGTTTCCCGATCTCATGCGCTGGATGGTGGAGGACGCATCTTGCGAGCGTTGAGCGGCACGGCTGTGGATAGCGGAGCGGCAGAGGGCAAAGCGCGCAAGCGTTCCCGCCGTCATGCGCTGCCGGTTGCTCCTGTCCGGCCACGCGCCCTTGCGCCTTATACCTATGTCTTGAAACTCCCTGTCATCGGGCGCACGTCGATCCATCGGCTCGGCTTGATGGCGACGATCGCGCTGATGATGGCGACCGTCACGACAGGCTTCGTCATGGGTGGCCATGTCGGCACGACGAAGGATAAAGCCGCTCTGGCAGTTGCGACGGGTTTGCGCAGCATCGGCTTTCGCGTCAGCGAGGTCCGTGTCACCGGCGCGCATCAATTGACGGTGCCGGAGCTTTTCGAACGCGTCGGCCTTAACAGCACGTCGCTGACGACGCTGGGCTTTGACGCTGAGCAGGCGCGGCGCAAGCTGGTGGAAATTCCCTGGATCAAAACCGCATCTGTCCGTGTGCTGTTGCCAGGCACGATTGATGTGGCGGTTGTCGAGCGCGAACCCTTCGCCCTGTGGCAGCGCGACGGGCGCGTCAATCTGGTCGATCGCGAAGGCGGGATCATCGGCGCTTATGAGGATGAGCGGTTTGCCAATCTGCCGGTGGTTGTTGGTGAGGGGGCCGACAAGCGTGTGGTGGAAATTCGCCAATTGCTTGATCTTCATCCGCTGTTGCGCCAGCAGGTGCGGGCGGCGGTGCTGGTGGCCGAGCGGCGGTGGACGCTGAAACTTGCCGATGGCGTCGACGTCATGCTGCCCGAGGAAGGGGCGCAGGACGCCTTGGCCTCGCTCATTCGCATCGATGGACAGTCTGGCCTCCTCAAGCGTGACATCGCGGCAGTCGATCTGCGGGTGGCCAATCGTGTGATCGTTCGCCTGACCGACCGGGCGGCGCAGATCCGAAGTGACGCCCTGCGGCCGCGCGCGCGCAACGCAACGCCCTCTTCCCCACCCCTACCTGTCAAACCGAGTGCGAGGACGATATGAGTAGCGCGTCCTATTTTGGAAAAACATCGAGGTTGAAGCCGTTGTCGCCACGAAAGGCGATGATGGTGAGTGCGCTTGATATCGGCTCGTCAAAGATTGTCTGCATCATCGCGCGTCTCACGCCCGATCAATCGGTTGGCGATCATCCGCATCGCTCGCACAGCGTCGAGGTGGTGGGTTTCGGGCAGCATCGCGCGCTGGGTGTCAAGAACGGCGCGATCGTTGATCTTGATGCTGCCGAACAATCAATCCGCATGGCGGTCGATGCGGCCGAACGCATGAGCGGGCTGACGGTTGAAAGCGTCATCGTCAACCTGTCGGCCGGGCGCATGATGTCTGAATCCTACGCCGCATCGGTGGCGATCGGTGGCCATGAGGTTGAGGATGCAGATATTCACCGCGTTCTCAAGGTGGGTGCGGCGCAGTCGATCAGCGAAGGGCGCAACGTCATCCACGCGCTCCCCATTGCCTATGCGCTCGATCATACTGCCGGCATCCTCGATCCGCGCGGCATGGTGGGTGGCGAACTGGGCGTTGATATGCATGTCGTCACCGCCGAAACGGCAGCCTATCGCAACGTCATCATCTGCGTCGAGCGCTGTCATCTGCATGTCGATGCCGTTGTCGCCTCGCCATATGCGGCAGCCCTGTCGGCCCTGGTCGCAGATGAAATGGAGCTTGGCGCAGCGGTGATCGATATGGGTGGCGGCACGACGTCGCTTGCCGTCATGCGCCATGGACGCTTTGTTCATGCCGATGTCATTCCAGTTGGCGGCAATCACGTCACCAACGATATCGCCCAGGTCCTGTCGACGCCGCTTGGCTATGCGGAGCGGTTGAAGACGCTGCATGGATCGCCGTTGCCTTGTCCGTCGGATGATCGCGAGCTGCTGAGCTTTCCGCACACGGGCGAAGATGATGAGGCGGCCGGGCAGATATCGCGCGCGCAACTGGTTGCCATCATCCGCCCGCGGATTGAGGAAACGCTCGAGTTGGTGCGTGAGCGTCTCATAGCGTCCGGCCATTACCAGACGGCGGGCCGCTGCATCGTGCTGACAGGCGGAGCGAGCGAGCTGTCGGGTCTCACCGAGGTCGCTCGTCGCATTTTCGGCAAGCAGATCCGTATCGGTCGCCCGCTGGGCATCGACAGCCTGCCGGAGACGGCAAGACGACCGTGTTTCAGCGTTGTTGCCGGGCTTGCGATCTACCCGCAAGTCGCTCGCATCGAACAATTCGACTCCCGTCGTTCGCGCAGTTTGCAAACGGGGACGGGGGGGTATTTCGCCCGGATGGGTGCGTGGTTCAAGGATAGTTTCTAACAACACCGCTGTGAACGAAAGCACAGCGGAAAGGCGGAGAGAACATGACCATCAATCTTCAACTGCCCGATGTCGGTGAATTGCGCCCTCGGCTCATGGTACTGGGTGTCGGCGGTGCGGGCGGCAATGCCGTCAACAACATGATCTCCGCCGGTCTTCAGGGCGTCGATTTTGTTGTCGCCAATACGGACGCCCAGGCACTGCGCAATTCGCGGGCGCCCCGCGTTATTCAGATGGGCACGCATGTCACCGAGGGGCTGGGTGCTGGATCGCATCCCGAAGTCGGCCGGGCGGCTGCCGAGGAAAGCGCTGCTGAAATCAGCGACCACCTCTCAGGCTCGCACATGGTCTTCATCACCGCCGGCATGGGTGGCGGTACGGGCACGGGGGCTGCGCCCGTCATCGCCCGCATGGCCAAGGATATGGGCATTCTGACGGTTGGCGTGGTGACGAAACCATTCCATTTCGAGGGTATCAAACGCATGCGCCGCGCCGAGGAGGGTATCCTTTCCCTCCAGGACCACGTCGATACGCTGCTGGTCATTCCCAATCAGAACCTCTTCCGCGTTGCCAATGACAAGACAACCTTCGCCGATGCCTTCGCGATGGCCGATCAGGTGCTGTATTCGGGCGTTGCCTGCATCACCGACCTGATGGTCAAGGAAGGTCTCATCAATCTTGATTTTGCCGATGTGCGCTCGGTCATGCGCGAAATGGGCAAGGCGATGATGGGCACGGGTGAGGCCTCGGGCGAAGCGCGCGCCCAGCGCGCTGCCGAAGCCGCGATTTCCAATCCGCTCCTCGATGATGTGTCGATGCGCGGCGCCCGCGGCCTGCTGATTTCGGTTACCGGCGGGCGCGATATGACGCTGTTTGAACTTGACGAAGCGGCGACACTCATCCGTGAACAGGTTGATGGCGATGCGAACATCATCGTCGGTGCTACCTATGATGACGCGCTCGAAGGTATCATCCGCGTGTCCGTTGTCGCCACCGGCATTGATGCTGCGGCGCTGGAAGCGGCACCGATGATTGATACGCGCACGACGTCAGCGAAAGTCTGGACCCGCCCGATCGTGACGCCGGTTGCGACAGCGCCCCAGCCCGCGCCGGTTGCCGTCGCGACGCCGCAGCCCAGCTATAGCGAGCCGGTTCAGAGCCAGCCCGTGCAACAGCCGCCAACGCAGACCTTCGACAACGACATCACCATCCGTCAGGTTCTGCCGCCAACGCCGCAATTGACGTTGACCCAGCCAGAGCCGATGGCAGACGAGGTCGCTCTCGAAGCCTTCATTCCCCCGGTGCCGGAGATGCCGGAGCGCCGCCCGCCACGCATGCCCAGCATTGATGAGTTGCCGCCCATCGCCCAGGAGCAAATCCGGGCGGCGCAGGCGCCCGACAGTGCTGACGCTGACAAGCGGGGTGGTCTGATGCATCGCCTGGCGGCGCTCGGCGGATTCGCGCGCAAGCGCGAGGATGACAGCGAGCTTCAGGCTCCTGCGCACCACACCGCGCCCATGGCGGCAGATTACGCCCCCCTGCCGGCCGCACGCCGTGCGCAGCGCGAAGCGCCGGCCTTGCGCCCCTCGCAGCGCCTGTCTGAAGAGGATCAGCTTGAAATTCCAGCATTTTTACGCCGGAAGGGCGGTTGACCAACACCTCGAACAATCGCTTTTCATGCTTTGCAAAGAGGTAACAAAACGCAACAAAGCGTCATTTGTGGCAGTTCCGTGGTGTGACTATGGTCCGCCGGTGAATGAGCGGCGCGTCTGGGGGCTTTCGGGTCGGCGCGCTGGAAATGGCAGGGATTTTGGATGGTAGGCAGTCGACATCGCTGGCAGCACACAATCGCAGATTGCGTATCTGTCAGCGGCGTGGGCGTTCATCGGGGATTGCCAGCCATCCTGTCTATTTTCCCCGCCGAGCGCGATAGCGGCATTGTCTTTGTCCGCAGCGATTTGCCGGCGGGTAAGGCTAATGCGATTCCCGCCCGCCATCATCTGACGGCAACGACCGAACTGGCGACGGTCATCGGTGATAAATCGGGCGCCGCCGTTTCGACGATCGAGCACGTGATGGCCGCTCTCTATGGGCTGGGTATCGATAACGCGCTGATCGCGATTGACGGACCGGAAGTGCCGATCCTTGACGGGTCGGCCAAGCCGTTTGCAGAAGCGATTGCCAGGGTTGGCATTGAACGGCAGGAAGCACCGCGGCGTTATCTGCGCGTAAAGCAGGCGGTGCGGATTGAAAACGGCCAGCAATTTGGTGAAATTCTGCCGCATGACCGCTTCACGGTGGATGTCGAGATCGTCTACCCTGACGCCGAAATCGGCCATCAGCGCGTTGTTGTCGACGTTACGGCAGACAAATTTTCCCGGGAATTGGCGTCAGCCCGTACGTTTGGCTTTTATCGCGACGTGGAAAAACTGCGTGCGGCGGGTTATGCGCGCGGCGCCTCGCTCGACAATACGGTGGTGATTGGCGAGGGTGAAATTCTGAATAAGGATGGTCTGCGCTTTCACGATGAATTCGTGCGTCACAAGGCGCTGGACGCGGTTGGCGATCTGGCATTGATCGGCATGCCGCTTCTGGGGCTTTATCGCTCATCACGCGGCGGTCATAAGCTGAACGCGCAAGTGGTTGCTGCTCTGCTGGCCGATCCGGCGCATTATGACGTCGTTGAGATCGCAGCCGAGCGGCTTCCCGCGTCGCGGCGCCCGCGTGTGGTGTCGGTTGATCGGGTCGGAGCGCAGATCGCCTACGCCCCCGAGGGCCGTTAAAGCGGGCCGCCGCTTTGGCGCCGCATTTTTCTGCTTTTATTTTACCCTGCCAGCCGCGCTGTTAACAGTGATTGCTGGCAAGCTTGGCGTTTTCCGCCTGATCAAGTAATAAGGCGGGATCAGATCAAGACGATATGTCATCAACCTTATGCTTCGGCACGATGGTGGACGGGGAAAGCATGACGGCACGCGCACTTATTCTCGGCAGGTTGGCGACGATGCTGTGTGTCGGCGCTGTGGTATCGGTGCTTGGCGGCTGCGCGGGCCTTGGTCTTGGCGAGCGCGGCCAGGCGCCGCGCGCGACCGCATCGGCAGCCGAACCGGCTGAGGACACCAACCCGTTCAGCGCCATTACCAATATTTTCAAGAAGCGAGACGAGCCGGCGCCGCAGCCCTCGGCTGCGCCGCCGCAGACTTCTGCCGCCGCGCCGCCGCCGGAAGATAATGGCGTGTTCAGTGGCATCACGCGTTTTTTCAGCAAGAAGGACGAGCAGGCGAAGGAGGATATCCCGGCCGGGCGTCTGTTCAATGAAGGGCTGGTTCTGCTCAACCAGAACCGGTTCCGGGCGGCGTCTCTGCGCTTTGAAGAGGTGGATCGCGCCCATCCCTATTCGGAATGGGCGAAGAAATCATTGCTTCTGATTGCCTATGCGCAATATCGGTCCGGTGAATATGACAATGCTGCGGGAGCAGCGGACCGCTATCTTGCCCTGCACCCTGGCTCGGAAGATGCGCCTTATGCGAAATTCCTTCTGGGTGATTCCTATTACCGGCAGATCCCCGATGTCGCGCGCGATCAAGGTGGCTCCGAGCGCGCCCTGCAAGCCTTGCGCGAACTGGTGCAGCGCTATCCCGGTACCGAGTATGCGCGCGCCGCTGAGCAACGCATGCTGGTCGCCCGCGATCAGCTGGGCGGGCGGGAAATGGAGATCGGCCGATTTTACCTGAAGCAGAAATCCTACGGCGCTGCCGCCGGCCGCTTCAAATCGGTCGTCCAGCAATTCCAGACGACGCGTCATATTGAAGAAGCGCTTTATCGTCTTGTTGAATGCTATCTGGCCCTTGGCATTGTTGACGAAGCCCAGGCGGCGGCCAGTGTACTTGGCCACAACTACCCCGAGAGTGAATGGTATCGTGACGCCTTCGGGCTCTTGTCAAAGGATGGCCTGGCGCCGCAGGACAAGACTGATTCGTGGATCACCCGGGCGCTGAAGAGCATCACAGGCTAAGATCAGGGCCATGCTGACGGCCCTTTCGATTCGCGACATCATCCTCATCGACCGCCTCGATCTGACCTTCGAGAGCGGGCTGTCGGCGCTGACGGGTGAGACCGGTGCGGGCAAGTCGATCCTGCTTGACGCGCTGGCGCTGGCGCTCGGCGGGCGCGGCGATGCGGGGCTGGTGCGCAAGGGAGCGTCCCAGGGGCAGGTGATTGCTGTTTTCGATATTGCGAGTGATCATCCGGCGCGTGTCCTGCTGCGCGAGGCTGACGTGGACAGCGATGGCGAGGCGATCATCCTGCGTCGCGTGCAGACGGGCGACGGGCGCACGCGAGGCTTTGTGAACGACGCGCCGGTGTCAGTCCACATCCTGCGCGCGCTCGGTGCGTTGCTGGTTGAAATCCACGGTCAGCACGATGATCGGGCTCTGGTTGATCCAGCCTCACACCGGGCACTCCTCGACGCCTTTGGCGGCCTGCAGGCTCACGCCCGCCTTGTTCGCAAGCTGTGGTCGGCATGGCAGAAGGCGATCGAGGCGCTCAACGAGGCGCAGCGCCGGCTGGCAGCGATCCGCAGCGAAGCGGACTATCTGCGCCATGCGCATGAGGAATTGTCGCTCCTCAATCCGGAAGAAGATGAGGAATCACGCCTGGCGGCGCGACGGCAGACGATGATGGCGGCTGAAAAGATTTCTTCTGACGTCCACGAAGCCTTTGACACGCTTGATGGTGCGTCCTCGCCGCTACCGCTCATTCTGGCATTGTTGCGCCGCATGGAGCGGCGCCAGGAGACGATGCCGGTCATCCTTGGTCCGGTGACCAGCGCCCTTGGCAGCGCGCTTGATCAGCTGGAGGAAGCGCGCAGCGCGCTCGATCAGGCGATCCGCGCCAGCGAATTCGACCCCAAGGATCTTGAGCGCACCGAAGAGCGTCTTTTCGCGCTGAGGGCAGCGGCGCGCAAATATAATGTGCCCATCAGCGCCCTGCCGGCGCAGGCGGCACGCTTTGCCGAGCAGTTGCGCCATCTCGATGAGGGCGAGCGGGATGTCACGCGTCTGAGCGCGGCGGCGCAGGCGGCCAGCGAGGATTATCGGCAAGCCGCCGCAACCCTGTCAAAAGCGCGGAATGCGGCGGCGGCGCGCCTCGACAAAGCGGTGAAAAGCGAGCTGGCGCCACTCAAGCTTGGCGAAGCGCGTTTCCTCACCCGGATCGAGAGCCATGCCGACAACCCGTCGGCGGATGGCATCGATCAGGTGGCGTTCTGGGTGCAGACCAATCCTGGTACCCATGCGGGGCCGCTGATGAAGGTAGCGTCCGGCGGCGAATTGTCGCGCTTCATGCTCGCGCTCAAAGTGGTGCTGGCTGACAGTGGTTCGGCACCAACGCTGGTGTTTGATGAAATCGACAGCGGGGTTGGTGGCGCGGTATCGGCGGCGATCGGCGAGCGTCTGGCGCGCCTTGCCGACGGGGTCCAGGTGCTGACGGTAACACATGCGCCGCAGGTGGCGGCCTGTGCCGACCGCCATTACCTCATCAGCAAGACCGCGACCAAGGGCCAGACGGCGACGCGCGTGGCGCAGCTTGATGATCAGGCACGGCGCGAGGAAATTGCCCGCATGCTGTCTGGTTCTTCGGTGACGGACGAGGCTCGCGCCCATGCCGAGAAATTGATGGCCGGCGCGCGATGACGGCGAACGGCAAGACAGCGTCTTCTATGGTGGAGGACATGACGGAAAGTGAAGCCGCCAGCGAACATGCCCGCCTCGAAGGCGTGTTGCGGGGGCATGACACGCGCTATTTCGAGGATGATGCGCCGGAAATTTCAGACGGTGAGTATGACGCGCTGAAGCAGCGCTATCTGGCGATCGAGGCACGGTTTCCGGCGCTGGTGACGGCGGCGTCGCTGTCGCGGCGTGTCGGGGCTGCGCCTTCTGTCAAATTCGGCAAGGTCCGCCATCGTGTGGCGATGCTTTCTCTCGATAATGCGTTTGACGAGAGCGATGTCGACGATTTCCTGGCGCGTATCCGCCGCTTCCTCGACATGCCGGCTGATCGGCCACTGAAGATGACGGCTGAGCCCAAGATCGACGGGTTGTCATGCAGCTTGCGCTACGAGAAGGGACGGCTGGCGGTTGCCGCGACGCGCGGTGATGGGGCTGAAGGTGAGAATGTCACGGCCAATGTCGCAACGATCGCAACCGTGCCGGCGATGCTTACGGGCAATTATCCCGATGTCATCGAGGTGCGCGGCGAAATCTACATGCGACACGCCGATTTTGCCGCTCTCAACCAGCAACAGGGCGAAAAAGGCGACAAGATTTTTGCCAATCCGCGCAACGCCGCTGCTGGCTCGCTCCGTCAGCTTGACCCCGCCATCACCGCCGCCCGGCCTCTCAGTTTCTTTGCCTATAGCTGGGGCGATCATGGAAGCTTGCCCGGCAACACCCAGTTTGATGTCGTGCAGGCATTTGCCAGCTGGGGATTTGCGATCAATCCGCTCATGCGCCGCTGCATGAACCGGGACGAGATGCTTGACGTCTACCGCGCCATCGAGCGCGACCGGGCGCGGCTTGGCTATGATATCGACGGCGTCGTCTACAAGGTTGATGATCTGGCGTTGCAGCGTCAGCTTGGCTTTGTCTCGCGCAGCCCGCGCTGGGCGATCGCGCACAAGTTTTCAGCCGAGAAGGCAGCAACCATTCTGCGCGCCATTGATATCCAGGTCGGGCGCACGGGGGCGCTGACGCCCGTTGCCAAGCTTGAACCGGTGACGGTCGGCGGCGTCGTCGTTGCCAACGCCACGCTCCACAATGAAGACGAAATCAAGCGCAAGGATGTACGCATCGGCGATACGGTTGTGATCCAGCGGGCGGGCGATGTCATTCCCCAGATCGTCTCCGTCGACCTCGCGCGCCGGCCTGCGGATTCAGTGCCTTTCGCGTTCCCCGAGACCTGCCCTTGTCCACTCAAGACCGCCATCGTCCGCGAGGCTGTCGGCAGTGGTGGCAGCGGGGCGATCAAGCGCTGCAGCGGCGAGTTGGCCTGCCCCTTTCAGCGCGTGGAGCACCTGAAGCATTTCTGTTCGCGGCGGGCCTTCGATATCGAAGGCTTCGGCGACAAGTTGATCGAGCGCTTCTTTGCCGACGGGCGGGTGACGACGCCGGCCGAGATTTTCACGCTTTCTGCGCGGGACGCCGCAAGCGCCTCGCCGCTGCGCGAAGAGGAAGGGCTTGGGGATCTCTCGGTGCGCAATCTGTTTGCCGCCATCGAGGCCAGGCGAGAGATTGCCTTTGAACGTTTTCTCTATGCGCTCGGCATCCGCCATGTGGGCGAGACGACAGCGAAAGTTATCGCGCGCCATTTCGGCAGCTTCGCTGCGTTTCGCGCGGCTGCCGTGGCAGAGAATGCGGTGGCAAGCCTGTCGCAGATCGATGGCATCGGGCCAATTGTTGCGGAAGCGATATCGGCATTCTTCCACCAGCCGGCGAATATCCTCATGGTCGATGATTTGCTGCGCGTCGTTGATGTCGCGGAGGCGCAGAAGCCGGCAAGTGTCGATGGCGCGCCGCTTGGCGGGCAGGTGATTGTCTTCACCGGCGAGCTGGTCGCCCTCAGCCGCGATGAAGCAAGGGCCGAGGCCGAGCGGCTGGGGGCCAAGGTAACCGACAGCGTGTCGAAGAAAACAACGCTGGTGGTGGCGGGGCCTGGCGCCGGATCAAAACTGAAAAAGGCGCAGGATCTCGGCATCGCCATCCTTGACGAAGATGGATGGCTCAATGTCGTCAAGGATCATGCGGGTTTGTCAGGATAGGCGGTGAAGTACCAGGCCCATGATGGCGATGAATGTCATCGACAGCGCCAGCGGCAGCGCCGTTTCCGCGTTGATGGCGCCAACCAGATAGCTTGCCAGCGCCGACAGGCCGAATTGCAGCGCGCCGGCAAGCCCTGAGGCTGCGCCTGCCGCCTTGGGCTCAACGCTCAGGGCTGCCGTGATCGCGTTTGGAATAACGAGACCATTCGAGAACGATACCAGCGTCATGGGAAGGAAGAGGGCCAAGGGGTGCATCACCGGCACGAATGCGAGCGCAACCGCGATCAGCGCGCCGGCGAGCCCGAGGAGATTACCGGCATGAATCATAGGCTCGATGCCAAAGCGGCGTGAATAACGGCCGGATATGAAATTGCCGATCATATAGCCAAGCGCAATCATCATGAACCACAGCGCGTAGCTTGTCTTGGTCGTGCCCATGACGTCGATCACGAGATAGGGCGCTCCTCCCTGAAAGGCGAAGAAAGTTGCCGAGGCGCAAGCGCCCGTGCCGCAGGCGGAGAGAAAGGACGGCATTTTTAAAAGAGAAAGCGAACGCACGATGACATCGCGGCTGGTGGTGGTTTCCAGTGAGGCGGGCCGTGTTTCCGGCAGCAGCGCCCAAACGATAATCAGCGCCGCAATACCAAGCGCGACGCAGATGACGAAGATGGCCTGCCAGCCGAAGCGCTCGGAGGCGAGCGCGCCAAGATAGGGCGACATCATCGGCGCAATCACCATCACCATGGTGATGTAGCCGATCATGCTGGCTGCTTCGTTACGCTCATAAAGATCGCGGATGATGGTGCGGGCAAGCGGCAGGCCGACGGTTGCGCCCAATGCCTGTAGGATTCTTGCTGCCAGCAATTGTTCAATCGAGGTGGCGAAGGCTGCAAGCGCGCTTGCCACCACATAAAGCGCCAGGCCAATCAGCAGGACAGGGCGCCGGCCAAGGCGATCGGCCAGCGGACCCAGAATGAGCTGCGCTGCCGCCATGCCGAGGAGAAACAGTGACAGAACCGAGGTTGCGCTTTCGCGCGAAACCGCGAAGGCTTTCTGGATCGTCGGCAGAACCGGCATGGCAATATTGAGCGACAGCGGGCCGATGGTTGAAATCAGCACCAGGACAAAGAGAATCCCGGCGCGCGTGGAGGTGAGAGGCACAGCGGGCGTGCTCATAAGCGGCAGCACGCCTTTGCCAGCCAGTTGCGCAATGTGACGGATAATGTCGGGCCGATCTCACGCAGAACGCGAGCATGGTAGGCATCCAGCCAGGCGCGCTCTTCGATATCGAGCAGGCGGGCATCGATGCAGTGGCGGTCGAAGGGCGCGAGCGTCAAGGTTTCAAAGCCCATCATCGCCCGCTCGCCATCGGTGGGGACTTCCAGCGGTGTCACCACCAGGAGATTTTCCAGGCGAATGCCATAGGCGCCCGGCTTGTAGAAGCCGGGCTCGTTGGAAATGATCATGCCGGGCTCCAGGGCTGCGGATGGCGCCTTCGATATGCGCTGCGGGCCCTCATGCACTGACAGATAGCTGCCGACGCCGTGACCGGTCCCGTGATCATAATCAAGGCCCTCGCGCCACAGGAACTGGCGTGCCAGCGCATCAAGATGCGTGCCGCTGGTGCCGGCGGGAAAGACCGCGCGCGAGATGGCGATCATGCCCTTCAGAACCAGCGTATAGCGCCGGCGCATTTCGGATGAGGGCGTGCCGACGGCAAGGGTGCGTGTGACGTCGGTGGTGCCGTCCTGATACTGGCCGCCTGAATCAACGAGAAAGAGGGAATCGCGATCAAGCAGGCGGTTGGTTTCGACAGTCGGGCGATAATGAATGATCGCACCGTTAGGGCCGGCGCCGGCAATCGTCGGGAAGGAGATGTCACGCAATTCGCCGCTCGCGGCGCGGAATGTCTCGAGTGCGATTGCAGCGGCGATCTCGTCGATCTTGCCTTTCGGCGCCTCCTGGTCGAACCAGTGCAGGAAGTGGACCAGTGCCGTGCCGTCGCGACGATGGGCGGCGCGGGTTCCCGCCAGTTCGGCGCTGTTCTTGGGCGCTTTCATCGGATGAACAGGATCGGCAGCCGCAATCAGCTTCCCGCCCGCATGGCTGATGATGTCGGCAATGGCGGCGGCGGCGCTCGCGGGATCAACGAGGATGCCGTTGCTCCCTTGTGCCAGCTGCGCGAGTTTATCGGCAAACGCCGCAGGCGGGAACAGCTCCGTCGTCGCTTTCAGGGCCTTGCGGACGTCAGTGTCGATTTTCTGCGGGTCGATGAAGAGCTGAACCTTTCCTTTGCGCGGGAGCAACGCGAAGGCGAGCGGCAAGGGCGCGTGGGCGACATCGCCGCCGCGGACATTGAACAGCCAGGCGATGGCATCGGTCTGGGTGAGGACGAAATGGCTGGCGTTGAGCGATCCAAGCGCGTCGCGGACACGGGCGAGCTTATCGCCCACATCCTCTCCGGCAAGAGACAGCGGGTGAAGCATGATTTTTGCCTGCGGCGGCGCCGGTCTGTCCTGCCAGATGGCATCGAGGGGGTTGTTCGCCAGCTTTTCAAGCCGTCCGCCGGCCTCTTCAACCACCTTCTTCAGCAAAGTGATCTGATTGGCGGTGTGAAGCCAGGGATCAATGCCGAGAATACCCTTTTTGGGGAGGTGTTTGCCAATCCACGCCTCAAGCGTCACATCGGCGGAATGCACGACCTCGAAACTCGCCTGATCCACCTGGCGGGATGCCTGCAGCAGGTAGCGGCCATCGGTCACCAAAGCGGCGCTCTCAGCCATCACAATCGCCGTCCCGGCAGAACCGGTAAAGCCGGTGAGCCAGCGCAACCGGTCGCTGGACGCGGGGATGTATTCGTTCTGGTACTCATCGGCGCGCGGAACGACAAAGCCGCTGAGCCGACGCCTCTTCAGTTCAGCCCGCAGCCGGGCCAGACGCGGCGGCCCATCTTGAGGAGAGGACAGAACATCGAAGGTTTGGAACATGCCACGACCATAGAGCGGAGTAGGCGGGTGAGGGAAGCGGCGATTGCGGTCAATCCCGCATGGCAGGCGCGCACGCAGATGGGAGGTGTCGCCCGGCGATACGCGGCAGGGTACCGTGATCAAATATGAACAAACCCTTTGCGTTCCATGTCCCAGACGCAGGCCTGCCCATTCGCCAGGGTCCTAGCGTCGGTGGCGGATTATCTATATTGCAGTGCAACAAGAAAATTTGGAGGGAATCGACGTTTTCTTGAAAGGAGAACAGAGATGACCAGCTCTACTATCAATGTTTTTGATCGTTTTACTGTTAATTCAACGAAGCCGGACGTAACATACAAGCCGCTTCCCGCTTTCGTGCGCGCGCTCATCGCCGCCTTCGAAACGAGCGGGCGACTACATGCCATGGCCTATTTTGCGCGCAAAACAGACCTGGAACTCGCTCAGCTCGGTCTGACCCGGGCCTCGATCTTCGAACGTCTGAAGGCGTGATCCCCGGTCAATCCCGTTTGACAAGCACAAGTGTCGCCCAGTCGCCGATAATCCGGCGATAGGCCAGGCGGTACCCTTGCGCCTGGTAGCGCGCGGCAACGGGGCGCGCCTGCCAGGCGAGCAGCCCTGACAGGATGAGCGTCCCTCCGCGTTCATTGGCATTGTGAAGGGCGGGTGCCAGGCGCATCAGCGGGCCGGCGAGGATGTTGGCTACAATGAGGGGGTAAGGGCCGTTGAAGCGGATGAGCGGGTGGGCGGTGCCTGCCGCCTCAACGACGCCGACGTGCCAGGCCATACCGGCTTTTGCTGCGTTCTCGCCGGCAATGCGCACCGCCTCGCGGTCAAGATCGCCCGCAATCGCATCGGCTTTTGCAGCCTTGGCAAAGGCCAGCGCGAGCACGCCGGTGCCGGTTCCGACATCGAGCATCCTGCGAGAAGTCGCCTTGATGCGCGCACCCTTGCGGCCTCCCTGCTGTTTCAGCCAATGGTCGATTGCCAGCAGACAGCCGAGCGTCGTCGGGTGATGGCCGGTGCCGAAGGCCAGGCTTGCCTCGATCTCGAGACCGATCTCGTTGGCGCGCAATTTGTGGCGATCATGTTCGCCGTGGACCACAAACCGTCCAGCGCGAACCGGCGGCAGGTCTTCAAGTGCGATTGCCACCCAGTCGGCATCGTCGACTTGCTTGAAATCAAAGCGCAGCTGATCGAAATCCGGCCCCAGAAGACGCCGCCCCGTCATGGTGAAATCGCCAAGGTCAGGGGCTTCAGTGAACCAGGCCTCGAAACGCCACAGGGGCGGTTCGGCTTCAAAAGCGCCGGCAGCGCTCAGGGGCAGGTGGTGTTCGCCATCCATCAGCCCGTCAGCGAGACGGGTGGCAAGCGCTTCGTTGGCGAGAGTGGTGCACAGGACGGTGGTCATCGGCAGGATTTAGGCAGCTTTCAGGAAGCTGTCGAGCACGCGTTTTTCGCCCGCCTTGTCGAAGAGCACGGTTGCCTTGTTGCCTTCAAGCGCGGTGATATCGCCATAACCGAACTTGTCGTGGAAGACACGGTCGCCCGGCTGGAAGGCTGACGCATCGCCACTGGAGCGGGCGATGATCTCGCCATCAATCATCCGTGCCTGCGGGCGCTGCCCACCGGTCATTCCTGCGTTGCTCTCAGCAAGTCGTGCCTTGTTGGCGACCGCACGCTGCCATCCAGGCGTCGAATAAACGCCCGCGAAGGGATCATGCCGCCCCTCGAAGCGTGATGCTCCATAGGAATTGCGGGCGCTATAGCCATAGGCGCTCGGAGCCTCGATGACCTCGACATGGTCGTCGGGCAGTTCATCGAGGAAACGCGAGGGCAATGTACTCGACCACAGGCCGTGGATCATGCGGTTCTGGGCAAAATGAATGCGCGCCCGTTTCTTGGCGCGGGTCAGGCCGACATAGGCCAGACGTCGTTCCTCCTCAAGACCGGCGCGCCCGTTTTCATCAAGCGCCCGCTGGCTTGGAAACAGACCCTCCTCCCAGCCCGGCAGGAAGACGGTATCGAATTCAAGACCCTTGGCGGCGTGGAGCGTCATGATGGATACCGCCTCGTCACTGTCGCGGCGATCAGCGTCCATGACGAGCGATACATGCTCCAGGAAGGCCGCCAGGCTGTCGAATTCGCCGAGCGCCCGCACCAGCTCTTTCAGGTTTTCAAGGCGCCCCTGCGCGTCAGCCGAGCGCTCATTGCGCCACATCTCGCTATAGCCCGATTCATCAAGGATGATTTCGGCGAGTTCGGCGGCCCGTGTCGTGTCGACAAGGCTGTGCCAGCGCGCGAAATGAGAGACGATACCGGCAAGGGCTGCCCGGGGCTTTGCCTTCATCTCCTCGCTTTCAGAAAGCGCGCGCGCTGCCTGCATCAACGGCACAGCCCGCGAGCGGGCGATGACATGCATCATCTTGAGGCTGGCATCACCAAGACCGCGCTTGGGGACGTTGACGATGCGCTCGAAGGCCAGATCATCCGACGGGTTGGCGGCCAGGCGCAGATAGGCGAGCGCGTCGCGGATTTCAGCACGCTCATAAAAGCGTGGGCCGCCGATGACGCGATAGGGGAGCCCGATGGATACGAAGCGCTCTTCGAAGGCGCGCATCTGGGCGGAAATGCGCACAAGAATGGCGATCTCGTTCAGACTGTGGCGTTCGCGCTGGAAATTCTCGATGGTCTCGCCGACAAGGCGCGCCTCCTCCTCGCTGTCCCAGGCTGAGGTTACGGTCGGCTTGTCGCCGTCTTCCGCGCTGTCGGCAAACAGGGTTTTGCCGAGCCTTCCCTCATTATGGGCGATGAGATGGGCGGCAGTTGCCAGAATGTGACCGGTCGAGCGGTAATTGCGTTCAAGGCGGATGACGGTGGCGCCAGGAAAATCACGTTCAAAGCGCAGAATGTTATCGACCTCGGCGCCGCGCCAGCCATAGATCGACTGGTCATCATCGCCAACGCAGCAGATATTTCCCTTCTCGCCGGCCAACAGGCGCAGCCACAGATATTGCGCGACATTGGTATCCTGATACTCGTCGACGAGAATGTATTTGAAGCGCTGACGGTAATCGGCCAGCAGATCGGGCGCCTTGCGCAGGATGCGGATCGGCTCCAGCAGCAGATCGCCGAAATCGGCCGCATTGAGGGTTTTCAGCCGCTCCTGATAGGCGCTATAGAGTTTCAGACCACGGCCATTGCCGAAATAAGCGCCATCGGCAGGGTTTGCCTCGTCAGGCGACAGGCCGCGATTTTTCCAGCCATCGATCAATCCGGCGAGCTGGCGGGCGGTCCAGCGCTTGTCGTCGAGCCCTTCGGCCTGAATGAGCTGTTTGAGCAAGCGGAGCTGGTCGTCGGTGTCAAGCACGGTGAAATTCGACTTCAGCCCCGCCGCCTCGGCATGACGGATGAGGATCTTGCGGCCGATGGAGTGAAAGGTGCCTAGCCATGGCATCCCCTCGACCGACTGGCCGATGAGGGAGCCGATGCGGTGGTGCATCTCGCGCGCCGCCTTGTTGGTGAAGGTGACGGAGAGGATTTCACGCGGGTAGGCCTTGTGTGTGGCCAGCAGGTAGGCGATCCGCGTCGTCAGCACCCGCGTCTTGCCGGTGCCGGCGCCCGCCAGAACAAGCACCGCGCCCTCGGTCGCCTCAACGGCAGCCCGCTGCTCCGGGTTCAGTCGTTCAACCCAGTCGATCCCGGCGCCAAACTCTTGACCAGAGACAAGACCCTGCGCCCGCGCGGCAATGCCGCCGGGGCGCGGTGCCGGAGCGGCTTCAGCAGGCAGGCGGGAGAACTGGGCCATGATCCTCATGTCCGGAAGGCGCGATTGGTTTATCGCTGCCTTTTGGCGAATCTTCAACGCCCGACATTAGCAAAATAAAGACGCATGCGGGCACGATAAGCGTGATCGGCCTATTGTCGTTTGAGGCTCACGCGCCCGCCAGCACCATCAGGCTGCGGCAGGAGTGCGTCGCTTGCACGCCAAAGCGCGATGCGTTCAAGGATGCGGCCGGGGAAGGGGGTTACTCTTTTTGCCGCCATATCGACGTGAAGGGCGATCTGTTCGGAGGTCGCTGACAGGGTATGATCGCCATGACGCCATAATTCCTGCCACCAGTGCAGTCGCTTTTCGTCAGCCCCGATCAGGCGGGTGAGACAAAATACTGCATCCTGCGCGTGAATTTCGAGCAGATAGCGGATATGCGCTTCGGCTGTATAGAAGCTGGCTTGTGCCTCAGCCAGATAGGCCGGCCCCAGCCCCAGATCAATCGCCGCCTCGTCGATGGCGCGGTCGAAGAGAACATTATAATAGGCCATGTTGAGATGGCCGTTATAGTCGATCCAGGCAGGCTCGACGGTCATCGTCGATGAGCGGAAAGGGTAGGCGGTGTCGCTCAATTGCTGCTGTCTCCCCATGCGGCGCAGAAACTTTGCCCCCGGCGGGCGCCTCTGTTAGCTTTCCGCCACAAAGCGAGATTAGCAAGACTGTAGAGGAACAAATTCATGGCTGATACCGCAACGCCGTCGATTGCCAGCCCCCCGTCACGGCAGGCGGTGGAGACTGTTATTGGTGTTTTGACCCAGCGTTTTGGCGATCGTCTCCAGCGCGGCGAAGATATCCGCCGCCAGCATTCGCACACGACGACGTGGATTGCCCCGCAACTTCCCGATGCGGTTGCGTTCGTGCGCTCGAGCGACGAAGTGCAGGAGATCGTGCGGGTTTGCGCCGCCCACCGCGTGCCGATCATCCCGTTTGGAACGGGCACGTCGCTGGAGGGCCATGTGAATGCGCCCCTTGGTGGTATTTCAGTTGATTTCAGCCAGATGAATCGGGTTCTTGCGGTTCATCCTGAAGATCTCGACTGCGTGGTCGAGCCTGGCGTCACCCGCAAGCAACTCAACGAGACTATCCGCGATACCGGCCTCTTCTTTCCTATCGATCCGGGCGCGGACGCCTCGATTGGCGGGATGGCGTCAACGCGCGCCTCGGGCACGAATGCGGTGCGCTATGGGACGATGCGCGAAAACGTGCTGGCGTTGAAAGTCGTGACGGCGGATGGCGCGATCATGACAACGAGCCGGCGCGTCAAGAAAACATCGGCAGGATACGATATCACGCGTTTGTTCGTCGGCTCCGAGGGGACGCTTGGCCTCATCACCGAAATCACGCTCAAGCTGTATGGTATCCCTGAGGCGATGTCGGCTGGCGTATGTTCGTTTCCCTCCGTCAAGGCGGCCTGCGATGTGACGATCGCCACTATCCAGATGGGCCTGCCGGTGGCACGCATCGAATTGCTCGATGCCTTGCAGGTGAAGGCGTCCAATCACTATTCCAAACTCTCCCTGCCCGAGCAGCCCCACCTCTTTCTCGAGTTTCACGGCAGTACGGCCAGCGTCAAGGAACAGGCCGAGATGTTTGCCGAGATCGCCGCTGAGCATGGTGGCGGGACGTTCCAATGGGCAACCAAGGCCGAGGAGCGCACGAAGCTGTGGCAGGCGCGCCATGATGCCTACTGGGCAGCCCTGCAATTGCGGCCCGGCGCGCAGGGCGTGTCGACGGATGTCTGCCTGCCGCTCTCGGTTCTGGCAGACTTCGTGGCCGAAACGATGGTTGATCTCGAACGCTCTAGCCTCGTTGCGCCGATGGTCGGCCATGTCGGTGATGGTAATTTCCATGTGCTGGTTCTGGTCGATATGAATGATCACAACGAGGTCAGGCGGGCTCAGGACTTTGTGTCGCGGCTCAACATGCGGGCGATCACGATGGATGGCACGTGTACGGGTGAGCATGGCATCGGCCAGGGGAAGGCCAAATATCTCGAAGCCGAACATGGACCGCACATGGTGGCGCTGATGCGCTCGATCAAGCAGGCCATCGATCCGCTGCACCTGATGAACCCTGGCAAGCTGGCGCTCGCCTGACGAGGGAGGACTGGCTGACGCATGGGACGAGTACTGACGTTATGTGCCGGCCTTCTGGTTCTCGCGCTCTTGTGCGCTGCCGGGCTTCCCTTCGTCATCGACTGGGGCAGCTATCGCGCAACCATCGAAGAACGCCTGACGCAGGCGCTGAAGCAGCCGGTGACCATCGGTGGTGACATCGACCTGTCGCTGTTACCGGTGCCGCTGGTGCGGCTTGGCAACGTCACCATCGGCAAGATGGGCGCGCAGATGCGGATTGCCCATCTCGACGTCGAGATGGCGACAGGGCCGCTGCTGCGCGGCCGCTGGGAGGCCAGCGAAGTGCGTCTGGACAATCCACGGCTGTGGCTGTCGCTCGACCGGCGAGGTCGCTTTACCGCCGGGCCGCCGACCGGTGACTGGCCGGAATTGTCGATTGAAAGTCTCGTCGTCAGCGAGGGCGAAATCACGATTGATCAGGAGGAGCGCGGCACCCGTCTGTTCGTTGACAATATGGCGCTACGCGCATCGGCATCAAGTCTTGCCGGCCCGTGGCGTGCGGAAGGAATGGCGCGTTTTGAAGGCAGCGCGATGCAGATATCCGTCCAGACCGGACGAGGCGATGTTGACGGCATCCGCGCCAAGGTGTCGGTGGTTCCAAGTGAGCGGCCGATCGCCTTCGATCTTGACGCGCTGTTTCGCCATCAGGACGGGCGGCCATCGTTTTCGGGAGCGCTGAAGCTCGCGGGCGTTGGCGCCAGCGATGCTGCCGCACGTCAGGCGGGTTGGCGGGTTGAAGCCAATGTGGATGCGGGAACCGAGACATTCGTTGCCAAGGACATCCATGTCGTGCCGGCTGGCGATGACCGGGTGATCGCGCTTAATGGCGTCGTTAACATAACGCTTGGCGAGGATATGCGCGCCGACGCAGTGCTCAGCGCGCGCCAGATCGATGTTGATCGCCTGGCCGGTGTCAGTGCGCAATCTCCAGCCTCGGTGGGGACGATCTTCGAGAGGCTGGTGGCGCTGCCTTCGGCATTGGCGCTGCCGCCGGCGCTCTATCTTCGCGGCACCTTTGATGCCGGGTCGCTGTCGCTCGCCGGCGGGCTGGTGCAGGATGTTCATGCTGCCGTCGATCTGCGCGATGGCAAATGGCGGTTAGGCGAGCTGCGCGGCAAGTTGCCGGGGCAGACGGCGTTGAAGCTTTCGGCGGCATTCGAGCCGGGCGCCGGCGGTATGGTGGTCACCGGCATGATTGATGTGACGGCGGCGGCGCCATCGCTGCTGGCTGCGTGGAGCGGTGGCGAATTTTTCCGGGCGCAAGGCGAGCGTAGCGCCGGTGGCAGCGGCGCGCTTGCCCTGCGGGCCCGTTATGGGCTGTCACCTCACAGGCTGACGCTCGACCAGATGCGCTTTGGCGTGCCGGGAGCGGACGTGTCGGGACGGGCGGATTACCAGTGGCAGGATGTTGTGCCGCAGCTCACCGTCGAGGGGATGGCCGAGGCGGTCGATCTGGCACCCGTCGCGGCATTTCTCACGCCCTTTATGAGCCGTTTATCGTCAGTCGCTGCAAGCGATGCGACCGTCAAATTCAAGGCACAGCGATTGCGCCATGGCCTCCTCGATGTCGCTGATATCGATATCGGGGTGAGACGTCAGGCAGGTCATCTGTCGTTTGAGCGTATCAAAATCGGCGCTCTCAACGGCCTTGCCGTCGAGGGGGACGGGTTGGTGAGCCTCGCTAATGACGGGGCGCTGCGCCTGTCGGTATCCGGGGAGCGGCTGAAGCCGGCGCTTGACGCGCTGGCCAGCATCCTTCCGCATTTCTCTGCACTGGAGGCGCTGCGGATCCGGGCGGATGCCCTGGCGCCGCTCGCCGTCAAGCTCCTGTTGGAAAATACCGATGGGCAGCTGTCGGCGGGCGTTGATGGCGATATTGGCGGATCGCTCGTGCGCAGCAGCGCCCGATTTGTTGTCGCTGCGACCGGCATGCCGGCGCTGCAGGCGGCAGAGGGCGAGTTGCATAACGCCAGCACGCCGCGCCTCCTCCAGCAATTGGGTATCTGGTCCGGCACCAGCCTGGCGCCAGCCCCGGCGCACCTGTCATTTGACATCAAGTCCGATCAAGAGGGGATTGGCGTGGTGTCAGTCAACGCCGAACTGGCTGGCAGCAAGGCAGCACTGGCGGGGCGCGTTGCGCTGGGGGATCTGACGACGATGGGTCAGGGTCTGGCGTTTGCCGTGTCCGCCTCCGACGTCAATCCGCTGTTGTTGTCGCTGGGGCTGATACCATCCCATATTGATGATGACATGTCGGCTGTGTTCAAGGGACGTCTGCTGCTTGACCAATCCTCCCTGCGGCTTGCGGATCTTGACGGTGCGGTCAGCGACATTCCGGTGACGGGCGATATCGCTGTTCGTCTAGGTCCCATACCGCTTGTCTCAGGGCGGTTGCGTGCCAAATCCCTTCCCGTTGACGGATTACTGGCGTTTGCCACCGGCACTGCGGGTCAAGGATCGGGCGAGCCGTGGCCGGTGCAGGAGTTCGTGCGATCACCGGTGACGGGGCTTGCCGGACAGATTGCCATTGAAGGGCAGGCAAGCGAGGGGTGGCCGCTCGCTGTTAGCAACCCGCAATTTATTGTCAAATTTCTCGAAGACGGGATCGGCATCGACGATATCACCGGAGAAATTGCCGGCGGCAGGCTGACCGGCAATCTCGTTTTGCAGCGCGACACCACGAAGCTCAAGATTGCCGGGCGGATCGCGCTTGAAAGCGGCAAGCTTGCAGACATCGTGTGGAAAGACGGCGCGAGGCCGGTTGCTGCGGGTGGTGTCGACCTCGGATTGACGTTTGAAGGAAGCGGGCGCACGCCGGCGCAACTGATTGCCACGCTGGAGGGCGGCGGCAGGCTCGTCGTTTCCAACGGCCATTTCACTCATCTGTCGGCAGCAGCTTTCGCACCGGTCATTGCTGCCGCTGGCGCTGCGACGGCGCCCGATTTGCCACGCCTCTTGCCGCTCGTACAGGCTGGGCTTGACAGCGGTGACCTGATGTTCCGCGTTCTTGAAACGCCACTTGTCCTTCACAATGGTGTGCTGCGGGCGACGAGTATCGCGCTCGTAGGTGGCGACAGTGGCGTCAAGATCAACGCCGCAGCGGATATGTCACGTCTGTCGCTTCTTGCCGATATCGATATGGATGGGAAGGCTGCCGACACCACAACGCCGGGCCCACGCCTGTCCGTTCATTTTACCGGGCCGCTCGCCTCGCCAAGGCGACGTCTTGATGTGCGGGCGCTCGGAGATTATCTCAATCTGCGGCGCTTCGAGGGTGAACTCGCCCGGCTGGAAACGCTGCAGCGCCAGATTGACGAGCGGGAAGCGCGTCTTCGCGATATCGAAGAGAAGGAAAAAGAGCGCCTGCAGAAAGCACGCGCGGCGCCGACCCCCGCTGCCCCTCCGGTCGTCGCGCCGGATGCGGCGGTTCGCGGGCCTGCGCCAGGTGCTGTGCCATCACCCCCCCGCCCCCGCCAACCGGCGGCAAGACCGGCGCCGGCGACCGTCAATCCGCGCCTGCGTGATCTCATCGAGGGGACATTGCGCGGTCTGCCGCCAGCTCAAGCCGGTGATCTTCCTGCCGCAGGCGCAAAGCTCGCGCCGCTGCCACCGCCTGTGGTTATTCCTACAGCGCCGCAGGTCGGCCCCTAACCGGTTGCGGCTGTCCTGGTTCGCAAATGCTCAAGGACGGCAAGGCGCAATGCCGATGACAGGTTGGCGTGCCGTCGCTGCTCGTCGATTGCGGTGATGAGCGCGGTCAAAGTCATCCGGCGCTCAGCGGCAATGGCGCGCAATTCATGCCAGAATCCATCTTCGAGCGAAATCGAGGTGCGATGACCGCGGATGGTGATCGAGCGTTTGGCGATGCCCTCGCTCATGACCTGCCATCGGGCTCATTGCCATCGCGCCGGGCGCCATCAAGCGCCAGCTCGGCTCGCTGGCGCTCGTTGTCGAGGCGAACCCGGTCTGCCTTGCTCTGCCCGAACAAGGCACGGTTCTGTGCCGCCATTTGCTCCTTGTCGCTTCGCGCTTTGGCCTTGCGGGCGCGTCGCAAATTGACAATCTCGGCCATCGCCGTACCTCAGCCCGGGCTCACCATTTTTTCTGGTCTGACGAGGGCGGTGAATTCGTCATCACTCAGATAGCCGCCGCTGACGGCTTCGTGGCGCAACGTCGTGCCGTTCTTATGCGCCGTCTTGGCGATCTTGGCGCAATTGTCGTAGCCGAGGCGGGCATTGAGCGCGGTCACCAGCATCAGCGAATTATCGACGCCTTTCTGGATGTTGTCGCGGCGCGGCTCGATGCCTGCCACGCAATGATCGGTAAACGAGATCGCGGCATCGGCCATCAGTTTCACCGATTGCAGGAAATTATAGGCCATCACCGGGTTGAACACGTTGAGTTCGAAATGGCCCTGGCTGCCGGCGAAGGTGAGCGCGGCGTTGTTGCCGAAGATGTGGGCGCACACCATGGTCATGGCCTCGCACTGGGTCGGGTTGACCTTGCCTGGCATGATAGACGAGCCGGGCTCGTTTTCCGGCAGCGCCAGCTCGCCCAGGCCAGCGCGTGGTCCTGATCCGAGAAAGCGGATGTCGTTGGCGATCTTGAACAATGAGGCGGCTACCGTGTTGATGGCGCCATGCGTCATCACCATCGCGTCATGGGCGGCGAGCGCCTCGAACTTGTTGGGCGCGGAGGTGAAGGGCAGGCCGGTGCGCCGGGCTATTTCAGCTGCCACCCCTTCGGCAAAGCCGATGGGGGCGTTAAGGCCGGTGCCGACGGCTGTGCCACCCTGCGCCAGCTCCATCAGCATCGGCAGTGTGATCTCGATACGCTTGATCCCGTTGTCGATCTGCTGGGCGTAGCCAGAAAATTCCTGACCAAGGGTCAGCGGGGTCGCGTCCTGCGTGTGGGTGCGGCCGATCTTGATAATATCGCGCCAGGCATCGGCCTTGGCAGCGAGCGCTTGATGCAGATGCCTGAGGGCGGGCAACAGATGTTTCACCACCTCTTCCCCGGCGGCGATATGCATGGCGGTGGGATAGGTATCGTTCGACGACTGGCTCATATTGACGTGGTCATTGGGGTGGACGGGCTTTTTTGAGCCCATCACCCCGCCCAGCATCTCGATGGCGCGGTTGGAGATCACCTCGTTGGCATTCATGTTCGACTGGGTGCCTGAGCCTGTCTGCCAGACGACCAGCGGAAAATGCGTATCAAGCTTGCCGTCGATCACCTCCTGAGCCGCCTTGACGATGATCTCGCCAATCGCCGGGTCGAGGCGCTTGAGATTCATATTGGTCACCGCAGCAGACTGCTTGATGATGCCCAGCGCCCGGATAATCGATGCTGGCTGCTTCTCCCATCCGATCTTGAAATTGCCGATCGAGCGCTGCGATTGCGCCCCCCAGTATTTGTCGGTTTCAACCTCGATCGGGCCAAAGGTGTCGGTTTCAGTGCGCGTTTTTGTCATCATCCGCTCGTGGTTGTGATTAAGCAGGGAACGCCTGTCGGCGTGCTCAGACAGCCTAACATCAAAGGAGGTGGAGCGTCAGCGGGTGCAAGGCGCGGATTACTTCTTACGGAAATTATCGAGGCTGACGACGTCGGCACTCTTGTTTTCGCTCACTGCCGGCTTCGCGTTATCGGTTCTCGTGTCGCTTGATTTCGCACCGTCGCGCGCCGGCAAGGTCGGCGGCTCGCTGCCTGCGCCTTTGGGGTTTCCCGGGCGCTTCGGGCGCTGCTCGCTTTTGGCGGCGAGCGGTACGGTCGAAAACTCCGGCTTTCCGCTTGTTGGTGCAGTCTCGTTCTCGGCAGCATCGCCCGTTATCACTTCAAATTTCAGCGCAAAATTGACCGAAGGGTCAAAAAACTGGGTGATAGCGTCGAAGGGGACCGTCAGGCGTTCGGGTGTACCGGAAAAATGCAATGATACTTCGAACCCGGTGGGGTTGACCTGCAAATTACCGAACTGATGTTGCAGGATGATGGTCATTTCTTCGGGATATTGCTCGCGCAGACGTGGGCTCAGCCGTACGCCACGGTATTTGGTGAGGAAGGTGATAAAAAAATGATGGTCGCCTGGCAGTTTTCCATCACGCGCCACGCCGCTCATGACGTGGCGAACCATCTGGCGCATGGCGTCCTGCGTGAGCAGATCGTAGCGGATTTGGTCTGCGGACAAAATGGTGATCTCGGCAGCGGATTCGTTAAGACAGGAGTGTGCGCGCTCTCGTTGGCTTGTGCAACCGATGAAAGGGAAGCAGCGTATGAAAAACCGACCAGATCGCAGCTGATATAAAAAAGAAGAGCGAAAGTGAGGGCTTCTGTTGCCAGGTGCCCTCGGACCCCGCCTGAAAGTGCTACCCCTCAGGACTTCAATACTGGAAGATCAAACCGCGTCACGCGGCCTGAGCAACCGGAGCATAGTTGTCATTCGCAACTACATGTTTGGCCCGATGACGGCGGAACCATGCCGAGCAAAAAAGCGATCTTTACACCCTCGTCGATCCTGTTTCGCCCCCGCCGAAGCCCATTGCCGGTCTGGGCCATGCGCTTGGGTGGAGGCGCCGGGTACCGCCCCCGGGTCCGATAGGCTTATTACACCGTTCATTTATCGCCATAGCCGACTTGCGACGGCATTCTCACTATACGCATGAAAGTGGAAGATTTGAAGGCCGTAATCAAACTTGTCACGAAGGGCCGTTCGCGCCTGG
>FSSH01000631.1_pt2 | contig 59447 bp, 58 predicted proteins | sample 1166101 | NCBI WGS metagenome assembly FSSH01 (sample SAMEA32972668, study PRJEB13176) | freshwater metagenome | biome: Drinking water system; feature: Biomass in drinking water that filtered by 0.45 um membrane; material: drinking water | place: USA | collected 2012-12-20 | depth 0 m | reverse complement strand
TTGCAATCGACATCATGGCCAATCCCCATGGAGCAGTCCGATAGCGATCAGCCCTCGGGGCACATTTCAAAGGCTTTATCGAGCGCCTGCGCGGGCGAAGCGAATTCCGCCACGGTCGCGCCACCCTGAGCATAGGCCGCGATATAAGCCTCAGCTTCGCGCTTTTCGGCGCCTTCATTCACGTCGAGAACGGTGTAATTGTCGAATTCATCGGTGTTGGCGCGGATGATAACGGCCCGGCCGCCGCCATAGCTCGCCGTCCAGACACGGCACGTCGATTTTTTTTGGGGCTGTTTGGTGGCCGATGCCGACGGCTTCGCGGCGGCCGACTTGAGTGAGCCACCGGTCGAGAGGGCGGCAACTTGAACAGTGCCTGAGCTTGCCCCTGGCCCTGTAGGTGGTGGCGTGCTTGCAGTTTTTTCTGCTGCCGTTGGTTCAGCACTCGCGCCAGACTCGGTCGCTGCGGCCGCTGGCGGCGGAGCGTTCAAGATCGTGACGACTGGCGACGTGGCACTGGCCTTCGCTTTATCGATGTCGGCGACCAGTGACGATGCCCCTAGGCTCGATTTGACGAATGAACCGGATGCCCGCGCTTCTTCGACAGCGCGGCGGGCGAGTTCGGCACCGGTGATTTTGGGCTCGGTTTCGACCGACGCTGTCTCGACGATTTGCGTGACCGCCCCAGATTTTACATCAACGCCGGGGCGCGCCAGCGCCATCATTTCGGGATATGGATCGGTCGCCTTGCAAGGGCCTTGATAGAAAGCGTCCGACACCGCTTCGATATCACGGCCGTAGGCGCGACTCGTTGGTGCCCACTGCTTAGCCAAAGCGCCAAACGTCATCGGCCCGGAAATGGTTTTCCGCCAAGACGTGAGAACGCCCCATTCTTGCACCTTGCGCGTGCGCTCGGCGACAGGATTGTCAAGTTTATCGCCGGCATAGAGCAGCAGGTGCTCGATGTGCGCGCGCACCCCTGTCGGCACGTCGGCAAAGGTTTCGCCTGGAGCCCGTTTGCCGGTCGCGCCGAGGCCGGCGAAATTGTTCTGCTTGATCGAAACGTCGCCGGTAAATGTCAGATTGCCGGTTTCCAGAAGCATTTGAAAAAATGCCGCGTCCCAGCGAACGTTGAGTTCTTCACCAATGCGCATGTAATCGGCGGCAATCGATTGGAACTTATCGTCAAGGCGTCCGTTCCGGTCGCGTAAAAACGCCGTCAGTCGCCCCGGAGTCGCGCACTCGGGAACAGCGTTGCTGGCGTTGGTTTTGATTTGAGGAAGATCGGCCAAAACAGCCGGAGAAAAGGCAACCGAACATGGCACGGCTGCAGCCAAAGCGAGCGCGACCTGCGCCCGAACGCGGCACATCATGAATACACCCATAATGACGCGGCACCCCTCGATGAGCGCCCTACTGAACAATTAATGTTCGTAAGCGCTTAACGTTAAAAAAGTATTGACGGAGCCCCCGTGGCTCGCTTGCGACGATGGGCGCGTAATGGGGCAGCAATGAGAAGCGGATGGGGAAGCTTTGCGGCGCGCGCAACCGGCAGGTGTCGGCGGCGCAGCCGTCGTTGCGCGGCTGACGCTTCGTCTCACATCAAATGTTGTCCGCCATCGAGAGCAATCATTTGTCCGGTCATCGACGGCGACGACAGAATAAACCGCACGGCCCCGGCGATCTCTTGTGGCGTTGGTCCGGTTTTCAAAAGCGTCGACAACGTTTCGGCGGCGAATTCGTCGTCCGTCTGATGCACGCTGCGCAGGACCGGGCCAGGGCCGATCGCGTTGACCCGCACGCGCGGCGCTAAACCCTGCGCCAGTGTCTGCGTTGCGGTCCAAAGGCCCGCTTTGGAAATCGTGTACGAGAAAAAATCGGGTGTCAGCTTCCAGACCCGCTGATCGATGATGTTGATGATGTTGCCATTGGCGTTTTCGGGAAGATGGCGAACCATGGCCTGGGCCAGGAAAACCGGCGCTTTGAGATTGACATCGAGATGCGTGTCCCAAACCTTCTGGTCGACACTCTGGACGCTATCGCGCTGAAACTCGGAGGCATTGTTGACGAGGCACGTTGCGGCGCCAAGGGCGCCAGCCACCCGGGCAAGCAGTGGTTCAAGAGCATCGAAGTTGGCCAAATCAGCGTCGAAGGCTTCAGCTTTTGCCCCCAACGACTGGATTTCGTCGATAAGGCCCGCCGCGTCACCGGCGGATTTGCGATAGTGCAGAGCGATGTTCCACCCGTGCTGGGCCAAATCCAGCGCAATGGCGCGACCGATCCGCCGTGCCGCCCCCGTGATCAAGGCGGTGGGGCGCGTCGAAGCTGAGACGGATGTCATGTCGATCCTGAAATTGGCGGGTTGAAAGTCAGCCGGGGCATCTCCCACGTCCGAGTGTTGCACAGCGACCCCGGATTCGTCGTGCTCCCCGGCAACGGACTTTTTCGGCGGAGAAATATTCGACGACCGGCTGGCGCCAATAGCATCAACGGCGCAAGCCACGCCGCGACTGCAGAATTTTCTGCCCAATGTCGAGGCAATTTGGCAAATTCGCCGGCCCGTTTTACCGCCACCGTTGCCGACAGGTGATAGGCCTCCCCCAAGTCGCCGATGGACGCGTGGAACTTCTTGAGTGCGCGCCGTGAAACCGGCTTTATGACGATAGGTGCGACACGACTCGCAACGGAATTTGGGGGGCTGCGCATATTGTGGCAGTCCGGCACGGGGAAAATGCAAACATGACAATGATCAAGAGCGGTCTGGGGCTAGTTGGGTTGGTTGCTATGACCGCCCTCTCATTTTCTGGTGTGGCCCGCGCCGAGGAAGAGCGCGAATTCGGCTATAGCCTGACGCTTGGCGCGACAAACGATTACATCTTCCGCGGTCTTTCTTTCACGAGTGAAGACCCAGCGGCGCAGGGTTCGATCGATTTTTCATACGGTAAATTGTACCTTGGCTTTTGGGGATCAAACGTTGACGGCGACGGCTTCAGCCCGGCTGAGCTTGATATCTACGCGGGCTACAAACCCACTTGGGGACAGTTCAACTTCGATTTCGGTGTTATCGGCTATCTCTATCCGTTGGCTGATGACTCGCTTGAATACGTAGAGTTCAAGGCGGGCGTCTCGACCGAGATCGTCAAAAATCTGACTGGCGGGGCGATTTTCTACTACACGCCTGAAACAGACAACTACGGTGAAACCTACACCGTCGAGGGTTCGCTGGCGTACGTTCTGCCTGAAGTCGGCATCTTTACGCCGACGGTCAGCGGCGGCGTCGGCTACACCGAGGAGACGGGTGACAACGGGTTGTTCTCGAACGTCACTGACAATTACGTCTATTGGAACGCTGGCCTCGCACTCGGGGTAGAAAAGTGGATCTTCGATTTCCGCTACTGGGACACTGACCTGGATTCGGTCCCCGGCGACGTTTACACAGGCCTGTCGGAAGAGCGCTTCGTGTTCACAGCCAAAATCACACTCCCGTAAACGACGGCTAACGATTGAACAGCGAAACCGGGGTCGTTTGGGCCCCGGTTTTGTTTTGGGAGTTCGAGAGCGGTAATCGTCCTAAGCTCGGTCGCTGAGTGAGAAAAAATTGGCCAAGGGCGGCTGGGCGGTCGATGGCCGCGCGTTTGGTGCTGGCTTCGGCTGGGTCTCAATATCTAAGCTTCGCAGCCGATTGAGAACGAACGACGGACGCCAATCCGCGCGAAGGCCGCCATCCTCTTAAATCCCGCGAGCGCCTTCCAGGGGCTTGAAGTTCGGTAAAGGACGACGCGGATCATTTGCGGCAGGCGGCGGCGATTTGCGAGCGTCGCCAAGAGCATTATCGCGAGCTGTCGAGCGAACAGGCGGCACGAAAACTCGTTCGGCCGAGCACATACGTCTCTGGTTCTCATTATCGCCGCAAGCGCGCGGCTCGCCGGTTTTGCTGAAGCAGAAGCGTATTTCCTTTAAGCGTCCATTGTTTCCCCCCGAACACGCAATTGCAAACTGTTCAGGCTTTAAACCGGGGTTGGCGCGAAGAAAGTCGCGCGCCAGTTCATCGAGCCCCAGGCTTTGCGTCTCAAAGGGGTTGATCATTTTTTCTGGGATGCGCACCCGATTGTACAACTGCCGTGACAAAGCGAAATAAGATTGCGGATCGAGGCCCGAACAGGTGCCGTGCTTGCGGTATTCATGAGTGACGAGCCCGGGGCTCGGCATGATGTCGAGCATGCTGTCGATAAGCGGGGGCGGTACAAACGGCCGTCGCGCGGTGCGGCAGTCTCCAGGGTAGCCGCGCTCATACTGCGGCCAGAGTCCATGCAACACGAATGCGTAGCGCCGCCCATCCTGCCGGTCGCATTGTAGCCGGTCGCGAGCGGTCGCGTTCGAGCAGAAGGTCGGGCTCCAGGACAACACGAGGGCGTAATAGTCGAATTGGCCGGCGACATCGCCTTGGCGCTGCTCACGCTCGTTGAACGTTTCGCTCGGCCACTGGGACCGCTGCTGCGCCTGTGACACGCCGTGCGCCGCCCAAACGACAATGGACCCCGCCAGGATCGACGCGAGGGTTTTGGTCCTGCTGGTCACGTGCATCTGCTTCGTCTATCCTCTGCAATATGGCCTCTGCAATTTGGCCGCTGCAATTTGGCCGCTGCAATCCGGCGCCGGTATTTGTTCGCCGCCGGTTGGTCGACACGTTGGTCTATAAATCTCGATTATGGCTGCCCCGCGCATTGCGGAGGATGGTCACGCTGATTTTGCGGCCGTCGCGCCGGCCGTTTCAGCGAAGGCTTGCAGGATGCGCGCCCAACTTCTCGCACCTTTGACGAAGCTGGTGATGTTGTATTTTTCATTCGGAGAGTGGATGCGGTCGTCGTCAAGGCCGAAACCGACCAGCAGGCTGTCCATGCCGAGCGCATCTCTGAACGATGACACGATCGGGATCGAGGCGCCGCATCCCATCAGCACGGCCGGCTTGCCCCATTCGTCGTGCAGGGCTTTTGCGGCTGCTCGCATGGCCGGTGCATTGGTATCAAACATGATGGCGCCAGACCCCCGGCTGCCAAGCCAGGTCGCCGTGCAGTCGGCCGGCAATATCGTTGCCACATAATCGCGGATCGCTTGCATGGCCTGATCGGCGTCCTGGCCGGGAACCAGGCGGCACGTGATTTTGACGGAGGCTTTGGCCGGGATCACGGTCTTCGAGCCTATCCCTTGATATCCCCCCGTGACACCGTTGAACTCAAGCGTCGGCCTTGACCAAAGCTGTTCGATAACCGAGCGATCTTTTTCACCCGCAGCCGTCGTCAGCCCGACCGAACCGAGAAACGCATCGGCGCGCAAGCCCAGCGTCTGCCACTGTGCCATTTGTTCAGTCGACGGTTCGTTGACGCCGTCATAAAATCCAGGTGCCGCGATGCGTCCCTGATCGTCATGAAGCGCCGCCATGACCTTTGCCAGCACCCGGATCGGATTTGTGACGGGTCCACCATAGATGCCCGAATGCAAATCGCGATTTGGCCCGGTGATGACCAGTTCGTCGCCGGCCAGTCCGCGTAGCATGGTGGTGATCGCTGGCGTTTCCTTGTCCCACTGACCAGTATCGCAGACGAGCACCAGATCGGCTTTCAGCTTGTCGCCGTGCTGGCGGAGAAACTCGGGAAGCGATGGCGAACCGCACTCTTCTTCACCCTCGATCAGCACCGAGACGGCAATCGGCAGATCGCCGGCAACCGTCTTCCACGCGCGGGCGGCTTCAAAGAAGGTCATCAATTGACCTTTGTTGTCTTCGGCTCCCCGCGCAATGACGACGTCGCCGTTGCCGGGCTCGCTCGCCAGCCGCGGCTCGAACGGTGGCGAGGTCCACAACTCAATCGGATCGGCTGGCTGAACATCATAATGGCCATAAAACAGCACGTGCGGCATGCCAGCTGGGCGTTCGAGGCGATCGTGCGCGACGACCATCGGATGGCCCGAGGTCGCAATGACGTCGGCGTGCGCAAACCCGATATCGAGCAGCGTAGCTTTGCACCAGTCCGCCGCTGCCTGACAGTTCGCCTTGAACGACGGGTCTGTCGATACGCTGGCAATGCGCAGAAATTCAAACAGCCGATCGAGCCCCGCTTGTTTCGATTGGCCAAGCGTGTCGAGAACTTTGGCGAGATCGCTCATGTCTGGTCGGTATCCGGCTCTGGTATTTGGTTGGCATGCGCTGGCCGCCGCTGTGGTCACCGCAGGCCATCGCTGATCTCGATTGCGTTGCGCGCTCCTGCTCTAGGAATGCCCCGCTTTCGCTGCTATGGCACGAGGCCCGGCGTTGGATCATAAGCCGCCCGGTCGCGCCGGAGGTGTGATGCCACAGCCAAGCTCGGACAGCAAAAAGAAATGGGTCTACGCCTTCGCGCCGGGCGCGGCCGACGGCGATGCCAGCATGTCCGAATTACTCGGTGGGAAGGGCGCCAATCTCGCCGAGATGGCGCGCCTTGGTCTCCCCGTGCCCCCCGGCTTCACGATCACGACCGATGTCAGCGCCGCGTTTTTCGAAGCCGGCACGGCGCTGCCCGGAACATTGCGCGACGATGTTATGACGGCTTTGGACGCCATCGGCGATACGGTCGGTGCCCGGCTTGGCGATGAGGCGAAACCTCTACTCGTGTCGGTGCGGTCGGGATCTCGCGCCTCGATGCCCGGCATGATGGACACGATCCTCAATCTGGGTCTCAACGACAAAACCGTCGAGGGCCTAGCCGAGTTGACGGGCGACGCCCGTTTCGCGTTCGACAGCTACCGGCGTTTTATCCAGATGTATGGCGACGTCGTGCTGGGTGTGGATCACGGCGCTTTCGAAGACATTCTTGAAAACTTCAAAAACCTGAACGGCTTTGCCGCCGATACCGACCTCGACGCCGAGGCCTGGCGTGAGATCATCGCCGACTACAAGGCGGCGATTCAACGCGAGTATGGGGCGCCGTTCCCGCAAGATACGGCGGAACAGTTATGGGGCGCCATCGCCGCTGTTCTCAACTCATGGAAGAACCCGCGCGCCGTCACGTATCGCCGCCTCCACGATATTCCTGACGCGTGGGGAACAGCAGTAACGGTGCAGGCGATGGTGTTTGGAAACTTGGGCGATCACTCGGCAACGGGCGTCGCGTTTACGCGCAATCCGTCGAACGGCGACAAGCAGGTGTTTGGGGAATATCTCGCCAACGCACAAGGCGAGGACGTCGTGGCCGGCATCCGTACGCCGCAGCCATTGACGCGCGCAGCAGCAGGAAAAGACAGCGATCAATCGCTCGAAACGCTCATGCCAGCGGCGTTCGCCGAACTGGTTGAGATTTTTGCAGCGCTCGAAGCCCATTATCGCGACATGCAGGATGTCGAGTTTACGATCCAGAACGGCCGGCTTTGGCTGTTGCAGACGCGATCCGGAAAACGCACGACTGAGGCGGCGCTCAAGATCGCTACCGATATGGCCGGCGAAGGCATCATCACGCAGGATGAGGCCGTGCTGCGCGTCGATCCGGCGGCGCTCGATCAGCTCTTGCATCCCGCTATCGATCCGACAGCCGAAAACGATTTGATCGCCAAGGGTCTGCCGGCGTCGCCCGGTGCCGCGTCGGGCGAAATCGTGTTCCATCCCGAGATGGCCGTGGCGCTGAAAGCCAAGGGCAAGGACGTCATCTTGGTGCGCGCAGAAACCAGCCCGGAGGATGTGCACGGAATGCACGCGGCCGTCGGTGTGCTGACGGCGCGCGGCGGCATGACTTCGCATGCGGCCGTCGTCGCGCGCGGCATGGGGCGGCCGTGTGTGTCGGGCGCGGGCACGCTGCGCATCGATGCCAATGGCGGCATCATGCGGGCCGGCGCGCGAACTTTTCGCTCGGGCGACATCATCACCATCGACGGTGCAACAGGCCGGGTGTTCGCGGGGCAAGCCAAAATGCGCCCGCCGCAACTGTCCGGGACGTTCGCAACGATCATGGGCTGGGCTGATGCAACCCGTCGCATGCGGGTGCGCTGTAATGCCGACACGCCGCGCGACGCGCGCCAGGCTCGGCTGTTCGGCGCGGAAGGCATCGGCTTGTGCCGCACCGAGCACATGTTTTTCGAAGAGGGCCGGATTCTCGCCGTGCGCGAAATGATCTGCGCTGACAGCGAGGAAGGCCGCTTGTCGGCGCTCGAAAAACTGCTGCCGATGCAACGGGCGGATTTCGAAGAGCTGTTTGAGATCATGGCCGGCCTGCCCGTCACGATCCGCTTGCTCGATCCGCCGCTGCACGAGTTCCTGCCGCACGAGGATCGTGAAGCGGCGCAGGTCGCCGCCGCGCTCGGCATGGATCTTGGACGGCTGAAGGCCCGCGTCGCCGAACTCGAAGAAGTCAATCCGATGCTGGGTTTTCGCGGCTGCCGCTTGGCACTGAAGTTCCCCGAGGTCACGGCCATGCAGGCCCGGGCGATTTTCGAAGCCGCGATCCGCGCTGGACAAAAGACCGGCAAGCCGGTGCGGCCGGAGGTCATGATCCCGTTCGTCGGCTATCGCCGTGAGTTCGATATTTTGCGCGCCGTGATCAAAGCTGTCGCGGCGGCCGTGGAAAAAGAAACCGGCGTTACGCTCGCCTACGACATCGGCACCATGATCGAATTGCCTCGTGCGGCTTTGCGCGCCGGCGATATTGCGATGGGTGATGAGGGCGCTGATTTCTTCTCGTTCGGCACCAATGATTTGACGCAGACGGCGCTGGGCCTTTCGCGCGATGACGCAGCGCCAATCCTTTCGAACTATCTCGAACATGAAATCGTTGCCGTCGATCCGTTTGTCTCAATCGACACGGCCGGAGTTGGCGAACTCGTCAAACTCGGCGTTGAGCGCGGGCGTGCCGTCAAACCAAACATCAAGCTCGGAATTTGTGGCGAGCACGGCGGCGATCCGCGCTCGATCGCGTTTTTCGAGAGTGTCGGCCTGGATTATATTTCGTGCTCACCATACCGGGTGCCCGTCGCGCGGTTGTCGGCAGCGCAGGCGGCGATCCGTGCGCGGATGTCTGAGCCGGATGCGTCGGGTCAATGACGATGCGTTGTGGGCTCATCGCGACGTGCAGAATGCATGGTTAAAAAGCGGCCGCCTAAAATGGTCCGCCATCGCGATCGAGATCATCGAGCTTGGGTTGCTGAGGACGGGGCCCTTTGTTGGCCGGCATCAGCATCAGCCAGATGATGAGCGGCGGAAACAAAAAGCACCACGCCATCCACACCGAATAGTTTTTGTTTTTTTGACCTGCAAAAACTGCCGCTAGCCCGGCGGCGCAGATCGAGGACAAGCCCCAGATCACGATCCACTGCATCACGGCCTCGCTTGTGGTGGGAGTCATAGGCCTGTCAGGTCTCAATGTTCTTCGACTATCGAATGTAGCATGGCAGCGCGCGTGCGGTGCAAGTAAGGCGAAAGCGGTTGCTGGCTAATGTGACGGAAGAATCTGGCCCGTCAGTGGGTTAAGGCGGCTTCAAAGTCAAGCCCGAGGTCAAGGACCGGTGCCGAATGGGTCAACGCGCCGACCGAGATCATATCAACTCCGGTTTCGGCAATCGCGCGAACAGTGTCCAGCGAGACCCCGCCTGATGCCTCGGTGGTACACCGGCCAGCCACCCGTCGCACGGCGTCGCGCAGCTGCGCGAGCGTCATATTATCGAGCAGAACGGCATCAACCTTGTGGCGAAGAACTTGATCGAGCTGGTCCAGCGTATCGACCTCAACTTCGATTTTGACCATGTGGCCAGCCGCCGATCGTGCGCGCTCGATTGCGGCGGTGAGGCCGCCGGCCGCCACGATATGATTGTCTTTGATTAGCACTGCATCGAACAGGCCGGATCGGTGGTTTTGTCCACCGCCGCAGCGCACGGCATATTTTTCGAAGGCACGTAAGCCGGGTGTGGTCTTTCGCGTATCGGCGATTTTCGCCGACGTGCCGGCGACGGCGTCGACGTAGCGCCGTGTCAGGCTAGCGATGCCCGACATCCGCCCCATGAAGTTCAATGCGACCCGCTCGGCGGTGAGCAGCGCGCGTGCTTGGCCACGTACTTGCGCAATTGTTCCGCCTGCGCCAATGACCGTGCCGTCGACGGCAAAAATTTTGAACGCAACGTCTGCATCGAGCATCTTGTATGCGGCAGCGGCAACCTCGACGCCGGAGACGATCCCACTGGCGCGAGCGGCGATGACGGCTGTTGCGATGGCGTCGGCCGCGACCGTCGCGTTGGTGGTTATGTCGCCTTGCAGCCCCAGATCTTCGGCCAATGCCATTCGCACGGCATCTTCGACAAGCAGCGAGGCAAGCGGCGCAATCATCGGCGAGTGGTCTGTCACGTCCCGCAGCCCGCAAGCTGCAACCCCGCTGCGCGCGGCGGTTTTTTGCGTTGGATCGCTGCCAGATCATCAAGCGTCATGAACGTACGCTCGGCAAGCCGGGGATCAGCCTCCGGGAAATCGGTGCGGAAATGGCCGCCCCGGCTTTCTTTGCGCATCAATGCGGCAGCCGTGATCAAACGGGCTGCAAGCAGCATATTTGCCAAGACACTGTCGCGGGCACCGGCGGCTTCGAGCTTGGACAACTGATCGAGGGCGCGACGCAAGCCCTTGGCTGTGCGCACCACGCCAACATAGGTCATCATGGTGGTTCGCAATTTCGCGACGGCCATCGCGCGTTCTTCGGGATCAGCCGGACGTGCGCCAGCAACGCGACGCGGCTCGACGAAGTGCCCCGTGCGGTCCGGCGGAATATTGGCTTTGATGTCGGTGGCGACGCGCGCGCCGAAGACAGCAGCCTCGAGCAGTGAATTGGACGCTAAGCGGTTTGCGCCGTGCAACCCAGTTGAAGCCACTTCGCCGACGGCCCATAGGCCTTTGATGCTGGTGCGGCCGCGCAAGTCAGTGGCGATGCCGCCCATGTGATAATGCTCCGCCGGCGCCACCGGAATGAGATCGGTCACCGGATTGATGCCCGCGCGCAGGCAATGGGCGTAGACTGTCGGATAGGCGTCGGCAAAGCGTTCGCCAATGGCATCTCGACAATCGAGAAAGGCGCCGCGCCCGGCCGTGATTTCAGCAAACACGCCGCGCGCCACCACATCACGCGCTGCCAGTTCGCCCCGCGCATCAAGCTTGAACATGAAGCGCTCGCCCGCTGCGTTGACGAGCGTCGCGCCCTCGCCGCGCAGGGCTTCGGTGGCCAGTGGCGCTGGATCGATGTCGGCGTCGATCGCGGTTGGGTGAAATTGCACGAACTCGACGTCGGCGACGACGGCTCCAGCGCGCGCCGCCATCGCCAGGGCTTCGCCGCGCGCATAGGCGGGGTTGGTCGTCAGTGCGAACAGAGCGCCGACACCACCCGTGGCGAGAACAACAGCGGACGCCGGGACGAATTCGTAAGTGCCATTGCCAAGGCTTGTCGAACGGATGAGCCGCACGCCCTCGACGCGGTCATCCTCTGAAATGAGATCATCGGCCTCATAACCTTCGAGAACGCGGATGGAAGGCGCAGCCCGCACGGCGGCAATCAAGGCCTGCATGATTGCAGCACCGGCACGGTCACCTGAAACGCGCACCACGCGCTTTTCCGAGTGCGCGGCTTCTTTCGATAAAACGTAATGGCCTTCAAGGTCGCGGTCGAAGGGCACGCCATACGAGAGCAAGTCACGAATGCGGTCCGGCCCTTCATCAGCAACGGTGTGCGCCACGTGCTCGTCGACGATGCCCGCGCCGGCTGCAATTGTATCGGCCGCATGCTTCTCCGTACTGTCCCCTTCGCCGACGGCGGCGGCAATACCGCCCTGCGCCCACATGCTTGACGCACCTTCGCCAAGCGGCGCGGCGGCGATGACGGTCACGGGCACAGGCGCAAGTTTCAATGCCGTGAACAAGCCGGCAAGGCCAGCGCCGATGATGACGACATCCCCGGGTCGCGGCTCAGCTTGCGCCGGCTGGAATCGCGACCCGGCCAGAGGGCTACTCTTTTGAGGGGTCGGCGTCGTGCGCGGCTTTGCGGTCATGGCGACAATGCCTTTCACAGCGAAAACGACGTCAGCGTAGGGGCACGAAAGCCCATATGCCGGGTGTTAATTGGTCAGATTGACCATCCGTTCCACGGCCCGGCGCGCCCGTTCGGCGACATCGGGATCGACGGTGACTTCGTGGCGCAGATGCAAAAGGCTGTCGTAGATATTTTCGAGGCTGATACGCTTCATGTGCGGACAGAGATTGCACGGCCGCACGAACTCGACGTCAGGGGCTTCCACCGCGACATTCGACGCCATCGAACATTCGGTGACGAGCACGACCTTTTTCGGCCGCTTGTCTTTGACCCAATTGATCATCGCCGATGTCGAGCCGGTGAAATCAGAGGCCGCAATAACATCCGGCGGGCACTCCGGATGAGCGATGATCTTCAAACCCGGATCGTCGGCGCGCAACCGATTGAGCTCTTCGCCGGTGAAGCGTTCATGCACTTCGCAGGCGCCTTTCCAGGTCAAGACTTCAACTGTTGTTTGCGATTGCACCCACTGCGCCAAGTATTGATCGGGTATGCACAGCACACGCGGCGCGCCGAGGCTTTCGACGACCTTGACAGCGTTGGACGAGGTGCAGGTGATATCGCATTCGGCTTTCACTGCCGCTGACGTATTGACGTAAGTCACAATCGGCACGCCGGGATAAGCGTCGCGCAGCATCCGCACATCTTCAGCTGTGATCGAGGCCGCGAGCGAGCACCCGGCCCGCATATCCGGAATGAGAACGGTCTTGTCGGGCGAGAGCAGTTTCGATGTCTCGGCCATGAAGTGCACACCGGCCTGGACGATGACTTTGGCGTCCGTGCGGGCAGCTTCCTTGGCGAGTTGCAGGCTGTCGCCGCGAAAATCCGCAACGCAGTGAAAAATTTCGGGCGTCATGTAGTTGTGGGCCAGAATGACGGCGTGGCGCTCGGCTTTCAGCTCATTGATCGCCTTGATCAACGGCGCGTAATGCGGCCATTCCATTGGCGTGATAACGTGCTTCACACGGTCGTACATCGGCGCCATTTCGGAACGTAGAGCCGGTGACCACTGGTACGGGATCGACGCTTTGCCGGGCTGCCGGCTCGCAGACGACGATGCTGCTTGGCTCAAAACATCACCGCTCATGACAACCAATTCCTCGCGCATATTTTATGCTCCAATCGAGCATATCTGAGCCAAGCGACGCTCCGGCTTTCACGCCGGACGCACCTATCCAGAAATGCTCGAAAAGAGCATTCCTGGATAGTGATAACATAGTTCAGAGACAGAACTTTTTCCAGGCCCAACGACGCGACGTCACTGCAAGCCTCAGTTTGTCCCGTTCCTGCTGGGCGGAGCTGAGACGCGAACTCCTGGCGCTGGCCGTTCCAGCAGCACTTCACGTCTGAAGCGGAATAACTTGGCGGGACGTCCGCCAGTCCGCGTCTTCACATCGCCTGTCGGCTCGACCAGTCCGGCACCCTCGACGAGGCGTCGGAAGTTTTGCTTATGCAGATGCGGCCCGAGAATGGCTTCCACCGTTTTCTGCAACTCGTACAGCGTAAATTCATCCGGCATCAGTTCGAAGACCACTGGACGATATTTGATTTTCGCCCGAGTCCGCCCGATTGCGGTTGCCAAGATTCGCCGATGGTCGGTTTGCATCGGCACGCCAAACTTCGGCAAATCAGACCATTCGCGCGCCGAAACGCGACCGTCTCGTTTAGCTTCGTCGACCAAACCCGCTTCATAGAGAAGCTCGTAGCGGTCCAAGACTTTCTCTTCGTCCCACGCCGTACCATCGAGCCCGAAGCACATGCGTGCCCGATCGGCGCGTGCCAGCGGATTTTGGACCGCTGATACCGTCACCGTGCGAGCCGCCCAAGCTTTCAATCGAGGCTCGATGTCGCGAGCGATGATTTCTGGCCGGCCTTTGCGCCAGTCTTCCCACGGATAGTAATGGTACCAGCTCCGCCATACACCGTTGGTCAATCCGTGCTGCGCGCCCGCCTGCGTCAGCGCCAGATAACCAATCGAAACGACATGCGGAGATTGATCGCCAGGTTCGAGATGACGTCCGCGATCGGCGAACGTGTAGAGCTGCTCGGCGTAACCAAGATCCAATCCGGTTTGATCGCGCACCCAGGCACGAAGTCCGCCTTCCAAGGTGCGATGCTCTCTCGGATTGAATGGCCCAAACGGCAGGGCATCCGTCGCCGACGCAGCGTCGGCTTCGCTGCGCACGGCAAGTGCAACCGGTTCGTCATCAACGACGGCAACAATTGCAGCGTTAAGGCCTATTCCAACTGGTGACTGCTCAGCTGCATCCGCTTCAGATGCGCGGTGAGATTTTTCGGGCGTCGGCTTTCTCCGGCCTGAAAGTTCCATATTCATTGCGTATCTTCCCCGTGCTCCCCGAGAGCCGAGCTAGCGGGCGATCATGGCGAATTTCAGAATAAGTGTTACAACAAATGCCCGCCGAAAGCCGCAAAAATGACCCAATTTCAAAGTTCGGCAACGTTATCATATATTGCGAGATAATCGGATTGGGCCGTATTTGCTGGCCAAGCGACAAGTTTTTCCAATCGCTTCGCCAAATAGAGCGGAATTGAAGCATGGCCAAAATACGTTCGGGCTTCGACGATTTCGAAGCCCGCTAATGTCGTCGCTTCGTAAAACGCCGCGATTCGATCGGCATTTTTGATGGCGACGCGCATTGCGTCGCTAACGTCAGTGATATCGAAACGCTCATGAATGGCCGACATCAGGCGGGTTTCAAACGCCTTATAATCCAGTCCGATCGCCGCTTTGAATGGGCTGATCAAATCGCCGATGACATATTCAGCGGCATCATGCAGCAGCGCCGCACGCAAAAACTGTCGCGAGGCATCGGCATGCAACTCCGCCACGATCTCGGTAACGACGAGGCAATGTTGCGCGACGGAAAACGCGTGCTCTCCGACAGTCTGGCCATTCCAGCGCGCAACGCGGGCAAGCCCGTGAGCAATATCCTCGATGTCGATATCGTCGGGTGACGGATGCAATAAATCCAGCCTTCGCCCCGACAGCATGCGTTGCCAGGCGCGCGGCGGCGATTGCGGCATGTCTGGCACTGTCATCGTATCGGAACCTTCAACGCGAGTTGCAATTTGCGGCACGCGGCATGCCGTGGACACGTCACCAGATGATCATTCGTCATGCCCGAAGACTGCATGAAAGCGTAGATAGTCGTTGGACCGACGAAGCGAAAACCTTCGGTTTTCAAGGCGCGGCTCAAGCGCTTTGAAAGCTCGGTTTGGCTGGGCGCATCGCGCGATGAGGTGAGTGTGTTTTGAATGGGTGAGCCGTCAATGTGGTTCCAGATAAACGATGCGAACGACTGCTTTTTTTCTATCGTGATGTAAGCTTTGGCATTGTCGATCGTTGCTTCGATTTTCGCGAGATGACGAATGATGCCAGCGTCACTCATGAGCCGTGTGACGTCGGCTGCCTTGTACTTTGCGACCATGTCTGCATCGAACCGATCGAAGGCGCGGCGAAAATTTTCGCGCTTTCTGAGTATTGTCAGCCAAGACAATCCCGCCTGAAAGCCTTCCAAGACGATTTTCTCAAACAGCGCTTGACTGTCTGTCAGCGGAACGCCCCATTCCGTATCGTGATAGCGCGCATAGAGCGGATCTTCGATGCCGGGCCACGGGCAGCGCGTGATCGATAACGGTGGCATCGCGTCACTCCCGGCGCGGCAGGTCTGCGACAGCCGGTCTGGCCAAGACGGATGCCCGATAATGGTCGATCGCGTGAGCGTTGACGGAAATCGGCTGATCATTGACGGTCAGCTCGATGCCTTTATCCACCGCCTCAGCAGCTCGATCCAGGCGCATCAGTGCCAGCCCGCGCGCGCCAGCAACTGAGCCGATACGGCCGATAACCACATCGCCCAGCAGAATGTCGGCGCCTGATGCCAGCGGCGCGGCTGCGGCGATGCTGACCACGCGCTTGCGAATGATCGATTTGTTCTGCATGCGCGCGACAACCTCCTGGCCCACGTAGCAGCCTTTGGTGAATGACACGCCGTGAAACAGATGAAAATCGGCTTCATGCGGAACGGTATCGCCAAACAAAAAGTCTTTGCCGCCTTCCGGCACACCGAGCTCGATTCTGTGCGTGTGATAATCTTCAGGTTCGCTATCGACCCCGTTGGTTGCCGACGCAATGTCGGAGGCAAAGCGCGCCTCGGCGAGAATGCGCCGGCCCAACGCCGGCAGACGCGGATCCTCGAACGAAACGGTATTGGCCGTTTCACCCGGAGAATTGGCGTCTAGGCCCCACAAGGCCAGCACTTGGAAATTGGTACTTGCGTCGCGGATCGTCACGTCGGCGCGCAGCTTATACATCGTCAGCCGCTTCACAAAATCGGCGATTTTTTCTTGAGCGATTTCGAGAGCAAATCCGCCGGGTATTTGCGCGACAAAGAATTCGAACAAAATTTTCCCCTGGGGCGACAGCAGGCCCGCGTGGATCGCCGCCGCACCGTTTTCCAACGTGGCCATGTCGTTAGTGATCAGGCCCTGCAAGAATTGACTGGCGTCGGGGCCGATCAAGCTCACGACGCCGCGATCCGGCAGGCGGGCAATTTTTGCGGCGCTCATATCGTGTCTCGATGATTGCAAGAATGGCACGAGTTACGTATGCGGGAGGTCGGCTGAACGCAAGACCATCCGCCCCCGCCGCAAGGACGAACACCCATGACCGTCACCTATGACCTGATCATCAAAGGCGGCACGGTCGTCAACCACGACGGCGAGGGCATTCGCGATATCGCCATAGCTGCCGGGCGCATTGCCGCGATCGGCACGCTGGCCAACGCCAAGGCTGCGTCGACGATCGAAGCACGCGGGCTGCACATATTGCCGGGCGTCATCGACAGCCAAGTGCATTTCCGCGAGCCGGGTCTGGAGCACAAGGAAGATTTGCTGACCGGGAGCCGGGCGGCGGTCGCAGGCGGTGTCACGGCGGTTTTCGAGATGCCAAACACCAAGCCGCTGACCACTTCGGCCGAAATGCTCGCCGATAAAGTGCGCCGTGCTCGGAATCGCATGTTCTGCGACTTTGCATTTTTTGTCGGCGGCACGCGCGACAACGTCGCCGATATTCCGGCGCTCGAACGCCTTGAGGGTTCGGCCGGCATCAAAGTTTTCATGGGGTCTTCGACCGGCGATCTGCTGGTTGACGATGAGCCGACGCTCGAGGCCATTATTGCAACCCTGTCCCGCCGCGCCTCATTTCACGCCGAAGATGAAGCGCGATTGAAGTCGCGCATGCACCTGCGTCGCGCTGGCGATCCCTCGTCCCATCCTGAATGGCGCGATGTCGAGGCCGCACTGATCGCCACCAAGCGTCTCGTTGGTTTGGCCGAGAAGCACCGCAAACGCGTGCACGTTCTGCATATTTCGACGGGTGACGAGATTGCATTTCTCGGCAATCATAAAGCCTACGCCAGCGTCGAGGTGACACCGCATCATTTGACGTTGGCGTCACCCGATTGCTACGAACGGCTCGGCGCCTACGCGCAGATGAACCCGCCGGTGCGGGATGCGGCTCACCGGGCTGCGATCTGGCACGGTATCGAAAACGGCATCGTCGATGTCCTTGGCTCAGATCACGCGCCGCATCTTCGCGAAGAAAAAGACCATGCCTATCCCGACACGCATTCCGGCATGACCGGCGTGCAGACGCTGGTGCCGATCATGCTCGATCACGTCAATGCGGGTCGCCTATCGCTGCAGCGGCTGGTCGATCTGACAAGCCACGGTCCACAACGCATCTTTGGAATTGTGGGCAAAGGCCGGATCGCCGTCGGCTACGATGCCGATCTCACTGTTGTCGACATGAAGCGCCAGCGGACGATCAGCAATTCATGGATCGAAAGTCGCTGCGGCTGGACGCCTTACGACGGCGTCAGCGTCACCGGCTGGCCGGTCGGCACATTCGTTCGCGGCAAGCACGTGATGTGGGAGGGCGAGATTTCGAGCCCACCCGCGGGCGAGCCAGTGCGTTTCCTCGAAGCGTCGGCGCGTGATTGAAACCCTCAGCGCTGGCCTCTCGCGACTTTGGCCCCGAATTTGCTCTGTTGATCCCAGGATAGATCACAGGCTGCGAGCAAACATGGTATCGACCGCTATCAGAAACGCAATCGCCCCAGCCCAGCCGATGAGTTGGACTGAGGCGATCACTGTTTCTCTGGCCGCGATAACTTTCGCCATTCTAGCCGTCGCAGCGCTCTATCTCGCAAAATCGGCGTTAGGCATTGATCTCATGGCGGGGCCGTCGCCGCTCCATGATGTGCTCTACGCTTTTGTACGTTAACTGACTCAGCTTTGCGATCCGGCCTTCGCAGCCTTGGCGATCTTACTCGGCAGCTTGCCTTTGACGATCACCGTCGTGCCAACGCCGGCGATATTTGCCAGATGCGTCACATGACCATTGGTCATCCGGAAACAGCCCGATGAAGCCGCTTGTCCGATCGTCGAGGCGTCGTTGGTGCCGTGGATGCGATACAGCGAGTTGCCAAGATAAAGCGCCTTAGCGCCGAGAGGATTGCGCTTTCCGCCTTCCATCAACTCGGGCAGTTCAGGCTTGCGCGCAAGCATTTCAGCCGGTGGACGCCAATCGGGCCAGTCGACCTTGCGCGAGATTTTTTGCGTTCCAGTCCACGTGAAGCCCTGGCGTCCGACGGCAATCGGATAGCTGTACGCCGACGATGACGACTTCACGAAATACAGTCGACGTCCCGCCGTATCGATGACGATCGTGCCGGAGCCGTAGCTGTTTGGAAATGAAACGGTCTGCGGTGCCGTCGGCGAGACGCGTGGCTTGCCACCGCCACTGAGGACCTTAGGTCCTTTCACATATTTTTTGGATGCCTTGCCCGAGACGGATTTCGACTTCGCCGACGGGCTACCGAAAATCGGTTCAGAAGAAGACTTGGCTGCTTTGCGCGCCGCTTCTCTGGCGGCCTCGCGCGGCGAGACGTAGCCATATGTTTCGTCGAATGGATGGAACGCGTAGGCCGGCGCTGAAACGCCGATTGCCATCAAGGCAATGGCTGTAAGCGTGAGACGCATCATAACTCTGGTCCTCAATCTTCAGATGGAATGTGAGGCGGCAATTAACCAGAAAAGCGATACCGAACCAACCCCCTTGGTCGATATGGTTACCGCGCCGGATCTAATTTGCAGCGCTGTAGCGGCGCAATTTCGTAGACCAGCACCGTCGATCGATGGCGTTGCTTTTGCGATGATCTCCGGTCGGCACGACGGCAGCGCGTCTGGAGGTAACGTCATCAACCAGATAGATGATTTTCCAAATGCAGTTGTCCAATCGTCTGGCCTTGGGCCATGAATGTCGCAGGCTTGTTCGATCTGGTTTGACCGTCACGCCCGCTCATCGCCGCCCTTGACTGCGACCATGTCGCGCGCCGCTGCCCGGCACGCGTGAAGCTGTAAATTTGGAAAAGCGCCGGCCCCCTGCCATAGACATCTCAGCCGAGCCTAAGTACCAGTGAGTGACGCCCGACTCGCGACGTGCCGGAGCCATGCCGTTGGAACGATTAGGACCGGCATGGCGTCTGACGTGAGCGTTCGTGGCTGAGCTTTGGAGCCTGATGGACTACATTCCCAACCCTCTCATCATTCCGATCGGTCTGCTGATAGGAATTCTGGTCGCGGCTCCCGTAGGTCCGGTCAATGTTTTATGTATCCAGCGCGCGATCGAGCGTGGATTTTGGGGTGGGCTTGCCGCCGGGATCGGTTCGGTTCTAGGCGATGGCTTGATTGCTCTATTTGCCGGGTTGGGCGTCGGCGCCGTATCGGGCGCAGTTCAATCTCACCGGTCGATCATCGAGTTGGTGGGGGGCATCGCCTTCGTCGCGTTCGGACTGAAGCTTTTTTTTACCGCGCCGGGAGTTCGTGTGGCCGAAAACGTTGACCTGTCCGGAACGAGCCTGAAAGACTTTGCGTGGGATATCCCGCAGACATTTTTTCTTACCATTACGAATCCGGGCGCGGTGCTCGGACTTTTTGCGATCTTCGGTGGTGTCTCTACGTTCGTCGAGGTCAAATCGACAGCCGATGTGCTGCTGATGGTCGCCGCGATCATGGCCGGCAGCCTGACGTGGTGGATTGCGCTATCGAATTTCATCTCGCGCCATCGCCATCGGATTGATGCGGCGCGGCTGCATAACGTCAATCGCATTGCCGGTATTTTGTTGGCCGGATTTGGCGCAATTTTGCTCGTTGAAGCGGTTTTAAAGGGTGGTTTTCTTTAAGCGACGCGCCTCGCCGGGCTCTGCTTTGAAAGTGACGGCTACTGGTCGCGGCGCGCGAGTGTGAATTCACCTTCAACGATGCGTTTTTCCAAACCCCTGGTCAGATGAATGACGGCTGCCTCGCCATAGATGGAGACGAGGTCGGTCAATGCCGTGAATAATGCGGCATACGCCATGTGCTGTGGTGCGACGCCGGTGTCGACACCTTCATCCCACGCGGCCAGGATGAGATCGAGGGCCTTCAAGTTCGGATTTTCAGTATCGAATTCTTCAAAACACTGCATCGAGCCCGCCCTGACATCCCCGCCTGACGACACTCCTCCGCGCCGCTGTATGCATGTGGCGTAGCACGACCCGTTCGCATAGGTCGCAGTCGCTACAATTCACAGTAAATCACTGCATAGCTTGAGGCGACACACGTCGGGCGTGCGCGCCCGACTGGTCGTCATGGGAAAGCTTTGACCAGACCATCGGACAACTGGGCGCCTTCGGTGATGAACCGCGTGATGGCAGTTTGCGCCGAAGGGCTGCATGTATTGTAAGTCCGGCTGTAGCTTCGATAACCCTGATTGAAAGCGCGCGTCAGCCGGGCTCGACGCAATGCGCTCGATGCTTCAGCGTCCATCAAATCGCGCATCCGGTCACGCCAATATTGACCCTCGTTGGCGCCGCACAGCTCGCGCAGATAGTGCACCGCGCCGATGATCTCGGACAATCGCAGGAGCTTGTCGTCATAAGGCTTGATGTCAGGCGCAGCGCGGGCGGCCACCGCACCGCACAGCATCGCCGCGATGGTGATGGCGTTGAATGCGGCGCCAATCCCGCCGCGTGGCGGCTTTGGACGACTGATCGGGCGGTTGAAAACAGGCGTCATCGAAGATTTCTATCACCGATTCTGGGCTTCGCCGCGGCACCTGTTTATAGTGGGTGCGCATCTCATGTCGATGACCAAAGGCCTAGCGACCGATATGTGTTCGCGCTTTAGTTTGACGTCGCCACCGGAAGCCGTTCGCAGCTTGTTCAATCTGGACGAGGTCGACCTGTTTCCTCCGCGCTACAATATCGCGCCGACGCAACCGATCATGATTGTTCGCCGTGGCCACCAGACCAATCGCGAGGCCGTGCTGACGCGCTGGGGTTTGATCCCGGCCTGGGTGAAGGATCCGCGTGAGTTTGCAACCCTCATCAATGCGCGAGGTGAAACGGTGGCCGATAAGCCGTCGTTTCGTGGTGCCTTCAGGCATCGCCGATGTCTCATCCCGACCGACGGTTTTTATGAATGGACGGGAAAGCCCGGCGCCAAGCAGCCGCATCTGGTTCGACTGGCGTCACGCCAGCTCTTTACTCTGGCCGGACTATTTGAGACTTGGCTGGGTGCCGATGGTAGCGAAATCGACACGGCCGCCATCATCACGACGGCGGCCAACGCCGACATGGCGGAAATCCACGATCGCATGCCGGTAATCGTTTCTTCGGCCGATTTCGAACAATGGCTGGATTGCCGAAGCGGCACGGGAGTCGACGCCGCCCATCTGATCAGGCCGCTCGCCGACGGGCTGCTGGACATCGTGCCCGTCGATCGCCGTCTCAATAATCCCAGGATCGAAGGGCCCGACTTGCAAGCCGCGATAGAGCGTCCCTGATAGAACGGCGATTGCCACCTTGGCCGCCAGTCCGATTAACCAGACGGAGCGCGTTTCGGTCTGGTTCAGTTGCCCATTCACCAGTAGTCTCGCTAAGCGAGCAACTGCAACGAGCCTCTGCCAGCAGAGGTTTGAGCGAATTGCGAAATCGTGAGCACCGCGCAGCCGAACGTGATGCCAACACCGACGCTTGGCGAGCGCACGATGACGCGAGCCGTTGCAATGCTTGCCACGATAGACGCCGACGACGCGCGATCAGGGAGACGAGTGGATATGAGTTACAGGGGTGAGGATCTGGATCTGCGCACGTCGCAGACGTGGAGTTCAAATCCGGCTGAACTCGGGACCGCAATCGATCCGGCCGGCGTCGGCAACGGACCGAGATCGGCTTTGCGCAGTGGGCCGGTGTGGGTTGATGACACCGTGCTGACGGTTGCCAACTACGCCTATGATATTGCGCTCGCGCATCGCGCTGGCGAAGTCTACCTCGAACATCTCTTACACGCGTTGACACGGATCGATGTGGCCGCTGAAGCGCTGGAAGCGCGCGGTGTCCGTGTAGCCGCGCTCCGGCGCGAAAGCGCCACCATCATTGCCAGCGAAATCCCGGTCGGTTTATCGAATGGCAAAGGCTCGCCGCGCCGTTCGGACGAATTCGCCGAAATTTTGCGCTTTGCGTCGGCGCAGGCCGGTCGCCGCAATGAAGCAGCCGACGTTGACGATTTGGTGCAAGCGATGCTTGATCGCCGCTCGGAATTTCAAGGATTGGCGCTTCTGGCTCGCCACAGCCGCCGCGTCGGCTACCGCGAACCGATCGAGACGCTTGCCCCGTCGCCGCGCTTCGCCGCTGAACCACGCTATTCATCGGCTCCCGTCGAGCGGTACGCCCGCCCGCTGGCGGAGCGATCTGCCGAGAGCGGTCGCTATGTCAGCGACCTCGCACGCTCGACGCGGCATGACCGTGCCGAGCTTGATAGTGTGACGGCGACGACGGATCTGGCGCAAATCAGTCGGATCGACGCTCTCGAGCAGATGATCCAAGCGTTGCGCACCGATCTCGCAACCGAGCGCCAAGTGGTCGGCGAATTGCTGCGCGATCTCAGCCGCGATACCCAGGGACAGCGCGATGATCACGGCCGTTGGCAGTCGGGCCTGTATGATCGTTTCGAAGCTCTTGAGCGGGTGGTGACGGAGGCGCGTTCGGGCAGTGCGAGAGACGGCGCGACCGATGGATTGGCGGGGCTCGACGCCGGGCTCGATCGTCGTCTGGCCGACATTGAGACCGCCGTCCGACAGACAGGCGAAAAAACCGGTGGCGTGTCGATTGATGCCATCCGGCAGGCGATCGACCTTCAACCACTTTCGCACCGCCTTGATGTCATCGAGGAGGCCGTGCTCTCGCGCGACGCCGACGGTCGAGACAGCGCCGCGCTGCGCGCGCTCGAAGCCGGCGTCGAGCGCGGATTGTCGAGTTTAAATGCACAAACCGATCATCTCGAAGCCCTGTTATCGGGCGCGTCGCTGGTCACCGGCGGCAATGCCTCGCCGATCGCCGATCGTCTCGCTGCATTGAATGATGGTCTCGACGCGCATCAGCGTTCGTTGCACGACCGTATGGACGCCGTCGAGCGCGCCATCGCCGCTGAAATAGAAACTGCCGGGGCGAAGCATCAGGCCTATGCCAAAGACCTCAATGAAGTCCATGACGCGATCATGAAGCTCAATCAAAATCAGCATACGCTCGCTGGTACGATTGACCAGTGGCGCACTGACTTAGCCAGCGACGTGAATGGCATTTCGACCCGTCTCGCCAATCTCGATGCCGACAACGAGCGACCGATCCAAACACTCAATGCGCTGACCGATCACATGGATACGATGAATCGATTGATCATCGAGCGCTATCACCGCCGCAACCGCTTTTGGTATTGGCTGTTCGGCACCGATGACTGGATCGGTCGCAGCTGGCCGTCGCAGGCAACTGCGCTCGAAAGCGAAAAGGCGACGCTGAAAGCTCCGGCCAGCTAAGGTAGTCCGGCGCCGCAGCTACACTGCTCTGCGCTCGCTGATGTGGCCACTGGTCTTTGCACCGCCCCTCTAATCGCATTGGTCTGAGTGTATCGCGCGGCTTGTCTTGCTCTGGCTCTTCAACGGCGCGCCGTAGTTCGCTGAAGCCCACGGATCGGGCGTTTGGTCATCGCACAGGCATCCGCCGAGACCTGAACTAAAGCGCAACCGATGTTTAGCGCTTGAGTAACGCCGTGCAGTCGTGCTTTCATTAAAAAAGTATTAATGTGCGGACTGCGGAGCGTTCATGTTGCGTCGGTATTTGATCATCAATGGCATCTCCACCGCCGCCTTATACGCGGCTTACTGGGCGATGGTGCCGAGCATGGCGACCCTCGCGCAATCCATCCGTCAAGGCATCGATCTGTATGCCATAGACCACACGCTGCTGGGTCCGATCTTATATCGCATGCTGACGTTGACGGGCTCCTGATGGCAGCTTTAGTCACGCACGCCGGAGGAGCGCTCAGCGTCTCGGCGCAGCGGCGCGGCGAAGCCGATCGTTGATGGCCTCGCCCAGACCATGCATGGGAATCGTCAACACGGCGATCGATGCGACGCCGGTGTCATCGAGCTGACGCAGTGCCGCGAACAAACGCGCCGCCGCTTCGATCACATCGCCGGACGGGCTAAGATTGAACACCGGTCCGGATGTCGGCGGTAAAATCATGCCGAATGCGAGCAGCGCCTCATCTGGCGCGCAGGTCGTTGCGTTGAGCCGCAACAGCGCGCGCGGCGCATAATGGCTCTGCAATTGCCCAGGTGCTGACGGTCGCTCCGTGCTCACCCCATTGCTCATCTCGATCGGCTGTTTGACGATGTGCTCGAGCTGATCTCGTGAAATGGCGCCCGGCCTGAGCAAACGCGCATGGTGCCCTGTCACATCGAGGATCGTCGATTCAATGCCATGCAGCGTCGCGCCACCGTCCAGGATCATGGCGACGCGGTTGGCCAGGTCATCGGCGACGTGACGGGCCAGCGTGGCGCTGACATGTCCGGATCGGTTAGCTGACGGAGCCGCGAGCGGGCGGCCACTGGCGCGCAATAAGGCTTGCGCCACCGGATGCGCTGGCACGCGTATCGCCAGTGTCGGCAAGCCGGCGGACGCAAGATCGCAAACCGCTGGTTCGTCGGTGCTGCCAGCGCGTCGATGCACAACGAGGGTCAACGGCCCAGGCCAAAAGGCATTGGCAAGTTCAATAGCGCTCGGCGAAAACTCTCCATAGCGGCGCGCTGCCGACAGGTTAGCAACGTGAACAATAAGGGGATTGAAGCGCGGGCGTTCTTTGGCGTCAAAGATCTGCGCGACCGCCATGCTATTGCTCGCGTCGGCACCGAGGCCGTAGACCGTTTCGGTTGGAAACGCCACCAGATGGCCTGCTGCAATGTATCGAGCGGCGTCCAAAATGGCGTGGTCGGTCGCTTGGTGAATGGAACCTGCCGCGTCCTGCTCGTGAGGTTTGATCTCGCCAGAATTCGGCATATTGTCCTTTGCGTCAGGTGTGGTGGTTAAAGCGATTGGGTGCCCAGAAACTGGCGCATCACATCGTCGCCGCATGGTGGCAATTCGATAGACCCAAACCGGCAGAGACGTCCATGACCTATCAGGCTCCCGTCAATGACATCATGTTTGCTCTGAAGATCGCCGCCGATCTTGGGCCAAGTATCGAGAGTGGTGTCTACCCGGCGCTCGATATCGACACCATCGAAGCGGTGATTTCGGAGGCGGGAAAATTCGGTGGCGACGTTCTGGCGCCGCTACGCTGGATTGGCGATCGTACCGGCTCGAAATTGGCCGACGGCGCGGTCACTACGGCGCCGGGGTTTCGCGATGCCTATCGCCAATTCACTGATGCGGGATGGAACGCGCTGCCAGGACCTGAAGCGTTTGGCGGGCAGGGCTTGCCCGAAATCGTCGCTTCTGCGGTGTGTGAGATCTGGAATTCGTCCAACATGGGTTTCGCGCTCTGCCCGCTGCTGACCCAGGGCGCAATCCACGCACTAGAAGTTGGCGGCAGCGATGCGCTCAAGTCCATTTATTTGCCGAACTTGGTAGCGGGCCGCTGGACGGGCACGATGAATCTCACCGAGCCGCATGCCGGCTCCGATCTCTCGGCCCTGCGGACTAAAGCCGTGCGCGACACCGGCGGCAACTACCGCATCACGGGAACCAAAATCTTCATCAGCTATGGTGAGCACGATCTGGCTGAAAACATCATTCATCTCGTGCTCGCCCGCCTGAGCGATGCGCCGCCGGGTACGCATGGCATATCGCTCTTTCTGGTGCCGAAATTTCTGGTCAACGACGATGGGTCGCTCGGCGCCCGCAATGACGTCGTTTGTGCCGGCATCGAACACAAACTCGGCATCCACGCGAGCCCGACGTGTGTCATGAAATTCGGTGAGAACGATGGTGCTGTCGGGTATTTAATCGGTGAAGAAAATCACGGCCTCGCGACAATGTTCGTGATGATGAACGCCGCGCGGCTTGCTGTCGGGATGCAAGGCGTCGCGGTCGCTGAAAGCGCTACGCAGCAGGCGATGCAGTTCGCGAAAGACCGCACGCAAGGTCATGGTGTGAGTGCGGCGACGGCTCACATGAGCCCGATCATCGAGCACGCGGACGTTCGGCGCATGCTGCTTTCGATGAAATCGCAAACTCAAGCCGCCCGCATGATCTGCTTTGCAACCGCGCGGGCGCACGATGCAGCCAACACGGCGACCGATAAAGCTAGCCGCAGGGTTGCTTTGCATCGTACCGCGCTGTTGACGCCGATCGCCAAGGCGTATGCAACCGACGTCGGCGTCGATGTCGCGTCGCTCGGCATTCAGGTCCACGGCGGGGTCGGCTACGTCGAAGAAACCGGAGCCGCGCAACATCTGCGTGATGCCCGGATATTGCCGATCTACGAAGGCACCAACGGGATTCAGGCGATCGACCTCGTAACTCGAAAACTCCCGCTCGACGACGGCAACGTGGTCAATGGTTACTTGGTCGAACTGGCCAAAATCGCCGCCGAGGTCCGCGCGTCGAACCGGCCTGATTTGGGGAGAACCGGCGATCGTCTCGCCGAGGCCATTCGGGATTTACAGGCGGCAACCGAGTGGATGGTCGACGCCGTTCGCAACAATCAGCCGTCGGCATTGGCCGGCGCCACGCCGTATCTTCGTTTGTTCAGTGTAACCGCCGGCGCGGCCTATCTCGCCAAGGGTGCGATACAGTCCGAGACCGGCGCTTCGGCGGTGTCGCTGGCACGGTTCTATGCCGAAAACATCCTGACCCAATCGCACGGATTGGCGGAGGCCATTACGACGGGAGCAGAGTCCGTGCTTGTTGAGTACGACGCTGAGGTGTTTGCATGACCGCACACGTTGATGTCCGCACCTCCGGCGCCATACAAATCATTCGATTAGTGAGGCCCGAAAAGAAAAATGCCCTCACTGGCGCGATGTATCGGATTTTGGCCGACGCGCTTGCGGCGGGCGACAAAAACGACGAGGTCGCGGCGCAAGTCATCCTCGGGTCCGGCGGCGTATTTTCTGCGGGCAACGATATCGCCGATTTCATGCAGGCGGCGCAAAGCGGAAAAGGCCTCGGCGACGACGTCACGCGGTTCATCACGGCGCTGGCGACCGTCGAAAAGCCTTTGCTCGCCGGCGTCGATGGCCGAGCGGTCGGCATCGGCACCACCATGCTGTTTCATTGTGATCTCGTCTACGCGACGCCTGCAGCTCAATTTTCCACCCCGTTCCTCGATCTTGGCTTGGTCCCCGAAGCGGGATCGAGCTTGCTGCTGCCTCGCTTGATCGGTTATCAGCGCGCATTCGAAATGCTGGTCTTGGGCGCGGTATTTTCTGCGGATCGCGCTAGAGAGTGCGGCTTCGTCAACCATGTGGTGGAGGCCGGCGCCCTCGAAGATCGGGTGCTTGAGGCAGCGGCGCGACTGGCTGCCAAGCCGCCCGAAGCGTTGTCGATGGCGAGGCGATTGCTCAAGGGGGCGCCGCAGCAACTTACCGCCCAAATGCGCGAGGAAGAGCGCCTGTTCAGCGAACGGGCGCGCTCGCCTGAAGCCGTGGAAGCATTTCGGGCGTTTCTCGAAAAGCGGCCGGCGAATTTCGGGCGTGCCAGGGGCGTGGGTGAGGCCTAGACTAACGTCGGCACACGACTGACCGGGATGATCTAACGCCACCTTTTTCAGTTCAATCGTCCGACCCAGCATAACGAAAGATAAAAAAATGGCCGTCGCGTCTCTACCATCTCTCAAAGGCAAAACGCTTTTCATATCCGGCGCCAGCCGCGGCATCGGCCTCGCGATCGCCAAGCGTGCGGCTCGCGACGGCGCCAAGGTGGCAATCGCCGCCAAAACATCCGACCCCAATCCGAAACTCGAAGGCACCATCCATTCGGCTGCCGCTGAAATCCAGAAGGCCGGCGGTATTGCGCTGCCCATCGTCTGCGATATCCGCCAAGAGGATCAGGTGCAGAATGCCATTGACCTCACGGTCGCAACGTTCGGTGGCATTGATATCTGCGTGAACAACGCCAGCGCCATCTCGCTGACACCGACCGAACAGACCGACATGAAACGCTTCGATTTGATGCATTCGATCAATACGCGCGGCACGTTTCTGGTGTCAAAAATTTGTTTGCCGCATCTGCGCCGGGCAGCGAACCCGCACATCGTCATGCTTTCGCCGCCGCTGGATTTACATCCGAAATGGTTCGCCGGTCATGTCGCCTATTCGATCGCCAAATACGGGATGAGTTTGTGCGTCCTCGGGCTGGCCGAAGAACTCAAAAAGGATGGCATCGCCGTCAACGCGCTGTGGCCGCGAACCACCATTGCAACGGCAGCGATCAAGAACATTCTCGGCGGCGATAAGCTGATGCGCATGAGCCGTACGCCTGACATCGTCGCTGACGCCGCACATCTTCTGTTCACGCAACCGGCGAAATCCTTCACCGGACACTTCCTGATTGACGATACGTTTTTGCATGACGTCGGAAAAGTTACCGATTTTGAGCCGTATCGCATCGATCCATCGATGCCGCTCGCGCCAGATTTTTTTGTCCCGGCCGATAGTGTTCCGCCACCGGGCGTGACAATTGCCCGGGTCTCGCAGATGGCTTGAATGACGCCAAAAAATCGATAACAGCAGTCACAAAAATTTATCGTTAGGACTGCATCGGCAAAGCATGACCACGTTTCTTTTCTCGCATCCCGACTTTCTCAATCATGACACCGGCACCGGGCACCCCGAGCGCTCAGATCGAATGCGTGCGATTGATAGGGCATTGGCACACGAGGCATACGGCCCGTTGCAACGGCGCGAGGCATCGTTACGCGACGATGACGAGGTCTACATCACCCAAGCACACAGCCAGCACCATCTGGCCAACATGCGAGAGATTGCAGATCGCCTTGGCCAGACGTCGACACACATCGATGGCGATACCGTGATGTCTCCTGGGACCTGGATCGCGGCGCGCCGCGCCGTCGGCGCCGGTCTCGATGCCGTTGACGCGGTGCTGAGTGGGTCTGCGGCGAACGCGTTCTGCCAGGTTCGCCCGCCTGGGCATCACGCTGAGCATGACAAGGCCATGGGGTTCTGCCTGTTCAACAACGTCGCCGTCGCCGCCCATTACGCGCGGAGCAAACATGGTGCAGAGCGTGTCGCGGTGATCGATTTTGATGTGCATCACGGCAACGGAACGCAGGAGATCTTTTGGGCCGATAAAAATTTGTTTTATGGCTCGACGCATCAAATGCCGCTGTTTCCAGGTACAGGAGCATTGAAAGAAACCGGCGTCGGCAATATTTTCAACGCGCCGCTCTCGGCGGGTGACGGCCGGGATCGGTTTGAGCAGGCGTTCAGCGAGCGCATCATTGCGCCGCTCGATAATTTCGCCCCAGACGTTGTCATCATTTCAGCCGGTTTTGATGCGCACAACCGCGATCCGTTGGGTGGACTTCGCCTGTTTGAAGACGATTTCGTCTGGGCAACTGAACAAATTGCCGGAGTGGCACGCCGCCGCGCGGCAGGACGCATCATTTCGATGCTGGAAGGCGGCTACGATTTGACGGGACTTGCAAGCTCAGTTGCGGTCCACGTCAAAACGCTTATGGAAGTCGGATCCTGAGCCGTGCCACCGTGATGGGCCGGGCTCAGCCATCTGCAAAAGGCATTCAGCCATGACGACGACCAAAACTCCGGCGAAGAGCCACGCCGACATCAAGGACATGGCCTTCGAGCGGGCCCTCAAGGAACTTGAAGCGATTGTCGGGCGGCTGGAGCGCGGCGACGTCGAGCTTGAAGAGAGCATCGCAATCTATGAACGCGGTGAGGCACTGCGCGATCATTGCGATCGCCTGCTGCGCCAAGCCGAAGCCAAGGTCGAAAAGTTGACGCTCGGCGCCGATGGCCGGCCGAAGGGCAGCGAACCGCTAGATCCCGAAAAATGAGACCGGATGCCGGTCTAGGGCTGCAAAAAACACAGCAGCTTAAAGTGTTCACTCCGCCTTTCGCGGAGCTGCGCTGGTCATGCCCGAACTTGTGAGATGGTTTGAACCTCTGTACTAACCTCTGACGCTTTCTATCTGCAAAATACAAACACTGCGAGATCATCATGAACGACATGGCAAGCCTCATCGGTCGGGTTCTTTTGGCCCTTCTGTTCATCCAAGCCGGCATCGGCAAGATATCCGGCTACGAGGGTGCGGGCGGCTACATGCAGACCTTTGGCATCCCGGCTGCGCTTCTGCCGGCGGTCATCGCACTTGAGGTCGTTGGCGGTGCGATGGTGATGCTCGGCTTTTTTTCGCGGTTCGCTGCACTTGCCCTCGCCTTGTTCACACTCGCGGCGGCTGCGATTTTCCACAACATGTTCGCCGATCAATCGCAGTCCATCATGTTCATGAAAAATGTGGCGGTTGCCGGTGGCCTGTTGATGGTCTTTGCGCAGGGCCCTGGACGCTTTTCAATCAACAATCGCTGACGACGGACGGCGCTCGGACGCACCACCCGTCGTTTTTGCAATCGCGGCGATCGATTGTGGAAATCAGCCGGCCGCTGATTTGAAGTTAGCCGACGCCTTATCCCAATTGACCGTGTTCCACCACGCCGTCAGATAATCGGCGCGCTTGTTCTTGTGCTTGAGATAATAAGCGTGTTCCCAAACGTCGACGCCAATCACCGGTTTGGCGGCAAGCTCCATGTGTGGGATGTCTTGGTTGGCCGTGCTGAAGACTGTGAGCTTCTTGTCGCGGCCGACGGCGAGCCACGCCCACCCCGAGCCGAAACGGCCCATGGCAGCCTTCGTGACCTCTTCGATCATTTTGTCTTTTGATCCGAACGCGGCATCAATCGCCTGCGCCAGATCGCCGGTCGGCGCCTTGGCGCCACCGGGCGTCATAACGTCCCAGAAAAACGTATGGTTGAAATGCCCACCGAGATTGTTGCGCACCGCCGTCCGGCTTTCGGTCGGGATAGCATCAATGGACGTTAATATCTCAACGATCGGTTTGGTCTTCAGTTCGGGAACTTTGCCGGCGAGCTTGTTCAAATTGGTGACGAAGGCCTGATGGTGGCCGCTGTGATGCACCGTCATTGTCGCCGTGTCGATGTGCGGCTCGAGCGCCTCATAGCCGTAACCGAGGGGCGGCAACTTAAAAGCAGCCTCCCCCGCATCTTCGGCAAACGCTGCGGTTGAATACCGCGCGGTTCCACCGATCAAGGCTGTGGCGGCAAGTGTTCGAATGAGGTCGCGACGATTCATCTGGAGTGCTCCGGCTTTGGGGAAGAAAGGGCTCTAGACCATTGAGTGGTTGCAAGTGCCGCAGCAGATCACCGATAACGGCGACCTTGCACCACAGCAAACATGAGCCTTTTAGTGGACGTTTTGATTATGGCACAATCACGTTTGGATTTGCGCTTGGTGCAGGCGGGGCTTGTCGCCACGCGCTCCAGAGCCCGCGATTTGATCTTGCGCGGCTTCGTCTCGGTTGACGGCATTGCCTGCGACAAACCAAGCCAGACGCTCGCCGATGACGCCCGCATCGCGCTCTCAACCAATGCACCGCAGTACGTTTCACGCGGCGCTGAAAAGCTGGTTGCGGCATTGGACCAGTTCGGCTTTGAGGCTCGCGGTGCGGCAGCGCTCGACATCGGCGCGTCGACGGGCGGATTTACCGAGGTGCTGCTCTCGCGCGGCGCACGCTGGGTTTATGCCGTTGATGTTGGGCAACGGCAGCTTCACGAAAAGCTTCGTCGAGATGTGCGTGTGATCTCGCTCGAGCAGCAGGACGCACGGACTTTGAGCCGCGATCTGGTCCCCGATCCGATCACTGCCGTGGTGGCGGACGTGAGTTTCATCTCGCTGACGAAAGTTCTAGCGCCCGCTATGGCGTTGACGGCTCCAGGCGCGTGGCTCGTCGCGCTGATCAAGCCGCAGTTCGAGGTGGGACCAGACGCTGTTGCCAGTGGCGGCATCGTGCGGGACGAGGCCGCGCGAGACGCCGCGGTCGACGCGGTCCGCCAGTGGATTGCAGGCGTCGATGGATGGCGCGTCGTCGGACTGATCCCGTCGCCGATCCTCGGCGGATCGGGCAATACGGAATATCTAATCGGGGCGCGTCGCGATGGGTGATGTGCGCGACGTCGAAATCGCCCGCGTTGGTGCGCAAGGTGACGGCCTCGTCATCGGCGGCGATGGTCCGCTGTACGTGCCGTTCACACTCGCCGGCGAGCGTGTGCGCATCGAGGTGACAGGCGCTGTCGCCAAGATGATCGAAATCCTTGAGCCGAGCCATGACCGGATCACGCCCGTTTGCCAGCACTTCGGTCGCTGTGGTGGATGCGCGCTCCAGCATATGGCGCCGCCGGCATATCTATCGTGGAAACACGATCAAGTCGTCGCAGCGTTCAAGGCGCGCGGCTTTGATGTGACAATCGATGCGGTCATACCAGCACGCGGGTTGCGCCGCCGCGCGACGTTTTCGGCGCACCACGATCAGCACCGCGTGCGGCTTGGTTTCCACGCCTCGGGCACGCATGATCTGATCGATGTTATCGAATGCCCGGTGCTCGACAGCCGCATCGTTGCAGCACTCCCGGCGATACGGCGGATGATCGATCCCTTGATGCCCAAACGCGAAAATGTCCGCATCAGCGCCACGATGATGACGTCGGGGATTGATGTTGCCGTGGAGGGCATCCGCCGTACATTGACCGCCGATGTTCGCACCCGTCTCGCGCGTGATGCCGCCGAACTTCACTTGGCGCGCGTCAGCGTCGATGGCGATACGGTCTATGAAGTGTTGCCCGCGTCGCTTGAATTCGGTTCGGCCGAGGTCGTCATCCCCGCGCAGATGTTCATTCAGGCCGTGCGTGAGGCCGAACAAGACATGGCGGCGATCATCTTGGCCGCCGTGGGGAAAGCGAAACGTGTCGTCGATCTGTTTTCAGGCGTCGGTGCTTTCACGTTCCCACTGGGACGCGCCGCAAAAGTGACGGCCTTCGATAGCGATGCTCGGGCCATAGGTGCGCTCAATGCCGCCGTCAAACGCGCGAGTGGTTTGAAGCCAATTTCCGCCCACGTGCGCGACTTGTTTCGCGAGCCGCTGTCGGCGGTCGAGCTGAATGATTTCGATGCCATCGTTTTCGATCCACCGCGCGCGGGGGCCGAAGCGCAGTCGCGCATGATTGCAAAATCAAAGGTCAAGACGGTCGTTGCGGTGTCATGCAATCCAGCAACGCTAGCCCGCGATGCGCGCATTCTCGTCGATGGCGGATATACCATGACGGACGTGACGCCCATCGATCAGTTCCGGTATTCGCCGCACATTGAAGCCGTCGGCGTTTTTCGCCGTGAGAAGCCGGAAAGGCTCTAGCCGTTCGCGCCGAGCATCCGCTCGACGAAACGCGGGACGACGTCGGTCGCGGGGCCATAGATCGCTTCATCAAAGAGGCTGGCGCCTTGTGACGGTTCGAGATTGAGTTCGATGGTGCGCGCCCCGGATGCCTTCGCTTCGGTCACGAAACCGGCAGCCGGATAGACATGGCCGCTCGTGCCGATCGAAACAAACAAATCGCACGTCAGCAACAGGTCGCTAATACGGCCGAGATCGTAGGGCGTTTCGCCGAACCAAACCACGTCAGGGCGCATGCCGCCGGTCTTTGCGCAGGAGGGGCAAGGTGTGCTGGTCGCCAGATCGATGTGCCACGCATGACGGCTGGCGCAATACGAGCAGAACGCCTTCAAGGCTTCGCCATGCATGTGAATGAGTGATTTTGTTCCGGCGGCCTCGTGCAGCGCGTCGACATTCTGCGTGACGATCACGACACCGCCGTGTTCCGCTTCCAGGCGTGCCAGGGCAAAATGCGCGGCGTTCGGCGTAATGCTGGTGTGCAGTCTGCGCCGCATATTGTAAAAGTCGTGGACGGCGTCGGGGTTGCGTTCAAATCCCTCCGGCGTTGCCACCTCGCGCCAATCGTACTTGGCCCAGATGCCGGCTGGATCGCGAAACGTTGAAACACCGGATTCAGCCGACAGGCCTGAACCGGTGAGGACAACGATGCGATCATAGATTGGCATGCGGTGGGTCCTGCCCCTGAGACGGCTGAACTGCGTCGGGTACTACGAGCCAATCATCACACGCCGCATTGGCCGCGATGGCGGAGAAAATGATCGGCCAGTACGATGGCCATCATCGCTTCGCCGACGGGGACGGCACGAATCCCGACACACGGATCATGACGGCCCTTTGTGACGATATCGGTGTCGTGGCCCTGATTGTCGATGGTTTTGCGCGGCGACAGGATCGACGACGTCGGTTTGACAGCGAAGCGGCAGACGATGTCCTGTCCGCTCGAAATGCCGCCGAGAATTCCACCGGCATGGTTTGACAGGAACTCCGGTCGGCCATCGTGGCCGATGCGGATTTCATCGGCGTTCTGTTCGCCGGTGAGTGCGGCAGCAGCCATGCCTGCGCCGATCTCGACACCTTTTACGGCGTTGATCGACATCATGGCGGACGCGAGATCCTGATCGAGCTTGCCGTAGAGCGGCGCCCCCCAACCGGCCGGCACACCTTCGGCGACGACCTCGATCACGGCACCGCATGATGATCCAGCCTTGCGGATGCCATCGAGGTAGCTCTCCAACGCCAACGCAGTTTGGGCGTCGGGGCAGAAGAACGGATTAGCGTCGACGTCGGACCAGTTCCAACGCGCTCGATCGATACTGTGCGGACCCATCTGCACGAGAGCGCCGCGAATGGTGACGCCATCGATGACTTGTCTGGCTATGGCGCCGGCGGCGACGCGCGACGCCGTCTCGCGCGCTGACGATCTCCCGCCGCCACGATAGTCGCGGATGCCATATTTTGCGTCGTAGGTGATGTCGGCATGACCCGGGCGATATTTGTCTTTGATGTCGCCGTAATCTTTCGAGCGCTGGTCGGTATTCTGAATCTCCAGTGCGATGGGCGCGCCGGTCGAGACCTGCTGGCCGGCGGCATTTTCGAAGACGCCCGATAAAATCCGCACCTCATCGGCCTCGCGGCGTTGCGTCGTGAACCGCGATTGGCCGGGCTTTCGCTTATCGAGAAACGCTTGAATTCTTTCGCGATCGATGACGATGCCGGGGGGGCAGCCATCGACCACAGCGCCGATGGCCGGGCCATGGCTCTCGCCCCATGTCGTGACCCGAAACAAATGGCCGAAAGTGTTGTGCGACATGCTCCGACCATTGCTCTTTGCTGCGCTGCTAGATCCCGAAACGTGACAGGGCACGTTGGATGGTCCTGCAACGGTGTGTTGCCAATTGGTGTCACCGATCTTCTTAGGAGCGCCGACCCAGGCCCGCAAGCCCGCCGGGATGGCAAAGCAGGTGACAAGCCCAGCCGACGCAGATTAACTGCCCAATAGTTCAGCGTTCGCCGTAGGTTCCGCCACGCTTGCGATCGATCGATCGGCGAAGAACGGTCAAAGTCCATGGAGTTTGCATCGCATTTGCAACTCGGCCGAGCACGCTTTGCTGCCTGAACGCAGACGGCGTCGCATCGCGAGATCGCAGCTTGTGAGACGTGGTGCGAGATGGCCCGGCTGCAAAGCCGAAGGGGCCGCGTTGTTGTCAGAAGTTCAGCGTTGTGCGCCCGCAGCGGTTCGCTGTGCCGGCGTCTCTAACGGTCACTCATCCCGAGTCTGAGCAACTCACGGGCGAGCGATTGTCCACGCACATTCGAGATGGATGTGAGGAAGAGCCGGAGAGCCGCTTCTCCGGCTCTTTTTTTATCAGGATATCCTCCCGGCGCATCGCGTAAGCCCATCGCCGCGGCGAGCCCGACGTTAAACCCAGCTCAAGCGGTCGTTCGAAAGCAGCATGATCTGGTCTTGTGGCACGGCGAGAAATGGCACGTCGCCCGGCGCGATCCCCAGAACGGCTGCGCGCGCGACACGGCTAACGCCACCATGCGACACAGCCACGGTATCGCGATCGAGCGTCACCAACCAGTCTGTGACCCGGTCTTGCAGGTCGCGGTAACTTTCGCCGCCATTTGGGCGCCAGCCAAACGGGTCCAAGGATTTTTGCCGCAAACCTTCCGGGTCGATGTGTGCGAGGCCGGACGCCAGCAGACCTTCCCAATGCCCATAGTGCAATTCGCGCAGGCGCGGATCACGCCTAAAGGCGTCTCGCTCGAAGCCAAGCTCGTCGCGCACGATCTGCATCGTTTCAACGGCGCGCGACAGCGGGCTCGACACGAAATCGGCGTTCTGAATTTTGTTGGAAAGCGTGCTCAGAGTTCGGCCGTTGCGTCGCGCTTGCGCGCGTCCGGTGTCGTTCATTGGGATATCGCGTTGACCTTGATAGCGGGCCTCGCGGTTCCAGTCCGTCTCGCCGTGGCGAATAAAATAGAGCGTCAATCCTGGTCGCAGGATGGTCACGCGTCACGCACTCATGCCGGGTCGTGTTTGACGACCGAGATGTCGGGAGCATCTTCGTTTTTCATGCCCTGGACGTGGTATCCGCTGTCGACGTGATGGACTTCGCCGGTGACGCCGCGTGACAAATCCGACAACAAATATAAGCCGGATGCGCCGACGTCTTCGATCGTCACGGTGCGGCGCAGCGGCGAATTGTATTCGTTCCACTTCAAGATGTAGCGGAAGTCGGAAATTCCGGATGCCGCCAGCGTCTTGATGGGCCCTGCCGAGATGGCGTTGACGCGGATGTTGTTGCGGCCAAGGTCGGAGGCGAGGTAGCGCACGCTGGCTTCGAGCGCCGCTTTGGCAACGCCCATGACATTATAATGCGGCATGACTTTTTCAGCGCCGTAGTAGGTCAGCGTCAGCATCGAGCCGCCTTTGTCCATCAGCTTTTCGGCGCGCTGGGCGAGGGCGGTGAACGAGTAGCAGGAGATCAGCAGGCTTTGCGTAAAGTTCTTCTCGCTGGTGTCGACGTAGCGGCCATCGAGTTCATTCTTGTCGGCAAAGGCGATGGCATGCACCAGAAAGTCCAACCGGCCCCAGGACTTCGCCAGAGTGTCGAACACGGCGTCCATCGACGCCGCATCCGTCACGTCGCATGGCAGCACCACGTTCGAGCCCAATTCAGCGGCCAACGGCTCAACGCGCTTTTTCAACGCGTCGCCCTGATAGGTGAGTGCGATTTCGGCGCCCTGAGCCGCTGCTGCCTTGGCGATACCCCAGGCGATCGAGCGATTGTTGGCGACGCCCATGACCAAACCGCGCTTGCCAGCCATTAAATTTCCGGTCGCCACGGCTGTGTTCGCCTCTGAAACCGTCATCAGGCCTCGTTCCTTGGTCGGTTCACGCAAAAGGTGCGGGGTAAATCGTGCGGCATCCTACACAAAAGGCTCAATGGGTCCAGATGGCCAAACGCGCGGCCACCGACGCAGGCCCCGGGGCTGCTCCATGCCACGGGACGAGCGCCAAATCTGGCGGAATTTTTGATTAAATTATAAAAACTTGCGGCCGCGGGCGCCGTTTAATGCGCCTCGGCTTGCATGGGCTGAGCGCCGGCCAGTTTCGGCCGCTCGGAACCGGCGATCCGGCCGTCGTCGATGCTGATGATCCGATCGGCAAATTTCAGCGTCCGGTGATCGTGGGTCACGGCGAGCACGGCACGATTGGTGTCTTGCGCAACCCGCGACAGCAAATCCATCACCGCGAGACCGTTTTCAGCATCGAGCGCGGCGGTCGGCTCGTCGGCGAGGATGACAGACGGCGAACCGGCCAATGCGCGCGCGATGGCGACGCGTTGTTTTTCGCCTCCCGACATTTTCGACGGGCTGGCGTTGATGCGGTGGCCGAGGCCGACGGCTTCAAGCGCTTCGGCGGCATCGTCGTAGGCGTTGGGACCGCTCTGATCGCGCAGGTCGAGGGCTAGCATGACATTTTCAACGGCGGTCAGTGTCGGCACCAGATTGTAGCCTTGGAAAATGAAGCCGACGTGCTTGCGGCGCAGGTTTGCCAAGCCTTCGGCGTTCATGTTGGCGGTTGCATGGCCGGCGACCGATAAGCGGCCCTCGTTAGGTGTCAGGATGCAGCCGAGGATCGACAGCAATGTTGTTTTGCCGGACCCGGACGGTCCCATCAGCAAGGTCAGTTCGCCGGTGTGCAATTGCAGATCGATGTTTTTCAGAACCGTCACCTGCGTCGGCGCGGTACCGAGGATTTTCACGATGCCCTCGGCTTCGAGGATCACTTTGCTGTTAGCTGGATGTGACACGGTCGTTTCCTCAAAATCCGTTAGCGGCTGAACACGACGGCCGGATCGATCCGGACGACTTTGATGATGGCGCTGATCGCCGCGAACACGCACATGCCAATCGTGATGGCGAATAGAGCGCCCGCCAGTTGCGGCGTCATCACCACCGTCAGCTTGGTATCCTCGGCGGCGGCAATCACGCCCATCGCAAGTGAGATACCGAGTGCATAGCCGATCAACCCGGACAGCACGGCCTGCATCAAAATGACTTTGACGATGTACCCGGCTCCTGCTCCGAGCGCGCGTAAGGTGGCGAACTCGTTGATGTGGTCTTTGGTGCTCGAATACAGTGTTTGTGCGACGATGACGATACCAACGATGAGGCCAAGAACGGCTCCGGCGATCAACGCCGCACCGGCGCCTGTCTGGAACAACCAGTAGGCTTGGCTGCGCTTCACGAACTCGGTTTGCGTCAGCACTTCGGTATCGGGCAGGCGGCGTAGTATTTCGTTGCGCACCGCGTCGCGGTCGGCGCCATCAGATAGCAACACCCGCTCATAGGTGGCTTGATTTTGGCCAATGCCGGTCAGGCGGCGGGCTTCCTCGATGTTCGTGAACACGAACGGCAGCGTCGTGAATGACCGGATTTTGCGCGTGACAGCCGCGATTTCAACGTTCACGCCGTTGATTTCCGCCTGGTCCTTGACGGCCGTGATGCCGAGATCGGGAAAATAGCTTTTGTCTATAGCGACCGTGGTCGGCGCATTGAGTGCACCCCGGCTGCCGTCGGCGATGTTCCAGGGAAGCGGCCGATCGCTGACGGCTTCCGAACCGATCAGCAGGACCGTGTTGGTTCCGCCGGCTGGTTTGCGCCAGCGGGCAAATGACACGACCATGTCCTCGACATGAGCGACGCCCGGCACCGACAACGCCATGTGCCGCTCGCGCCCGGATAGCGGCGAGGGGTCATCGAAGCTTTTGGTGCCAAGCGGCACGATCCAATAGTCGGCGGGGGCCTGATCGAGGATGGCTGCAATTTTCTTTTCCGAACCGAGATAAATCCCCGACTGAATGGCAACCAGCACCACCGAAAAAACAATGCCGACAATCGTGACGATGAAGCTCAGGCGATCGTGGAACAGGTTGCGATAGGCGAGCTTGGCGACCATCGGGATGCGGCGGGGTGCGCGCGGGCGATTGGCGGGTCTGGTTTTCGNNGGGCCTTGTTTTCGTCTGCGTGCTGGCGCGAGCAACGGCGCCTTGAGCGGATGAGTTGACTGCGAGATCCATGACCTGTCCTGCTCCACAAGGTGTTCCGCGCGCGCTGCCGGTTCACGAGATGATGGTCGAATAATTGGCCGTCGATGCCCCAAAATGCTGTTCCCCGCGCCACACTTTATCTGACGGGTGTCGCAGGGAGTGAGGCATCGATCGGCGTCGTTAGTTATTCACAAGGGACATCGACCAAGCCAGCGATTGCGGCCGAGAATTTACGGCAAACGCGTTTGACCTTAGCTGAAATATTGACCGTCTTTTCAGCGACCGGCGCCCGGTTGACAACTGGGGCGGCAACTGGGGTCACGACGGGGACGGCAACGGCTTCGGCCGTCGGCGCCACGACCGCCGGAGTTTCGATTCTGACGTCCGGCGTGACGGTTGGCGTGACCGTCGTCGCCGGTGTGATCGTGGCTGTCTGCGTGACAGCCGGTTCCACAGCTTTGATCTCGCCAGTGTTAACCGCGGTTGGCGCCGCAGCCGGTGTATCGGGCACCTGGATCACCGGCACCGTGTCGGTCGCGATGGTCTTTGGCTCGTAGGTCGCCGTTTTGACTGGCTTGGCAGCTCGCCGAACGCGCGGAGCTGGTGCCTCGGCCACGATCGCCTTTTTCTTCTCAGCCTTGGCTGCTTGCTTTTTCACGTAGCTCGGCTTCTGGGCGCGGCGCTCGTACCCGGAGTGGCGTTCGGCGTTCTGGTTCATCAGCGAGTGGGCGACAAATACGCCAAGCGGGAAGCCGAAGCCGAGGCGGACACCGCCGGCCTCGGCCGAGGTCGTTAGAGCCGAGCCAGCGATCAGAGCAGCGGCGAGTGTGAGAGCGGTCTTGGTCATGGCAACCTCCTGAAGGGCGAATGTGGGGCCGGCCTCAACCACCGGCGATGAGAGAAGAATGCTCTCGCTCGCGGGATTTTGATGTTCCGGGCGTAACACGTGATCGCCCGGCATTTTTGGTCGATATTTCGTAATTATTACAATAGGTTGACTTTTCTTTGTTTAACAAAGCCATCGGCTATCTTGCACGCAGCGACGGCCGGCTTTGATTGCCCAGCTGCCGCTCGGTCGAGTTGCTTATTCGCACGCGACTTCGACGAGGCCATCAACGGCGGCCGAGAACTTGCGACAGATCTTCTTTGCCGTCGCAGAGCGTTGGTTGGCGACCTTGGTTGTCGCGGGCTTGGACTCCTGAGCGGCGGAAACTGCGATCGCAGCCGGTTGAGCGGGAGCCGTGGTCGCGATGTCGGTTGCAACCGTTGTCGACGGGGCGGCTGTTGCAACGGGTGACGCGGGAACCGTGACGGTAGGCGTTGGGTCAGTGTCCGGCGCCACTTCGGCATTTGCCAATTTGATGCGCGCCGCAGCGGCGCTGCGTTTGGCGGCAGCGACACGCCGCTCGGCGGCCGCGTCGGCCCGGGCCTGTTGCGCGCGAAGTCTAACGGCCGCTTGGCGGCGCGCATGTAGGTTCGCTGCGCTACTGCGGCTTTGGTGGCTCGAGTAGCCAGATCCGCCACCGTAGCCGCCGCCATATCCGCCGCCGCAGCCGCCGGCTTCTGCTGCGGTCGCGATGGCGCTGGTGGCAAGTACGACAGTGGCAAGAGCGAGAGAAATCTTGGGCATGTCAGTCTCCAGTGGTGTGTGATCGGCGGTTGGCTTTCGGTGATCGATGATGGTCGAAGCGTTACGGACTTGACGTTGCAACGCTGTGCTGATCGGAAATGGCAAGCAACGTGACGCGGATATGTCCCGTGATTTATGCCGCTTTGGCGAGCGGTTGCGAAATTGCGGTAATGTGCGGGCTCGACGTCACCAGCCGCGCAACGAACGCGGCGATGGCGTCAACGACCAGGTGGCGCTGCCGGTCGACGGTGATGATGTGATAGCAATCATCGAGCACGACGAGATCGACGCTGCCGGCCAACCCATCGCGCAGATACGTCGCGTTGCTGATCGCTGCATAATCGTCTTCGAGCGGGTGCACGATCAGCGAGGGCTGACGCACGGATGGCAAAAGCTTTTTCACCGCTTTCACCAATCGGCGATGTTCAAAGATCGCGCCGCCGGGCGTAATTGCGTGACCGGTTTCAGTGGCGCCGCGCGAGGCTCGCGCCCGCTGAATGAAGTCGCGGATGCGGCTGTCCTTGATGCCGTGCGGATTGTGGTGGGGAAACGAGAACAGGTTTGCCACGCACTTTTGGCCGACGAGACGGAACAGGCGCGCGTACCATGGGACCATCCAGCCGTTCAGCCACAGTGTCGGCGCGAGCAGCGTGGTGGCTTGAACTTTGTCAGGGTGCTTGGCGGCCAGCATGACGGCGAGCACGGCGCCGGTTGATAACCCGCCGGCAATGACGACGTCGCAATCCTTGCGCAACTCGATCAGCGCTTTTTCAGCACTCGCGTACCAGTCGGACCACGATGAAGCTTTCATGTCGTCAGCGCTACCGCAATGGCCGGCTAACTGCGGGCACGACACCGTGTAGCCCTGCTTGGCCAGCGCGCCGGCGACGTAGCGCATTTCAACCGGCGTGCCGCACAAGCGATGAAGCAGAAGGATGCCGACCTTGCCGCCGTTGATTTTGAAGCTGACGTCTGAGCCCGTCGATGTCATGGCGTCCTCGAAATCGGTGAGTTGATGATGCTGCAGTCTCGCGTGTCGGCGGCCGCGCAGCAGTTCCGCTCGGAACAGGGTGTGGAGCGAAGCGAAGAATGGCGACACGGCAAGGCTCGGCCGATAAGCGGCGCGTGGATCAAGCCGCGAGGCGTTCGGCCATCGGCTGGCCGATGATTGCCGCGCGCGGCGTTGCGGCGGTGTCGAGAGCCAGTACAAAACACTGTGTTTTGAAGCCAAAATGGGCGTTCAGACGCTGCGTTGCTGCAACGTCGATTGCGGCCGCGATCAACTTGAAGCCGCGCTTGAGGAACAGCTCCTTCAAGCGGCGTGCACCAAAAACATCGATCAGCGCCCGAAAGCGAAGCGCCACGGCCAAGCGCAGATGCGGCTGATCGGCGTAATGGCGCCAGAGCATAGTTTCGACACGGCGAAAATCGTCCTCGGCTAGGCCATAGAGAAGCGCGAGGCCGCGACCTTCGGCGATTAGATGCTGCATCGGCAGCATCAAATCGCTGGCGTCAACGGGCTGCACATCAGTCGCGTCGACGACGGGGCTAATTTGAGCGCGTGCCATGGTCGTGATCTCCCGGAGTTGACTAATCACAATCCGACGCCGCCGAAGGCTGCCCACGGCGATCCCGCCAAGACGATGACTTCGCGGGCTTTGATGGCGTTCGCATCGAAGTAGACTTCGACACCTTCGAGGTCATCGCGGCGGTTGAGGATCGCCGACTTCTCGAAGCGGTACTTGCGGCCATCTTCGGATTTGATGATGCCGACGCCGAGGTCGCTGCGGAATTTGGTGATTTCGCCGTACATGGGGTTCTCCTATGACTTGCGTGTTCAGGACGATCACGTCGTCCGTGAGGGCACTTTGCGCGACAGCACGTTGGCTGGCTGTTCCGGCCGTGACACGTGAATTTGTGTAATAAGGAACGGCCAGCGGCGGGCCGGCGTTAGCGACCCACTCAGGGGCATTGAGTTTTTCAGTCATCAGCGCGGGGACGACATATGCGACGTGCAACGAGATTATTGGCGGGCGGATTTTTGGCAGCGCTCGCGTGGGTGTCCGCATATCCAGCGTCGGCGGAAACGCCGGATCTCATCTACAAGAAAACGACGGTTTGGAAATTCCTGTCGCCCGATAGCAAGATCGGAACCTATGGCATCGACGACCCCGAAGTGGATGGCGTCGCCTGTCACTTCAGCGTACCGGAAGTCGGCGGATGGAAGGGTTGGCTCGGTCTTGCCGAAGAGTTGTCGCAGGCGTCGCTGTCATGCCGCCAATTCGGCCCGATCAAATTCAAGCGCAAGCTGGAACAGGGCGAAGAAATGTTTAGCCAACGCCGCTCATTCTTTTTCAAGCGGATGCAGATCGTTCGCGGCTGCGACACCAAGCGGAATATGCTGGTGTACCTCGTTTATACCGACAAACTGATCGAGGGCAGTCCTGAGAACTCGACGTCTAGCGTGCCGATCGCGCCATGGGGCGCCGATACGCCGGTCAAATGTTCCGAGTGGATTTCCGAATAGCTTGAAAAAATGCTGGCGGAGAAGATCGAGGCTTGGCAGCGGCGCTGCCGGCCTCAATCCTCGCCGCCGCGAGATGCATCGTGCCGCGCTAAGGAGGACGCACGGCACCCGCATCTGTCTCACGGCATGTCGCTACTTGAAAAACGCATCCGCGCGCATGCCCGGCAACAACGGAACCTTGCCGTCGAGATCGATCGTGACCTCAAGCACTTCGACATCCGTCGGACGGCGCGCACCACGCAGTGCGAATTTTGGCGATGCCAGCGTCGGCGCAAGTTCGGTGACCGTTCCGGTGAATTCGCGGTCTGGATAGGCGTTCGACTTGACCGAGACCTTGCCGCCGAGCTTGATCTTCGAGACGTCGTATTCGTCGACTTCGGCCTTGAGACGGACGACGGACATGTCGCCGATCACGACCAGCGCTTGATCCGGCGATGGCGCGACCATTTCGCCGGCCTTGGCGGGCAACTGCAAAACAGTGCCGGCGACGGGCGCGCGAATGCGGGTTTTTTCGAGCAAGGCTTCAGCGACGGCAACATCGGACCGGGCGGCTTGGAGCGCTGATTCCAAGCGGCTTGGTGCCGGGACATCGGATTTCGATTGTGCCACCGCGTAAGAGCCGCGCTCTTTCTGTAGCTTTTCTTTGGCCGTGGTGACGCGGCTGCGGGCGTCGTTGACACGCTCGGCGCTGCCGGTGCCAACGCGCTTGGCCTGCAATTCATACTCGAGTTCGAAGCGGGCATTGGTCAAGCCGCGCTCGGCAGAAAAGACATTATCTTCGGCTTTGCGCAGGTCTTCGCGGTCGCGTTCGAGGGCTTGGCCGTCACGCTCGCGTTTGCGCGAGGCCGCTTCGGTTTCTGCCGCCTGCAGCCGGGCGCGGGCTTCTTCATCGTCCAGCCTGATGAGCAGTTCGCCGTCTTCAACGACATCATTCAACTTGACCAGAACCTCAGCGATCCGGCCAAGCAGTTGTGCGCCGACGCGAACCTGTCCGGTGCGGGGTTCAATGCGACCGGGCGCGGCTGCCAGCCAATCGATCTTGGTGGCGGCTTCGGCGGCAGGCGCGTCACCGGCGGCGAAGGCGGGCGTCGAGAACGCGAAACTGCCAAGCCCAAGTGGTCCAGGCGCCAAAGCCAACGCGCCAGCCAGCGCCGCCAGTGTGATGGCCGGTCGGCGGCGGGGCGACGTGAACCGGGTCTGCTTCCGGCTCTGGGTCGAAAAAGTGCTCATTGCGATCCTCCTTAAGGGTCAGAGCCAACCGGCGCCTTGGGCTCCGGTAGCATCATGAGCGACGCTAGCGAGTGTACGCCACAGTTTCTGTCACTGTGGGAACAGCTTGCATTTGTCGTGAAAGATTGGCGTTTGCGGTCCGGTGCCGGTGTGGCCCAACGCACGCAAAAAGCCCCGGTTTAGCACCGGGGCCTCAGCAGGCGGGGGAGTAAATAATAGGACTGAAACGCCGCTAAAATCGTTCTCCGATTAGTGGCACATCTCGCGCAGCGTCCAGCCGACGATCTTGCATTTCTCGACGCCGCCGATCACGACGCAGCGGCGCTCAGGCAAACGCTGATAGTCGCAATAATAATTTCCGGCATGGCCCGAGTAGCCATGCATCGGCTTTGCAAACTTGTAATCCTGGACAAAAACTTCCTTGGCGTCGCCAGCGAGGACGGGCGTTGCAGCGGAAACGGCGACCGCCGCGAAGGCGGCTGCGATGGCGAGTGATGTGCGGAGAGCGGTCATCGGGTAATCCTCCTTGCAGGGCTGAGACGGGCTGTGCTGCGTTCAGGGTGTCTGGCTCATCAGCGCGTCGATCAGTTGAATTTATGCAAACGAAGCGCGCGAGGATGTTCCGCGCGGAACACTTGAACAGGCGCGGCCGTTGGGCCAGTAACGTCGCTGGCCTCGTCATCTCGCGCGCTGATCCGATTCAGCGATTACGATGTTAATAGTCATGCACAAAATTGATCAGGTGGGCCGCAGATGAGGAAACTAATCGCCACGGCGCTGGGCTTAGGGGCTATGCTGCTGGCCGCACCAAGTTCCGGTCCTGCGGGCGCCGCGACTGGGTCTGCTTATGATTTCGAGTTTCAATCGATCGACGGGTCACCACTGAAGTTGGCCGATTGGCGCGGCAAGGCCCTCCTCGTCGTCAACACGGCGTCGTTCTGCGGCTACACCAAGCAATACGAGGGCTTACAGAAGCTCTGGTCGACATATGAAGCTGCCGGGCTTGTCGTGGTTGGCGTTCCGTCAAACGATTTCGGCAACCAGGAGCCAAACAGCGAAGGCGAGATCAAGAAATTCTGCGAGGGTGCGTTCGGTATCACCTTCCCGCTGACGACGAAGCAACCGGTCATCGGCCCGACTGCGCATCCGTTTTACAAATGGGCGACGGCGGCGGCTGGGGCTGGCGGTCAGCCAAACTGGAATTTCCACAAGTATCTGATTGGCCGCGACGGCCGCTTGGTGCGCTCGTTCTCGACCCAGACGACACCGCTGTCGGCTGAGCTGACAGGCTGGATCGAGAAGGTTCTCGCAGAACCTGCGTCGTAGCCGGATGCAGTCGAATTCTGAGACACCACCGCTGCAGGCCAGCGCCGATTGGCCTGCCTCGCGGTCCGAGGGAATGGAGCGCCTCGCGCACTTCGTCGCCCGCGCCGGCCGGACGTACGCCGCAGAGCGCAATTATGATTTGGGGACTGACCGGCGCGCAAATGTCTCGGTGCTATCGCCGTACGTGCGGCATCGCTTGGTGACGGAGGACGAGGTCGTCCGCGCCGTACTCGGCACACACAGCCTTTCGGCAGCCGAGAAATTCATCCAAGAAGTTTGCTGGCGAACCTATTGGAAGGGCTGGTTGCAGCATAGACCCGGCGTCTGGGATCGCTACGTGGCAGAGGTGGCGGAATTGACGGCATTCGCCGGAAGCGACCGTCATCTCATGGACCGCCTTGAGCGCGCGAAATCTGGCGCGACGGGCATTGAATGTTTTGACGCATGGGCCAACGAACTCGTGGCCACCGGGTATCTGCATAATCACGCGCGCATGTGGTTCGCGAGTATCTGGATCTACACGCTCAACCTTCCCTGGCAGCTCGGCGCCGATTTCTTTCTGCGGCATTTGCTCGATGGCGATGCGGCCTCGAACACGCTGTCGTGGCGCTGGGTCTGCGGCCTGCAAACGCCGGGTAAAACATACCTGGCACGAGCGTCCAACATCCAGGAATACACAGGCAACCGGTTCGCGCAAGCAACCGGGCTTGCTACCGCAGCACCGCCAGCGAGCGACGCCGTTCCGCTTGAGCGGGCGAAACCGCTTGCACCCCGTGGTCTGCAGCCCGAGTGCGAAATCGCGCTGCTTGTCACCGACGACGATCTGAATCCGGAAAGCCTGGATTTAGGCCGCGCCGAAGTGACGATCGCCATCGTGCTCCGAGGAACTGATGCCGCGCCCGGCTATGCGGCCAACGTCGCGACGTTTCGGGCAGCCGCTCGCCTCGACTGTGGGCAACGGATGGCCCGGCATTTTGGTTGTCCGGTTGCGGCGATCGATGTGTCAGCAGCCGATGCTGCTCATCGCCTGACGCAACTCACGCGCGGACTGCCGATCGTTGTCGCCGAGATGCCGGTCGGGCCGACGCGCACTGCCGTCCAGCCGCTGCTCGACGCGTTGGTGATCGGCGGCGGCACTGTGCATCAGCTTCGCCGCGATTGGGATCACGCGTTCTGGCCGCACGCAACGAAGGGCTTCTTCCACCTCAAGGACAAAATTCCATCCGTGTTGCGTGAGCTCGGATTGCAGGCCTGATCTGCGCTCAGGGCGCGAGCCAGGTCGCGGTCATCGTATTGCCGGACCAGGTGAAGCGCGCGCGGCGGTGGCCCGAGTGCGCCAGATACAGCCATTCGAGTTCGTCGACGTGCACGACGACGGCGACAAAATTGGCGCGCCCGTCGTTGTCGCTTGGCACGAGCGCGGCGCTCGGTTCGGCAGTCCCCGTTCCGGGAGAAGCGCTCTGGCGATAGCACTGCTGGCTCTGGTGCTGCGATCGCGACCAGGCGGCGTCGGCGATGTCATCGCGCTGATGGGCGACGGCACGGCCGAGCAGGCGCAATTGAACTTTGCCGACCGCGTCGTAGGCGAGCACTTGCACGTCGGGATTGGCGGCGATCTCGGCAATTTTCGCCGCCCGCACGTCGGTATGAAAACGAAGCGTTCGCGATGGCGGGTCTGTGTGACGCAGCACAACGGTCCGCACGCGCGGCCGGCCGTCGAGACCAACGGTCGCAACCGCCGGGGTGTGCATCGGCGACTTGCGATCGGCGGCGCCGCGCGTCAGCAATCGCCATGCTTCGCTGAGGCTTCCGTTTAAATCATTGTAATGACTAGGTATTGGGATTGTATTGTGGGTCTTCATCGTGATCCATTGCGCCCGCTGCCGGATGGCCGAATCGACTGCAAGCTTATCGTTGCTGGCCGTCGATAGCGGACGCTGGGCGGTGCGCACGACATGGGACACACTAACCGCACGACCCGGGCGCAGCGCAAGAGGCCGGACGGGCACTGAGCGATGCCGCCGATACCGGCGAGACGATCTGGAACGGCGAAGTCATTTACGCTAGCACAAACCCGTGGCAGGAGGATTTGCCACCGTGCAGAACCGGTTTGGAACCTATGCCATCATCGATTGATCGTCGCAGCTTACTTCGTTACGCCTCGAGCTTCGCGCTGCTCGGCGGCATGACGGGTTCGTCGCGCCTCGCTAGCGCCGTGAGTGGACTAACCGGTGCCGAGCTTGGGCCGGCGGAAGCATTCTCGTTCGAGGCGTTGCAGGCGCGAGCGCGGACTTTGGCGGCGAAACGCTATGCCAAGCCGGTGACACCATCGCCGGCCATTCTCGACGCCATCGACTACGATGCCTATCAGCAAATCCGCTATCAGCCGGATAAAAGTCTGAAGCTCGACGATGACGGCGCGATGCCGGTGCAATTTTTCCATCTCGGCAAGTATGCGACCGAGCCGGTGCATATGTTTGTGGTCGAGGCCGGCAAGGCGCGCGAGCTGATTTATAGCCCTGAGCTGTTCAACACGCCGGACGATCATCCAGCCCGAAAACTGACCGACGGCGTCGGTTTTGCAGGCTTTCGCATCATGGCCCCGGACCTGAAAACCGATTGGTTTGCGGCGATGGGAGCGTCCTATTTTCGCACCTCCGGCCCCTACAACCAGTACGGTCTGTCGGCGCGCGGGCTTGCCATCGATACCGCCATGCCGCAGCCGGAAGAATTCCCGCGATTTAGCCACTATTGGCTCGAAGAGCCGCGCGGTGAGGCTGGCGCGCCGCAGCAGATCGTCATTTATGGATTGCTCGATAGCCCGAGCGTGACGGGCGCCTACCGCATGACGACCGAACGCTTGACCGACAGCCGTGACGTGCATCGCATCGTGATGGATATCGATGCGCAGCTCTACGCCCGCAAAGACATCGAGCGGCTCGGTATCGCGCCGTTTTCGAGCATGTTCTGGTACGGTGAGGCTAGCCGCAAGCAGTCGGCGGACTGGCGGCCGGAAATTCACGACAGCGATGGCCTAGCGATCCTGACCGGCAGCGGCGAGCGCATCTGGCGTCCCATCGTCAATCCGCCCCGCGTTATGACAAGCGCCTTTCTGGACAAGGACGTGCAAGGATTTGGCCTCCTGCAGCGCGACCGCGATTTCGTCCATTACCTCGACGATGGCGTGTTTTATGAAAGGCGCGCGTCGGTGTGGGTTGAGCCGCGTGACGCTTGGGGTGAGGGTGCGGTCCACCTCGTCGAAATTCCGACCGATGACGAAACCGCCGACAACATCGTCGCTTATTGGGCTCCCAAAGTGCCGCTCAAGGCAGGCGGAGCGAAGATGTGGCGCTACCGGCTATCGTGGCTCGACGACATCCCGTTCCCGGAAGGCATCGGGCGGGCGACGGGGACATGGACCGGACTCGGCGGCCGGCCGGGTCACAAGAGGCCGGATGGCGTGCGCAAATTCGTCATCGATTTTCAGGGCAAAGTGTTTTCAGGGCTCGGCCGCGATGACGGCGTTGATCTGGTGATAACAACGTCACGCGGCGATGTGTCGAATTCCTACAATCATCCGGTGGTCGATCAAAGTCTGCGCTGGCGGGCGTTCTTCGACATCTTAGCGTCGGGAACCGAGCCGGTTGATCTCAGGGCCTTTTTGCGCAAGGGCGACAAAGCCCTGACGGAGACGTGGATCTATCAGTACTTCCCAGGCAATTGACGGTTGACCGCGCGGCAGCCCGCCGGCCGAGTGGGCGCGGTCGTCTGTCGAATGCAGCTATGCTGCAGGACCGGTTTCGATCGGCAGTCCGTTGTCTTGACCCCACTCCGCCCAACTGCCGTCATACACCGCCGCATTGGTCTGCCCGACGACTGCGAGTGCCAGCGCCAGCATGGATGCGGTAACACCTGACCCGCAGGTGGTGACGACTGGTTTGTTGGTTTTGATGCCGACGGCTTCGAACAAGGCAAGCAGCTCCGTCTCACTTTTGAAGGTGCCATCCGGATTGAGCAGCGATTGGGATGGAACGTTCTTCGAATGCGGAATATGGCCGGAGCGCAGGCCGGGGCGGGGCTCGGCATCGCGGCCTTCAAAGCGGCCAGCTGGCCGCGCGTCGATGATCTGCGCACCGGGCTTTTTGATCAGCGCCTTCATTTCCGCGAGGTCGCGGATGATCTCAGTGTTCTGTAACGGCGTGTAGTGACGTTCCGAGCGCTTCGGCGGCTCGCCGTCTTCAAGGCGTCGATTCTCGGCTTTCCACTTTTTCAAACCGCCATCGAGCACCGCGACATCGCGATGTCCCATGGCGCGAAATGTCCACCAGACGCGGGCCGCCGAGAAAATGCCCGTGGTGTCATAGACGACGATGCGGACGCCATCGCCGATGCCCATTTTCTTCATGCGCGAGGCGAATTTGACGGTTGACGGCAGCATGTGCGGCAGCGTCGATTTCTCGTCGGAAAATTCGTCGATGTCGAAGAACAGCGCACCTGGAATGTGCTCAGCCAAATATTCGGCTTTGGCGTTGCGCTTCTCGGTTGGCAGATGCCAGCTGCCGTCGAGCACGACCAGATCGGGAGAGGCGAGGTGATCGGCGAGCCAGTCGGTGTCGACGATCCAATGATGTGTCGGCTTCGGCAAGGAACCCCCCAAAGATGCGCGTGATAGCGTTGCGTCGGCTGTTCGCCGCTGACATCAGGGGCGCGTCACTGCACATAAGCAAAAGTTATCTGCCTCGCAAGATTGGCGCGCGTATGACGCCAGTGCCGCACGACGGCTCTGCGCCTGCGCGGCTGCGGCCGGTCTACCGCATCCGCAGTGAAGCGCGATCGGTTATTCAACGCGGCTTTGGCGATCACCGTCGGAGCAAGGCCGAGGTTTCAAGATAAAGTTCAGTAATGCCGATCTCCAGGAGCAGGCCTTTTTTTGTTTCCACGAAAGCGCTTAACGCTCACATCGCACCGGCTCAGCGAGCCCGCCTGGTGGTGTGTCCGACGAATAGTCAGGCGCGGAGCGACAACAACTACAATTGCCGATTGATTTCGCGCGCCACTCCCGCGTATGACCTCCCAATTCCGCTGCTTGCGCAATCGACGGTCCAGTCTACGGTCCAGGCTGGCCCCGACCGGCTGGGCGGGTGGCGTGAATGCCGGGACAGACGACGAGCACTGAATGATCGCGGGCGTGGCGGAACTGGTAGACGCACTGGATTTAGGTTCCAGCGGCGCAAGTCGTGGGGGTTCAAATCCCTCCGCCCGCACCATCCAGTCGTGCCATGAGGTACGTAGCTCATCAATTGCCGCCCGACCGACGCGCCCAGCGACGGCCGAACCGGCCGGTGCGGACCGCGGACTTTGAAGCCCGGTCGCGGGCTTCCTACATGACGGTGCCAAGGGCGGCGCCACAACATCAACGGGGCTTGCGGCGCTTGTGCGCCCAGAGCCGGAGCGCAGGCAGGAAACGAGACGATGCAAGTCACCGAGACGGCGAGAGATGGTTTGAAGCGGACGCTGGAGGTCGTGGTGGCTCAAGCGGAGCTTGGCGAGCGGTTTTCCGGGCGTCTCGATAAACTGAAAGACAACGTCCAGCTCAAGGGCTTTCGCAAAGGCAAAGTGCCGATGCCGCATCTGAAAAAGATGTACGGCAAGTCGATCATGCAGGAGGTCTTGGAAGAAACGGTCACCAACACCAGTTCCCAGGTGATCAAGGATCGCAACGAGCGGCCTGCCCAGCAACCGAAGATCGAACTGATCGGCGGCGCTGAGGGCGTGTTCGACAAGATCGTCGCCGGTGAAGCAGACCTCGCCTACACGATGTCGTTTGAGGTTTTGCCGCCGATCCCGGTCATGGATCTCACAACTCTCAAACTCGAGCAGTTGTCCGCCGATGTCGAGCCGGACGCCGTTGACAAGGCCATCGCCGATCTGGCCGAACGCAATATCTCGTTCGATGCCGAAGACGGTCGCGCCGCCGCCGACGGAGACATGGTGACGATGGATTTCGTTGGCCGCATCGATGGCGAAGCTTTCGAAGGCGGGTCGGGCGACGGGGCGAGCCTCGTCATCGGCAAGAAACAATTCATTCCGGGTTTCGAAGACGGCCTACTCGGCGTCAAGGCCGGCGAAGAGCGGGTGATCAACGCGACGTTTCCTGCCGATTATCCGATGCCGACGCTGGCCGGCAAAACGGCGGCCTTTGACGTGAAGGTCAAGTCGGTGTCGAAGCCGTTGAAGCCCGACATTGATGACGCCTTCGCGGCTGGCCTTGGCGTTGAAAATCTCGAAAAACTCAAGGAGCTGGTCGGCGCGCAAATCAAACGCGAATACGATCAAGCATCCCGTCTGAAGTTGAAGCGCGAAATTCTCGATGCGCTGGATAAGGCGCACTCGTTCGAATTGCCGGCTTCCCTGGTCGATTTCGAATTCCAGAACATCTGGACGCAGCTCGAAAATAATCTGAAGGCGACGAATAAAACCTTCGCCGATGAAGGCAAAACCGAAGATGAGGCGCGCGCCGAGTATCGCGGCATCGCCGATCGCCGGGTTCGGCTTGGCCTCGTGATCGGCGAGATCGGCGAAAAGAACAAAATCACCGTGACGCAGGACGAATTGCGCCGGGCCCTCGTCGAGCAGGCGCGGCGTTATCCGGGCCAGGAAAAAATGGTCTATGATTATTACGAGAAACAGCCGAATGCGCTCGCCGAACTGCGCGCGCCGATTTTTGAGGACAAAGTCATCGACCACGTTGTCGCCGAGGCTAAGCCTGTCGAGAAAAAGGTCAGCCGTGACGAGCTGCTGAAACAGGTCGAAGACGTAACGGAAAGATAATCTTTGTCGCCATTGCCGCCGCAACTCGACGCACTTGCCTTGTTGCGGGCGCGATGGCCGACGAAAGATCAGTTCGCGAAAGGCCCGGCTGCAAACGCGGACGGGGCTGCGAGATAAACAGGAAAGACGAATTCGATGCGCGATCCGGTCAACACGACAACGAACACCTTCTGGCCCATGGTTGTTGAACAAACGACCAGAGGCGAGCGCGGCTACGATTTGCCGTCGCGGCTTTTGAAGGAGCGCATCATCTTCGTCACCGGTCCGGTCGAAGATCAGATGGCAGCCTCGATCTGCATGCAGCTGCTGTTTCTCGAAGCGGAAAATCCGAAAAAAGAAATCTCGATGTACATCAACTCGCCGGGTGGCGTGGTGACGAGCGGCATGGCGATCTACGACACGATGCAGTTCATCAAGCCGCAGGTCGCAACGCTGTGCATCGGCCAAGCCGCGTCGATGGGATCGCTGCTGCTCTGCGCTGGCGCCAAAGATATGCGCTTCGCGCTGCCGAATGCCCGCGTGATGGTGCACCAGCCGTCGGGCGGGTTCTCGGGCCAAGCCTCGGACATCGAGCGCCATGCCGAAGATATCGTGAAAATGAAGCGGCGTTTGAACGAGACGTACGTCAAGCATACCGGCCAGACCTATGAAAAGATCGAGCACACCCTCGACCGCGACTACTTCATGACCGCCGATCAAGCGCGCGACTTCGGCCTGATCGACAAAGTGCTGAACTCGCGCGATGAAGTCGAAGGCGGGCTGTTCGAAAGCAAACCAGCCTGAAGCCGGCGCCAATTGTTTGCGGCAAACGCCGTGACTGTCGCGATCACCAGCCCGAATGCCGGGTTCGTGCGGAGGAAATGCCGCACGCCTTTGCTGTGGGCAACTCGGCCGGTAAATAACGCCACACGGGGTCGTTATTAACGGCGATTTGACTACATATTTGGTGTGTTGCCGCGCATGTCATCAGACTGTGGCAATACCGCCGCTTGCCCCCTAGACTGGGGTAGGGTCCATTAAACCAAACTTGATCTTGAGAACTCCTGCGTGCTCAGATCGTATTAGAGATTCAAAGCAACGGGCTGGGACGCCCTTTGCCACTCCCGTTATCCCGGCGGCTGCGTTGGGGAAAAGCAAGAACATCGAACGTGTGAACTGATCCGGCCGTCTGGAATGCTCACACGACCGTAGGCCTTGCATCAAAGGTAAGAACGAATGGCTCAAGAGAAGAACACTCTCTACTGCTCCTTCTGCGGCAAGAGCCAGCACGAGGTCCGCAAGTTGATCGCCGGTCCGACCGTGTTCATCTGTGATGAATGCGTCGAACTGTGCATGGACATCATCCGCGAAGAGAACAAGAACACGCTCGTCAAATCGCGCGACGGCGTGCCGAGCCCGCAGGAAATCTGCGGCGTGCTCGACAGCTACGTGATCGGCCAGTACCACGCCAAGCGCGTGCTCTCGGTGGCGGTGCACAATCACTACAAGCGGCTCAATCACGCGAGCAAGAACAACGACGTCGAACTCGCCAAGTCGAATATCCTGCTGGTCGGGCCGACGGGTTCGGGCAAGACGCTGCTGGCGCAAACGCTGGCGCGCATCCTCGACGTGCCGTTCACGATGGCCGATGCGACGACACTGACCGAAGCCGGTTATGTCGGCGAAGATGTCGAGAACATCATTTTGAAGCTGCTTCAGTCGGCGGACTACAACGTCGAGCGGGCACAGCGCGGCATCGTCTACATCGACGAAGTCGACAAGATCTCGCGCAAGTCTGACAACCCATCGATCACCCGCGATGTCTCCGGAGAAGGCGTGCAGCAGGCGCTGCTGAAAATCATGGAAGGCACGGTCGCCAGCGTGCCGCCACAGGGCGGTCGCAAGCATCCGCAGCAGGAATTCTTGCAGGTCGACACGACCAACATCCTGTTTATCTGCGGCGGCGCATTCGCCGGCCTTGAAAAGATCATCTCACGTCGCGGCAAAGGCTCGTCCATCGGCTTCTCGGCCAAGGTGACGGGTCCGGATGAGCGGCGCATGGGCGAAGTGCTGCGCGGTGTCGAGCCGGAGGACTTGCTCAAATTCGGCCTGATCCCAGAATTTATCGGCCGTTTGCCGGTGATCGCCACGCTCGAAGATCTGGACGAGACGGCCCTGGTGCAGATCCTGACTGAGCCCAAGAATGCATTGGTCAAGCAGTATCAGCGTCTGTTCGAGATGGAAGACGTGAAACTCAACATCACCACCGACGCGCTCAAGGCGATTTCACGCCGCGCGATCGAGCGCAAGACGGGTGCCCGCGGGCTGCGGTCGATCATGGAGGGCATTTTGCTCGACACCATGTACGACCTTCCGCAAATGAAGGGCGTCGAGGAAATCGTCATCGGGCCGGAAGTCGTCGAAGGTGCGGCGCGGCCGCTGCGTATTTATTCCGACCGGGCGGAAGAGAAGGAATCGACCGCCTAGAAGCGTTTTTTTGCGGGGCGCAGGACGATGCCGGGTTGATCTTGTAAGGCGAAATACGATCCCCATTTGTTCAATCGGGATTGAACCGGCTTGCTGAAAGCAACTCATGCGACGCGGCATGGATGGCGTTGAAGCATCGGGTTGCAGCGTTTGCCGGGCAATTCTCGCGCGTCGCGCCAACGAGCGTTTTCCTGTCGCCACAAAAGGGACAGGTGTTGCGGCTCAAAGGTGGAACGAGGCGTGCAATGCGCTCGAAGCTGGCGGTTCAAGTTAAAAACGAACCTGGATGTGGGCGCGACAAGGGTTAAGTGAAATGAGCGAAGACAAAAAGATCAAAGACAAAACCAGCGGCAAGGAGCTGTTTCCGGTCCTGCCGTTGCGTGACATTGTCGTCTTCCCGTACATGATCGTGCCGCTCTTCGTTGGCCGCGAGAAATCGATCGCGGCGCTCGAAGAAGTCATGCGCGCCGACAAGCAGATTTTGCTCGTGGCGCAGAAAAACGCCGGCGACGACGATCCGGCGACGGATGCGATTTTCGAAATCGGTACGCTGGCATCGGTGCTGCAGTTGCTGAAGCTGCCGGACGGCACGGTAAAGGTGCTGGTCGAAGGCAGCGCGCGCGCGAAGGTCGTTCGCTACACGTCGAACGACAACTACTTCGAAGCGGAAGTCGAGCGCGTCAACGAGCATCCGGGCGTCAAAGAAGAACTTGAAGCTTTGTCACGTTCGGTCGTGACCCAGTTCGAGAGCTACGTGAAACTCAACAAAAAGGTCTCGCCGGAGGTGCTTGGCACCGTCAGCCAGATCGAGGATTACGCCAAGCTCGCCGATACGATCGCGTCGCATCTCGCTGTGAAGATTTCCGATAAGCAGGATGTACTCGAAACGGCCAGCGTTTCCGAGCGGCTAGAGCGTGTCTACACGCTGATGGAAAGCGAAATCTCGGTTCTCCAGGTCGAAAAGAAAATCCGCTCGCGCGTCAAGCGCCAGATGGAGAAGACGCAGCGCGAATATTATTTGAATGAGCAGATGAAGGCCATTCAGAAGGAACTCGGCGATACTGACGAGCGCGACGACATCTCCGAATTCGAAGAGAAGATCGAAAGCACCAAGCTGTCGAAGGAAGCCAAGGACAAGGCGCTGGCTGAGCTGAAGAAGCTCAAGCAGATGAGCCCGATGTCGGCTGAAGCAACGGTTGTGCGCAACTATCTCGACTGGCTGCTGTCGATCCCGTGGGGGATCAAAGGCAAGATCAAGAAGGATATTGCTGAGGCGCAGGCCATCCTCGATCTCGAGCACTATGGGCTTGAAAAGGTCAAGGAACGCATCCTCGAATATCTCGCCGTGCAGGCGCGCACCAACAAGCTGAAGGGGCCTATTCTGTGCCTCGTCGGACCGCCCGGCGTCGGCAAGACGTCGCTTGGCAAGTCGATCGCCAATGCCACGGGCCGTGAGTTCGTGCGGATGTCGCTTGGCGGCGTGCGCGATGAAGCCGAAATCCGCGGGCATCGCCGCACCTACATCGGTTCGATGCCCGGCAAGGTCATCCAGTCGATGAAGAAGGCGAAGCGCACCAATCCGCTCTTCCTGCTCGATGAGATCGACAAGATGGGTCAGGATTTCCGTGGCGATCCGGCAGCGGCGTTGCTCGAAGTGCTGGATCCAGAACAGAACTCGACGTTCAACGATCACTACCTCGAGGTCGACTACGACCTGTCGAACGTGATGTTCGTCACTACGGCCAATACGCTGAATATTCCGCCGGCCCTGATGGACCGCATGGAGATCATTCGTCTCGCCGGTTACACCGAAGACGAAAAGCTCCAAATCGCCAAGCGGCACTTGATGGCCGAACAGACCTCGGCGCACGGTCTCGAGCCGGGCGAGTGGATCGTCGACGATGAGGCGTTGAAGCATCTGATCCGGCGTTACACGCGGGAAGCCGGTGTGCGTTCTCTCGAGCGCGAGATCGCCAAGCTGGCGCGCAAAGCCGTGAAGGAAATTCTGACGTCTTCGAAGACGCAGATCACCGTCACCGCCGACAACGTCGAGTCGTTCCTCGGCGTGCCGAAGTACCGCTATGGCGAAGCCGAACTCGAAGATCAGGTCGGCATCGTCACCGGATTGGCTTGGACCGAGGTCGGCGGCGAGTTGCTGACGATCGAAGGTGTCATGATGCCCGGCAAGGGCCGCATGACGGTGACCGGCAACCTGCGCGACGTGATGAAGGAATCGATCCAGGCCGCGAACGCCTATGTGCGCTCGCATGCCGTCGATTTCGGCATTCACCCGAAGCTGTTTGAGAAGCGCGACATCCACGTCCACGTGCCGGAAGGCGCAACGCCGAAGGATGGTCCGTCAGCAGGTATCGCGATGACTACGGCGATCATTTCGGTGCTCACCGGCATCGCGGTCCGCAAGGACGTGGCGATGACTGGCGAGATCACGCTGCGCGGCCGTGTTCTGCCGATCGGCGGCTTGAAGGAAAAGTTGCTTGCGGCGCTGCGTGGCGGCATCAAGACGGTGATCATCCCCGATGAGAACGTCAAAGACCTCGTCGAAATTCCCGATGAGGTGAAGGCGAAAATCGAGATCGTGCCGGTGGCGCGCGTCGAAGATGTGCTGAAAGTGGCCCTGATCCGGGCGCCGGAAGCGATCACGTGGGATGAAGCCGCCGAAGACGAAGCTTTGGCCTCGAAAGACAGAGACATGGCCGCGTCGCGCATCACCGCGCATTAACGCATCGCCACGTCGCTGAATGTGCACGAATAAAGCAACCAACAGGCCCCGGTCGACACCGTCGATTGGGGCCTTTTCGTGAGCGCTCAGCGTGAGCATTTTGACGCGGATTAAGGCCGTAAACACTATGATTTCCGCTTGACGGAGGCGGTTATTGGGAGCTTCTAAGCCGCTCAATCGCGGTTTCGGCGTTCGTCGCCGTCCGCTGCGGGCAATCTTCAGCCCGGCCAATTTTCAAACCCAGATCACAGGATGGATGTTTCATGAGCAAGAAAGATTTGATTGATGCCGTTGCCAAGGAATGCGAGCTGACGAAGGAAAAAGCTGGCGTCGCCGTCGATGCCGTTCTGGCGCATATCCGGAGCGCCATGAAGAGCGGCCACGAAGTGCGCATCCCGGATTTCGGTACCTTCAAGGTCGCCGCCCGCAAGGCCCGCGAGGGACGCAATCCAGCAACTGGTATGACGATTCAGATTCCGGCGTCCAACGTGCCGAAATTCACGCCGGCCAAAGGCTTGAAAGAAGCGCTGAACTGAGAGCGTTTCGTAAATCCACAAAATTTGACGCGTGGGGCAGTGCTCGACGCGTCTTTTTTTTATCGCGCGGTCCTGGTAGGCGTTGTCTGTCGGGAGGTTAGCTCAGCGGTAGAGCGCTT
>FSSH01000128.1_pt1 | contig 59464 bp, 57 predicted proteins | sample 1166101 | NCBI WGS metagenome assembly FSSH01 (sample SAMEA32972668, study PRJEB13176) | freshwater metagenome | biome: Drinking water system; feature: Biomass in drinking water that filtered by 0.45 um membrane; material: drinking water | place: USA | collected 2012-12-20 | depth 0 m | reverse complement strand
TGAACGGATCAGCCCGTAGGGGCGATGCATGGATGCATCGCGTTGCCGAAGGGGCAGGAAGCCCCTTTCGGCAACCCCGTTCAAAAGCGAGGAGCGCAGGGAATAAGTGGCATCCGGGTGGCTTTTCTTTTGGTGACTTTTCTTTGGCCAAACAAAGAAAAGTTACTCGGCTGTCGGGCCGAGACCCGACATTAAAACCAGTCGTCGCGTTAGCGACACAAAACATGAAAGACTATGAACTGCGTGGGCATAAAAATCGTGCGCACCCTACGCGGCTTGATTTTTAGGGGGAATTATTGAAGTCGTCCATCGCGAACTCAATTACTTCCCTCAGAATATCCTTATCTGGATCAATGCTAACCCCATATTTAGACTTGTAAGAAGACTTTAATTTTTCGGCAATGCTAGCAAGGATTTCTGGAGATGAGATTGCCGCCTTGATGTTATCACTTGAGAGGATAAACTCTTGGTGATATGCCATTTTTGTTTCGCCAGAGAGAATGGCTTGTTTAGTTAGCAAATAAAGGTTATTTATGTCGTCTTTAGACAAGCCGTCATCATCCAAGACCTCAATATCAAATAACTGATTTATTTCAGGTTCACGTCCTTTTCTTGGAATAACATGGAACAGTATCCAGCGGTTTCCATTGGTCAAAACTCCCCATTCTGCATTTAATGCGGCAGTGTAGTTGGAAACTTGATTAACTGCCGCTTCATTTAACTGTACGGTCGCCGCTTTGCACTCAATTACAGCTATAACTCTTTGGTTATCAAGTAAGGCAATGTCGACACGTTTACCTAGAACAGATAACTCAGTTTCTATTTCACTATCCTTGTAGCCAAACGCCGATCTAATCATGTCAACAACCCAGCGGCGCGTCTCTTCCTCGTTGCGCTTGCCTTTTGCGATCTGCATGGCAATCCGGCCAATATTGTTTGAGATTTCCTTCCCTATTTTTGCGTTGGCCGTACGCTTGCTTCTTTTTTTGAAAAAACCGATCATTTTGTTGCTCCATGCTTTGTTGATTTGCAAGTTGTTGATATTGCCTGAATACGAATGCGCTCTACGGTCTTAACAGTATCCAATCTGATTATTTCTTCGGCGTAATTTTCTATTTAAGGTTATTTAAAAACGATAAAAGAAAAGTTACACGTTCTTGTGGTAAAGCAATTATAGAAACAAAAAGGGCTAGTATCGAAATTAAAACAGCAATAATAAGAAGCCCAAAGCTAGGGGTTACGCTCCAATGCGGTTTTGATGTTTTAATTAGAAGGCGACGCTGAAGTTCTGCGTTAATTATCGTTTGCAGTGGGCTTGATATAGCATCATATTCACAAGCGGCTTCGCCGCTAAGCGTTTTTAAAAGCTCATCGTCTGACATTGACGTTATTTGTTCAAGATTAAGACTCAAAAATTTTGGATCTTTGATTTCTGGTGCTTCTGGAATTTCAGGTATTTCAAAAGTTATATTTGATACAGGGCTATCGGGTAATTTTGGATAAGCAATAGTGTTTATTTTTTTACTCATCATGAAGCCAAAATGCTGATTATTGTGAAATGCCAAAAACCAATTCGATAGCTAATTGTATGCGTACCACGGATCATATCTGGCCTCAATAAAACTCTGTTTAATATGCCGCATTACTTACTGTCTATGTAAATGGTCAATCAGGCGCTGCTGCTGAGAAAACCAACCACTTACCCCCCCAACAACGGCGACTGCAACACTATCGCCGCCGCAATCAACACCGCCGCACTGAGAATAGCCCGCAAAGTGCGGGTATTATTGCGCTTCAATTGTTTCCGCAGCTCCAGCATGTCTTTCTGTTGTTGCAGCAACTGCTGCTCCATGTGCGCGGCGCTTTGCAGGGCTTGGAATATCAGGCCGGGCACTTCGGGAATTTGTTCGCCGATTTCCGGGAATTTGGCGAAAAGCTCTTTGATTTTTTTCGCCGGCCCGACGCGCTCTTTGAACCAGTTTTCCAGGAACGGCTTAGCGGTTTGCCATAAATCCAGATCCGGGTAGAGTTGGCGGCCCAGGCCTTCGATATTCAGCAGGGTTTTTTGCAATAAGACCAGTTGCGGTTGTACCACCATATCGAAACGGCGTGCGGTCTGGAACAGTCTAAGCAGCAGTAAGCCGAAAGAAATGTCTTTTAAGGGCTTCTCAAAAATCGGTTCGCAGACGCTGCGAATTGCGGCTTCGAATTCTTCCACTCGCGTCGAAGCCGGCACCCAGCCGGATTCGATGTGCATTTGTGCTACGCGGCGGTAATCGTGGTTGAAAAACGCCAGGAAATTTTCGGCCAGATAGCGTTGGTCGGTGCTGGACAGGCTGCCGACGATGCCAAAATCCACAGCCAGATATTTGTCCGGCAATTGCACGAAAATATTGCCCGGATGCATGTCGGCGTGGAAGAAGTTGTCGCGAAACACTTGGGTGAAGAAAATCTCTACGCCGCGCTCGGCCAGTTTTTTGAAATCCGCATTGCCTTTGCGCAAGGCCTCGATGTCGCCGACAGGGATGCCGTAGATGCGCTCCATCACCAACACTTTGCGGCGGGTCAGCGGCCAATGGATCTCAGGGATGTAGAGCATCTCGGAATTCTTGAAATTGGCCCTGATAGCGCTGGCGTTGGAGGCTTCCCGCACCAAGTCTAGTTCGTCGAGGATGGTCTTTTCGAACTCGGCGACGATTTCCATCGCACGAAGGCGGCGGGCGTCACTCCAAAAGCGTTCGGCCAGGCGCGCCAATTCGTAGAGCAAACCCACATCGGAATGGATTTTGTCTTCGATGTCCGGGCGCAAGACTTTAACGATGACTTTTTCGCCGCTGTTCAGCGTCGCGGTATGCACTTGTGCCACCGAGGCCGAGGCCAAGGGTTGCGGATCGAATTCCGCAAAGGCTTCTTCTATCGATTGCCCTAATTGTTGTTCGATGATTTTACGAGCCGTCTCGGCGGAAAACGGCGGGACTTTATCTTGCAGTTTGACCAGCTCTTCCGCGATGTCTTCAGGTAGCAAGTCCTTGCGGGTCGACAGGGTTTGGCCGAATTTGACGTAGATCGGTCCCAGGTCTTCCAGGGTTTTACGAATACGCGCACCACGCGGTTCGCGGGCTTTGCTGGTCCAATAATTCGGCGACAAAAACGCGATGTAACGGATAGGCCGAAATAAATGGGTTTTTAAAACAATTTCATCCAAGCCATGGAACATCATCACCCAGTTGATATGGATGAGGCGCATCAAAATTTTCGGGCGAATCACGGTGCTGGTCCTTGTTATTGAGGCGCGGATGTTGGTTGAGTCGCGGCTTCCAGGCGGTCTAGGCGGGCGCTGAGGCGGTCGCAATCACTGCGGCAAGTGTCAATGTCTCGAAAGACTAACTCGGCCTCGGATTTGGCGGGTAATTCGCGGGTTTCTTCTTGCAGAAACTCTTCCAGGTTTAAGCGAAAAGTTGTCAGGCTTTGTTGTGTCCAATCGCGGCTGCTGCGAAACAGCGTGGTCAGGCGCTGGGCAAAGGCATCGCCGGTGTAGCGGGCGATTTTGCTTTCTAGATTGATGTCCAACTTTTCAAATAGCCGCTGCAGACGGCGCGCCAACTGGGTGTCACCTTCGATGCGCACTTCGCCTTTGAACAAGGAGCGCATCGGTGTGGCGCTTAAGCCCATCAAACCCAACGCTGAAAGCGAACCGCTTAGTGTGGCATCGACGCTTCCCGAATAGCTTTCCAAAATTTGCAGTCCGTGCGTGGAGGGACAGAGGTACAGGCTGCTGTCGAAAGAGGAAATATGCAAAGCGATGACCTTGCCGGCCATTGGCGTCAGATATTCCTCGATATTCTGGTCTAATGCCAGATACCTGTTCAGCGCGGTCTCCAGTGCGCCGACAAATAATGACTTAACGCTGCTCGACATTACTGCGCCTGTGCTTGCTGTTGTTGCAGGAACTCTTGCATGTCTTCGTTATCGACGCGTTGGTATAAATCGCTGACTGCCACGCTTAGGTCTATAGATTCCAGGGTGAGGCTATCGCCGAGAAAATAGTGTTCTGACAGCCAGTGAGTTGAACGGCGCAAGATCTCGACGTCGACAAAGTCTTGTTCTATCAGCACATATTCTTGCAGGCTGGGCAAGGCTTTGTAGGCCGCGAGTTTGGTGGTTTTGTCCATGCGCCGGGTGGCCTTGGACAGCACTTCGACGATAATGGTCGGCTTTTCGGTGTAGTACTCGTCACCGTTTTCGTCGGCGCAAATTACCATAACATCGGGATAAAAAAAATTAGCCGCAGCCTTGATTTTTAAATCGGAGGAAAAGGTGGCGCAGGGGCTGTTTTGCAAGTGATTGCCGAATATTCGCGCGCTATTGCTGACCAATAAATTGTGGTTGCGGCTGGCGCCGGCCATTGCATAAACCTCACCGTCGATCAGTTCGTGCTTGATATCGCTAACCATCTCGCCCGCTAGATATTCAGCTGAGCTAATGTACGGTTGGGCTGGTTTTAGGGCCATGGGCAATCCTCCGTTTTCAGGTCGGCGAGCCGGCTGCTTAAAACTTGTAACCCCGGTGCACAGCAACAATGCCTTGCGTCATATTGAAATACTCGCAACGTTCCAGGCCGGCGTTTTCCATCATTTGTTTTAGCTCGTCCTGTTTCGGGTGCATGCGGATCGATTCGGCCAGGTAGCGGTAGCTTTCTTCGTCTTTAGCCACAATCGCGCCAATTTTTGGCAGCAGATTGAAAGAATAAAAGTCGTAAACTTTTTCGGTAATCGGGTCGATGGGATGCGAAAACTCCAGTACGATCACGCGGCCACCGGGCTTCAATACCCGGTACATGGAACGCAAAGCCGCGTCCTTGTCGGTGACGTTGCGTAGGCCAAAGCCGATGGTGACGCAGTCGAAGGTGTTGTCCGCAAATGGCAGGCATTCGGCGTTGACTTGGGCGTAGCGGATATTGCCGCTCAAACCGTGATCGATCAGGCGGTCACGGCCAGTGCGCAGCATCGCGGCGTTGATGTCGGCCAAGACGACTTGGCCGGATTTACCCACGCGCTTTTCATACAGTTTGGTGAGGTCGCCAGTGCCACCGGCCAAATCCAGCACGCTGTCGCCGGCGCGAACGTTGGCCAATTGAACTGCCACCCGTTTCCAGATGCGATGAATGCCCATGGACATCAGATCGTTCATCACGTCGTATTGGCCGGCAACCGAGTCGAACACGCCACGTACCAAAGCGACTTTTTCCTGCTTGGGGACCTGTTTGAAACCAAAGTGGGTAGTATTGTCGTTTGTCATGATGTTGTTTAATTGTGTATGGGTGAACGGCGGCTGAGGCCGGCGGCTTTCAATTCTTCCAGGTAATTCGACCAGAGCAGCGGGAAATCCGAACCCAGCTTATACAACAAGTCCCAGCTATAAATGCCCGTGTCGTGACCGTCGCTGAACACCAGTTTGATGGCGTAATTGCCGACCGGCTGGATGTCGGTAATCGTCACGTCTTCCTTGCCGATTTGCAGGGTTTCCTGGCCGGGACCATGTCCGACGGCTTCCGCCGACTGAGTAAACACCCGCAGATACTCGCTGGGCAGCTCGTAAATGCTCTCGTCGTCGAAATGAATTTCCAGGATCGCCGAGACCTTGTGCAGCTTGATTTCGGTCGGGATTCGTTGAGTGGGGGTGATTTTTACGCGCATAATTACAATATGTATCGGCTAAGATCTTCGTCGTCGGCCAGTTCCATAAGATGCGCGTCTACGTAGGCGGCGTCTATCGTGATGGACTTTTCGACCAGGTCCGGAGCATCGAAGGAAATATCCTCCAGCAGCTTCTCCAGAATGGTGTGTAGGCGGCGGGCACCGATATTTTCGGTTTTTTCGTTGACTTGCCAGCCCAGTTCGGCGATACGTTTGATACCGTCGCTGGTAAATTGTACTTCAACGCCTTCGGTTTGCAGCAGTGCTTGATATTGCTCGGTGAGCGACGCATCGGGCTCGGTCAAAATGCGCACGAAATCGTCCGCGCTTAAAGCATTCAGTTCCACCCGAATCGGGAAGCGGCCTTGCAATTCCGGGATCAAATCCGAAGGCTTGGTCAAATGAAAGGCACCGGAAGCGATAAACAAAATATGATCGGTTTTGATCGTGCCGTATCTAGTGGTGACAGTGCTGCCTTCCACCAGCGGCAACAAATCGCGTTGCACGCCCTCACGGGACACTTCGCCGCCGCCCATTTCCGAGCGTTTGCAGATCTTATCGATTTCGTCGAGAAACACGATGCCGTGCTGTTCGACGGCTTCTAAAGCATTTTGCTTGATTTCTTCTTCGTTGACCAGTTTGCCGGCTTCCTCTTCCTGTAACTGCTTCAACGCATCCTTGATTTTTAATTTACGGGTTTTTGTGCGACCGCTACCCAGGTTTTGAAACATGCCTTGCAACTGGCTGGTCATTTCTTCCATACCCGGCGGTGCCATGATTTCCACGCCTACCGCTGGCGCGCTGACGTCGATTTGAATTTCCTTATCGTCCAAGTCGCCTTCACGCAGTTTTTTGCGCATTTTCTGACGCGTCGATTCCTCGGTGTCTGACAGCATGCCACCTTCGGCGCGCGGTAACAAAATGTCCAATACTTTCTCTTCGGCGGCATCGGCGGCGCGGTTTTGTACGCGCTCCATCGCTGAGACGCGGGTGGTTTTCACGGCGCTGTCGATCAAATCGCGGATAATCGATTCTACATCGCGACCTACATAACCCACTTCGGTAAACTTGGTGGCTTCTATTTTAATGAACGGGGCGTTGGCCAAGCGGGCCAAGCGGCGGGCGATTTCGGTTTTGCCGACACCGGTGGGGCCTATCATTAATATATTTTTGGGGGTGATTTCCTCGCGTAATTCTGCAGCGACCTGGCTGCGGCGCCAGCGGTTACGCAAGGCTATGGCGACGGAACGTTTAGCGGCGGCTTGGCCGACAATGTGTTTGTCCAGTTCGCTGACGATTTCTCTGGGGGTCATTTGACTCATGGTTTTACTCTTGTGCCGGTTGTGGTTCGGCGTCTAATTCTTCGATGCGCAGATTGTGGTTGGTGTAGATGCAAATATCGGCGGCAATTCCCAGGGACTTTTCGACGATCTCGCGCGCGCTCAGTTCGGTGTTTTCCAGCAAAGCACGGGCGGCACTTTGTGCAAACGCGCCGCCAGAGCCGATAGCAATAAAATCGTATTCAGGTTCGATCACATCGCCCGTGCCGGAAATCACCAGCGAGGTTTTGCTGTCGGCGATGATCAATAGTGCTTCTAATTTGCGCAGAGCCCGGTCGGTACGCCAGTCTTTGGCCATTTCCACGGCGGCGCGGGTCAGATTGCCGCGATGTTTTTCCAACTTGCCCTCGAAATGTTCGAACAGGGTAAAGGCGTCGGCGGTGGCGCCGGCGAAACCGGCTATCACTTTGTCGTGATACAGCCGTCTGACTTTACGGGCATTGCCCTTCATCACGGTGTTGCCCAGGGTGACTTGGCCATCGCCGCCGATCACGACTTTGTCGCCGCGTCTGACGGAAAGAATGGTGGTGCCTCTGAAATTCGTCATGTCTGTGAATGAAAAAGGGAAAGGCGGCGATTTTACATGTTCTCGGTGGCGATGGGGTAGAAGTTTAAAGCCACAAGTCAGGTGGGTAAAAGCTGCAAATATTGAACAAAGCAAGAAAACTGATTAAAGTTCAAAGTGCTGGTATTTTAAGGATGCGCCGCATTGACCGGCGTTTCCAACATTACAATAACAACAAGAGGGTAGTCATGAAATCGTCAAATCGCTGGAGCAGCGCGCTCTTACTATGTGCCATGGTTTTTTCAAGTGCAGCGCTGGCCTTATCGCCAGAAGAAGAAGAACGGTTAAAAGAATGTAGGAGGCCTAAATTTCGGGATTTTGTGCCTGAGCAAAAAGCCGAAGTCGATCCCGGCGTGGATATAGCGTTCCATATTTCCCACAATGCCGACCCTTTCTCCGTGACCGCTGAAGCGCGCGGCGAAAAAATGAAAGTCAATGTAGTGGACAAAAAGACCTTTTACTTGGTGACCGCCAAGTTACCGCAATTGACGCCGGGTTTTGCCCGGGTCCACGTCACAGCCAAATCTGCGGAAAGTAAATTAGAGAGCGGTTGTTTGGGGCAGGACGGCTGGTTGCTTAAAATCAAAGGCGAGGAAGCCGCTAAACCGGCGCAACAGCCGGCGGCCACGGCGGCTCAATAGCGAATCTTATCCGTTTTAAGTCGCCACAAGTCAAACGGGCGGTTGGCCGTATCCAGAGCGAGTTGTTGCATTGCGATCTGGCGTTGCTGAGCGGGTTTGTCGATTTCGGTATAAATAAAGCCGTCGTCGAATCCGGCTTTGGCAGCGTCGAAACGGTCGCAAGCGAAGTATACGGCTTGGAGTCTTGCCCAGTAGATGGCTCCCAGGCACATCGGACAAGGCTCACAGCTGGTGTAGAGGGTGCAATCGCTTAACTGAAAATCGCCGAGTTTTTGGCATGCTAACCGAATAGCGACGATTTCGGCGTGGGCGGTTGGGTCCAGATCCGGCGTTACCCGGTTCCCGCTACCGGCAATAACTTCCCCATCTCTGACCACAATCGCGCCGAAGGGCCCGCCGCCATTAGCAATGTTGTTGCAGGCCATAGCAATCGCTTGATTCAGAAACACTTGGTGCACTATAAATCCAGCGGATTATCGGGATTGATACCGTCCATAAACGGCAGGCGGCGATCTTCGTTGGTGATTTGGTAAACCTTGCCCAGCCAATTATTGAAAACCGCCTTGGCCGAATCCCGCCAGGTGGTGTCGAGATGCGCGATGATCTGAGCTTCCGGCATTGCCGTCAGAGCTGCCTTACCGTGTTTGGCGGCTTTGACCTGCTCTGCATAGTCAGCCAGTAGGGCTTGCACATCGCTATCGAAATAATGTTCCGGGTAGGGCGGATAATCGTCAAGTTCGCCGTGGTAATAGCGCAGTACTTCGCGTTTGTATTCTTTGAGCAGGCTAATGTCGTCGTATTCCGGATGACCTTGGAAAAAGACGATGCGAAAGCCGTCAGGGCTGACTGCCAGATGCACGCCGGCGGTTTCGCTGGCTACCAATACCTTTAAGCCGTGTTTTTCCATGTCGCGTTGAAATACTTCGTTGAAACGCGAGTGCGGGACGTCGAAGCGCGTATTGATCTCCGAGACCAGTGGATGCTGTCTATCCACCACTTTATGTGAAAAAACCCCCCAACGCTTGGCCGGCAGACGGGTACGCTCCAGGCCGTAATAATGCTGAATGAAGGCATGGGTGGCCAAGCAAGAGCAAAGCACCGAGGTGACGTTTTGCGTGGCCCATTCAAACACTGCTGTCAAAGGTTTCCAGAAAGCTTCTTCCTGCAGATGGTCGTGGGTGACATTTGCGCCGCTGATAATCAACGCATCAAGGCCATCTTGTTTGATCTGTTCGAACGATTCGTAATATTGGTGAATGTGGGCCTTGGCTTCTTGGCTTCTTTCCAGGCCTGCTATCGTGAACGGATGCACATGAAATTGAGCAATCTGATTACAGGCGCCCACCAGCCGGAAAAATTGGCGCTCCGTGGCCTCCAGGGCGGCATCCGGCATGATATTCAGCAAGCCGATGTGCAATTCTCTGATCGACTGGTGGCTGGCGCGGTCTGGAGTGAGAATTTCTTCGCCTTCTTCGTGCAGACGCTGAAAAGTGGGTAAAGCGGTATGGGCAACTAACGGCATTGCAGGAGCGGTCTCAAGAAGGTTGCCGAGCAATCGCTTCGGCGATAAGACGCATAAAGTCGTCTTCGTTATTCACTTTGGCGGTTTCGTCGGCGCTGATGGTGTAGCCGTATTGTGCGGCAATGGCTTCATAGCGCGGGACCCTGGCTTTGAATAATTCCGGAAACACCCAACTGACGAATTCGTCGGGTGGGATTTGGTCGGTGGAGCTGTAGCCGCGTTCAAGCATAAACTGCGTCAGCTTCTCATCGACGAATTCTGGGCGGTAGTACAAGGGTTTCGGATCTTTCTTAGCGCGGTCGATGATGGTCTGTTCCAAAGCGGGTGGAATTTTGATGTAGACGATCAGCGTGTGTTTGGCCAAATTTTCCAAGACTTCCGGAGATTCCAGTTCGCAAACACTACCGCCGGCATCGTTAATGAAGTGCTTGTAGCCATAAATGTCTTCGGCTTTATGGATGAAATCGGGTACGTCATTCATCGCTGCGATTTCGGCTTGATGATGCAAAGCTTGGCGGCGTTTGAACTCGGTTTGCGACAAGCCACCTTTGGTCGGATCGCCAATTTTGCCGAGAAAACTGGATACCGGGGCCAGGTTTTCGACGGTGATATTGCTGCAAATGTAGATGGAATCGGATTTCAGCAAGTCGCGCAAAAACGGCACACCCATGGCTTGCTGTTTGATGTTATCTAGAATCGGCTCTTCCAGGTATTTGGTACCGATACGGTAATCGCCGGAGTAATGAAACCATTTATCCCTAGGTAACTTGGCCGAGAGGGTGGTTTTACCGGCGCCGGACATGGCCAGCAGGGTGATACTCTTGGATTCCCAGTCCAGAAATTGTTGCGGGGTCATTCTCATAAATTATCTCAATCCAGCAAATCGCTAATATCCAAATCTTCCGCATCCGGGCGGGTGTGGCGATCAGGATCGGTGTAGCCTAGATCGTCGGCCTCCAGGTCGTCGAACGGCGCGCTCCAGTCTTCCGGGTCCTCTATATAATCGATAGTGGAGCCGTACCAGGATTCGTTGTCGTACTCGCCCAAATCGCCGTTGGCGTACTGAATTTCCACTGATTCATCGTTGCCTTCAATCGCGACCACTTTGAAGGTTAGATTGCTTTCCAAGTCTTTATACCAACGGCCTATGACCGGATCTGTAATAGTTGTCATGGTTGCGTCCTCGCTAAGTTGATGACTTATCAATGATAGCGAGTTTATAGGCGCTGTGCGAGTTCGTGCCATAAAACTGTCGATATTTTCGATTAGAATGGCAAATTTTGAAATTGCGGGTGAGGACATGAGCGAAGACAGATTCATCGAATTGGAGATCAAACAAGCGTATCAGGAGGATTTGATTCAGGCTCTGAACCAGGTGGTGGCCAAGCAACAAATGCAAATCGGCAAGTTAGAGGAAACCTGTAAGTTACTGCACGACAAGATTAAAAGTCTGGCCTTGGACGACCGCCAAGTGGGGGCTGGAGATGAGCGTCCGCCGCACTATTAACGCCCCATCAAAACAGGAATCAAGATGAAGCCGAAACCCGTGCCCGAAAAACTAAGAGAGGCGACGACTAAGCCGCGTCAGTGGCTCTTCCTGTTTATGTTTGCCGGCATATATGGCATTTTGCATTTCGGTTATTTTCAGATTCCGGATGAACTGCTGCGCAATGTCATTTATCACTGGGGTTTAGTGAGACCTGATGTGGGTTTGATTGATCTGCTGGCACCTGCAGAAAGGGTCGTAGCCGTGCAAAATCATCTGATTTCGGCGCGAGCCAATCTGGAAATTGTGCGCGGCTGCGATGGCTCCGGTGCGATATTCTTGATCGTATCGGCGGTGCTAGCCTATCCGGCAACATTGAGCCGAAAGTTACTGGGGGTTTGCGCTGCGCTAGCTTTGATGTACGGGCTTAATTTGCTGCGGATTGCCGGTATTTATTTTGTGGTGGCCTATCATCCGGATTGGTTTTTGCCGGCGCATACCTACTTTGCACCAACCTTGATCGTGCTGCTGGGCTGCGTTTATTTTGCTTGGTGGGCCTTGTGGGCCACGCGGAGGCCAAATGGAGCGGTCTGAATTATTACGAATTAGCGTGAGGGTGTTACTGGTTTGGACAGTTTTGTCGGTGTTGGCTTTTACGTATCGGGAAGCGCTGGGTTATTTCATGCTGCCGTTCGTCAAGTTCGGTTTGCTCGAGTTGACCCAAGACTTTTCGCCAGGTCTTAAACTACAGGCTAAGGAAGGCGATTACCTGATTGCCTTGTCGGCTTGGGTGTTAAGGCCGATGCCGCTGTTTGCCGGACTGACGGTCAATCCCGGTGCCGAAATGACTGCAGGCACCCATCTCACGCATACCCTGGTGCCACCGGTTATTACGCTGACACTGGTAATGGCCTGGCCGTGCTTCAGTCTATTACAACGCGTTATTGCTTGCGGCCTGGGTTTGCTGGTGTCGCTAATACTTGTGACGGCGACTGTGCCCTTGCTGTTGCTGGGTGACCTGGAAATGATGTTCCAGAACTTGGCGGCTGATGCCGGGCAAGTCAAGCCCGTATCTTATTATCTGGATCTGATGATTTTCCTTGAAGGGGGCGGGCGCTGGTTACTAGCGGTCGTTTCTGCTTTGATTTGTATGCCGGTCTCCGCCTATTTGGCCAGAAAGATTCAAAAGACACGCTAACCGGACTGCACGGCGTATACGTGCATCCGCAGATTGGAAAATGTGAACCAGTGGCTAAAACGCTAGTCGGCAGTTTCAGTTTGTCGATAGTTGAGTAAGCCTTGTCCGATAGCGGCTAAGGCCAACGCCAGAACCCAATATCCGAAATTAGGCATGGGTACCTGTTTGGCACGCGTTGGGTCCGCCACTTCCCAGCCAATGTCTTTGAGTGCCGCCAAATCCAGATCGGTGAAATTCTTGCGCACGCCGGCGGCGATGGTTGGCGTCATCGCCGCTTCCACATTGCCTTGGCCGTTGATGGTGCTCATTTGCCCTGCTTGCCAGTGTCCACCGTCGCTGGACAGCAGTATATTGTTACCGCCATTCGCCAGTTTGGATTCAAGGCCGGTAAAAGCCCCGCCTTGCAGCCAACGACTCCAGGAATTGGCAGTCCCTATCCCCAATACATGCCCTAATTCGTGCAAGGCCACCGAATAAAAATCAAAGCCGCTAATCGGCTCGGAAGTGGTCGGGTCATTGTCAAAGTACCACGCAGTGTCGGCATCAAAGGTAATTGCTCCACCCCAAGTAGAAAAGTCTGATGCAGGGTTGGCTTGCGCTCCCGTTTCTCCGCGATAGGCCGCTTGAGTCAGAAAGTTTTGCGTACCGGAAATGCTGTAGCCGCCGGGTCCACCTTGACCTAAATTGTGGGTGCCTAAATCGCGTCCGCCGACAAAAATGGTCAAGGTATCCGCCGCCACGTCGAATGATGTCAGATTTTTCACCGCGCCCGTGTCTGGCTGCTGAAACACAGCGGTAAACTGATTGACGCCGCTGGAATCAATCGCACTCAGCGTATCTTGGAGTATCGTCGAAAAATAATTGCCCGCCGCATCTAGCGTGGCCCGCCGCGACAGATTGGCGCCGGAAAAAAAGCCGCCATCGTAGCTGTAGTCGAAATGGATGCTGGTCGCTGATGCTGTTTGCACTAAAACCGCCAGCAATGCGGGGGCTGTGGCGAGGGCCAATTTCCGGATTTTCATTTTAGATTTTCCAATACGGCTAAATTTTTGCGGCTGCGGTCTAAACCGGTCGACGCGTTGCCCAATCCGAAGCGCAGCGGATCGGCAACATTGGTTTATGGACCGCTCCAACCGGTTTAAATCCGCTATCTTCGGTGGTTGTTGGGCCATCACGAAATCGACTTTAGAGCCTGCGCCAGTGAGGTTGAAGAACTTACTCCCGGGAGACCTTCGTATAGAACGCTAAGCCAAAACTTGTGTTAAAGCCAGGCTGGACTCGGGGCGGTTGTCGTCATTAGATTGCTTGTAGCCTGAGATTAACGTACAGAACCTTGTTGACTCTTTATAGCATCGAACAGATGAAATTTTGATGACAAAAACTCAAGTTTTCGCGATGCGAAAACTTGCGATTTTTATCGCTTTGAAGGCTTTGGAAAGCTTGGCACGGAGCAAATGGAGCTTGCTCCGTGGATCGGATGTTTAGGATTTGTGGCGAGTACGGCTTTTTGATTTGCTTGGGCCGTTGGCAGCAGCCAAGGTTTGGCGAACTTGCGGCGAGGAACTGCAATCCATATGTTTGGCGCGTAATTTGCGACAAAAATCTTGGCTATCGCCTTGCTGTAAACCGGTCCATTGGGCTTGCCAGGCAGTGCTGCCTTTGTATTTGGTTTTTATGACACCTGCTCGCCCGGTTTTTGCTAACGGGCCAAGCGCGTTGCGTGCGCGTTGCAGATTGACATCGGCGTCGATTTTTTTGGGATGACTACTCATGCTCACCGTCCAAACCCCGCCCCTGCTTTGGTTTTGGTTTTGCGGTTTGGCTCGTGCCAACTGCGTGAGTTTTTCGCGGCGACTGTTGTACGGCGCGTTGATGTGAATCGGTTCGTATCGGCTACTGCCGGAATCGGCGCCCATGTGTTCTGCACTGCCGGCGCAACGGTTGGACGATAATTGAAACGGTGGCGGCAGGGCACTGTAATCTTTCAGTTGTGAAACATGCTCGCCGAATAAGCCTTTTTCGCTATTGGCAAAGCCCATATCCAGCAAGTTGCCCATTTGTTCGAAACGCTCGCCGCTGCTGTGCGCGCCCAATAACACGCCAATCAAGCGGTGGCCGTTACGTTTGGCGGAGGCAATTAGGTTGTAGCCTGAGCCGCAGGTAAACCCGGTTTTCAAGCCGTCTGCATCCGGGTAGCTTTTTAGGATGCGGTTGGTGTTAGGCATGACTCGGCCTTTATAGGCAAATTCGGTGGCCGAAAAATAATGATAGTGCTGCGGGAAGTTGCGAATCAAGGCCAAGGACAATAAGGCCAGGTCGCGGGCGCTGCTGATTTGGCCATCGTCAGGCAGACCGCTGGCGTTCTCGAACGAGCTATTGTTCATGCCCAGGTTACGCGCTTGCTGGGTCATCATCGCCGCAAAATTACTTTCAGAGCCGCCCAGTTTTTCCGCAAGCACCACCGCTGCGTCATTAGCGGAACGGGTGGTGACCGCCATGATGGCTTGTTCCACCGTCAAACTTTGGCCAGTGCGTAAACCCAACTTTGACTGCGGTTGCGAGGCCGCATGTTTTGACGTGAATAGGGTGTCGGTCAATCTGAGACGACCATTTTCCAATGCCGAAAGGGTCAAATAGATGGTCATGACCTTGGTCAACGACGCGGGATACCAGCGTTGGGCCGCCTCTGTTTCGTGAACCACGCGCCCCGTATCGGCATCAATGACAATCGCGGCGTAACGGGCAAACACAGGCTGACTTTGCAGCATCAGGCAGACAAGAGAAAGTAGCGCTAAAAGGGTTTTCGGTAGGGTGCTCAAGTTAGTACTTTGCTCCAGATATGTGGCCTAAATGTTTGACTGTATTATTTAATCAGAATTATCGATTTCGAAAAAGACCCAATTGATGCGGGGGTGGTCGATTTTGAGCTGTTTTTCCATTCCGTTAATTAATTCAACAGCTTCGCCGACGCTTAAATCTGCCAGCAATTCGGCTTTAATCGCCACCATGACCTGGTTGCCGTGGCTAACCGCCCAAATATTCAGCACGCGGCTGACGCAGCCTTGGTTTTGCAGATAACTGTGAACTGCATCGCGGATTTGGCCATCGGCTTCGCCGAGCAACAAAGAATGCACTTCCCGACCAATTAAAACCGCCACCACTACCAGTAATGAACCGATCAACATCGAGCCAATTGCGTCGTACAGCGCATTGCCGGTAAGCATAGTCAAACCCAGCATTGCCGCTGCTATCACCAGTCCAAGCAGCGCGGCCAAGTCCTCGCCGATTACCACCATCAATTCGCTGGACTGGGTTTCTTTAAACCATTGCCAAATTCCGCGCTCACCACGCTCGCCTTCCATGGCTGCCAAGGCCGCGCGTAACGAAAAACCTTCCAAAACCACCGCTATCGCCAATATCGCCAACGCCATGCCGGCGTTTTCCACGGAATGCTGTTCATGGTAACGCAACCAACCCTCGTGAATCGAAAACAAGCCGCCAACCGAGAATAGGGTAATTGCCACCATCATCGACCAGATATAGGCTTCCCGGCCGAAACCCATCGGATGTCGCGGCGTTGCGGTCCGCGCGGAGCGTTTCATCCCAATAAACAGCAAAACCTGATTGCCGCAATCGGCGTAGGAATGGATGGCTTCCGCCAGCAGCGAGCCGGAACCGGTCCAGACGGCCGCGCCGGTTTTGATTAGCGCGATGCCCAGATTAGCGGCGAACGCATAAATAATAGCTGAGGCGGAATTACTGTGAGACATGAGTTATGGGCGAATAAAATCAAAAATTGAGTAACGATCATTCCAGGCAAATGCCTCTGAAACGGATCGCGTAATTGCGCAGATTTTAGATGAGTCGAGCGAATTTGCCGCAAATACTTAGCCGTTGCCAGCTAGCCCTAAACGACAAAAGGGTTATCGATTCAGCAGATGAGGCGAAAGCGGTCGATTTTTGGTGGTGAGTGGCTGCCGGTCACGCGTTCGACTACCGCGACGTTTTTGCAGCCAGCGTATCAGCCCGGTGACGAACAGTACCGGACACAGTAAGCCGGAGAATAACACCAGTAATTGCCCGGTCAAACCGAAGGCTTCGCCGGTATGTAAAGGATGTAGCCAGTTGATAATGGTATCGGAGCTGCCAAGTTCATCCGGTGTGCTGATCGCCAACACCTGGCTGGAATATTGATCCACCCAGACATTGGTTTTGGGAAAACGCTGGCTGGGCTCGCCAGTTTGGCGCAGATTGATGCGATAGCTGCCGTTGGCGTCATGTGGTGTTTCTATCCAACAAAGGCGCGCTTGCGGAAAACGGGCTTGGCCGACAGCCACTGCCTGATCAAGGCTGATGCGCACTGGGTTGTTTGGGGTCGTGGCCGATTTTGGGTAGGGCGATGCTTGTAAAGGCGAGAAATAGCCGAATAGCGGATTGACGTATTGCGGAATCTCCAAGGCTATTCCGGTCAGGGCTAACAGCAACAGCACGATAAAGCTGTAGACGCCGGCTAGTTTGTGTAAGTCGTAATTTAAGCGCTCGCGGCTGGCATGGCGTTTTAAGCTCAAGGCGTTCTTTAATTTGTGTAACGGCGGCCACCACAGGTAGGTGCCGCTCACTAAAGAAATGAGCAACAAGCCGCCAAGAATAGCCATCAATATCTTGCCGGTTTCGTCCAACAACAGCTTGTAATGCAGATCATAAAGCCAGGTCATCGCAAACTCGCCCCAAAAGCGATTGGCGAGCACCATGCCAGTATAGGGATCAACCGACACCATCAGCGGGGCAAAGCCGTGGTGCTCTGTTTCTTGCGGTTTATAGTAGCGGGCAGTGATCGCCCGTTGCGGGTCGTCAGGAATTTCAAGCCGCCAACCGCGTTGCCGCGTCGGTTCTGCACGGCGCAAGGCTTGAAAAATAGCTTCGTAACTTTGCCGCTGTGTGCTGGATTCGGCAACGATCAACTGTGGGTTGAGCCACTCGTCCAAATCGATATAAAACACCAGCAGGCTGCCGGTCAGACCAACCATGGCAATCACCAAGCCCAGCGACAGCCCGAGGTATAAATGCACGGCCAGCCAAAACTGGCGTCTAGTTTGTTTTTTACTGGCCGGTGCTCCCATGATTTACGCTAGCTCAGTAGTCGAACTTGACACTGACTGCACCATAAAAGGCTATACCGTCGCCGGGCGAGTAAAATGGAAAGCGCTGGCCGGTACCATAGCTTTCGTCGTACCACAAATATTCGCGCTGGGCATCGGTCAGGTTCTTGGCTTGAAATTGTAGTTCTACTTCTTTGCTCACTTGATAGCCCAAGTCCAGGTTCAACAAGGCGTATTCACCGTGTTGACCGGCGGCGTTGGCCTGGTCGACAAAATAATTACCCTGTCCGCTGGTCCACAGACATGAGCGAAATTCTTGCGTGATTTGGTAATCGAGACCGGCAGAAAACAGATAGTTAGGTGTATTTACTACCTGGTTGCCCGCAACATATTCCATGGTATTTATCACTCTTGCCGACGGATTGGTGGTCTTGGCTTCTTGTAATGAGTACGCAGCCCAAACGCCAAAACGGTCGGTTGGGTACACTTTTACTTCGATATCAACACCCTGGCGTTTGGTGGGGCCGATCATGGTCGAGTCGGCGCTGGCCAGGTTGCGGCTTATTTCGTTGCTGGCATCTTGCATCCAATACGCTACCCGACCTTCCGCCCAATCGACTGGTTGGAGTTTTACACCTACTTCCCAGCCGTCATTCAACGAGGGGCCAATATTCTTCTGATTGTTGTTCAGGATAAACGTAGCCTGACCCAAGCCAACCTGGAAGGTGCGGCCCCAGTTACCATATAGACTGTAACCTTCAATGGGCGTGATAACGGCACCGATTTTGGGTTGAGAAATCGTGCCGTAGTCATTAAGTGGAAAAGCACCAAAAGTAGGCGACGCGCCTGGGGTTGTAGAATTCGGCCGATTGCTGAAGAAGTCGCCGTCGACCACGTCCGCGCGGTAACCAGGCGTTAGCTTAAGCCATTTAGTGGGTTTTATTACCGCCTGGATATAGCCGCCATAGTTTAGGAACGACCAATCTTCGTCGTTACGTATGTTGGTGTTGTTAGCTGGCGTGCGGGGTATGCCATTTGTGAGTCGGTACTGCCGGTATTTGTTTTCCTGCTGCTGGAAATCAAAGCCCGTTTCGATGGTGAAGTCGTCAAGCCAACTGATTGTCGGGTGGTAGGTCAAGGATGTGATAGCACCGTATTGCACTTCATCCCGGTCACGTTTGACTTGGGCGAATGCAGGGTGAAACATGACCAAGCGCTGGTCGTCGAAAATATTGCTGTAAGCCTTGCTCGACCAAAACAGCGTTTCGCTGACATTTACGTCGAGATGGGCGCTAACTTGGCCGATGGTGCGTTTACTGTAATCCAGCGGATTGTGCGGCGTTGCTTGCGTGGTGCTGGCTAACTGCTGAGCATACGTAAGGTATCCAGGCTCTTGCGCGCCGGCTTCGCTCCATCGAGCGATCAAACCGACTTTGTATTTATCGGTGGGTTCGTAAAACCATTTGCCTGAGAAACTGTTTTTGTCTGATGCGCTGCGGTCGCGATAACCATCGCTGGCTCGATAAGAAATCTGGTAGTTTTGGGAAAAACCGTCTTTTTCGTAGCCCAAACCTGACTGAATGTCGTGGGTGTCGAAACTGCCGTAACTGACCCTACCTTTGACGTAATTGCCGCCAGTAGAAGTGGTCATATTCACGTTTCCGGCAACATTGTGCAGACCGTAACGCGGATCGTTAGTGCCGCGCACCACCTCGATAGACTCAATATCCAACGGGAACAGCGCGTCAATGAACGGCATATTGCCGTCATTGGTGTTGCTGGGAATCCCGTCTATCAGCAATTTTACGGCATTGATGCGGCCCTCACCGTTAAAGCCTCGGAATGAGAACTTACCCGTGGTTGTGCCTTGTCCGAACTGAGTGACCTGAATGCCAGGCATCCGATGCATTAAGTCAAATGCGGTTAGTACGTTTTGATCGGCAATCTTGTCCGCATTCATGATGTCCACCGAAGAGGCTATGTCACGGCTCGTCAATTTACCAGGTTTACTATCCTGGTCGTTAACTGTCACGGCGCCCAACTCGATTATGGAGTCATCTCTAATCGCTTTTGGCTTTGGGGGGGGTCTTTTTTACCGCAATTACCCCGTCCCCCACTTGCTCATACTGTAAATCGTTCTGGCCTAACACCTTATCCAGCGCCTGTTGCACGGTATAGTTGCCTTTTACAGGTCCTGCTTGCAGGTTTTGAACCATTGAGTCGGCATAAACTAATTTTGTGTTGGTGGACTTAGCAAGGCTGTCCAACGTTATGCCTAAGGGTTGAGCCGGCAAGTCGATACTTGCCGCATCGGCTGCGCTAGCATCGATGGATGCGGCGAGTGCGAGAGCCAACATTGCTAGTTGCCGGTTTGGTTGTCTTGAGAAAGTGGTGTGTCGTTTGCGAGCCATGATCATCTCCTGTAGTCGTAGTTGGCAATAGTTTTTGTTTCGCCATACCCGATTAACGAATCACGCGGGTCAAACTGGACAATTAAGCTGAATATTTTTTATGTTTAGGGCAAGCCCTATTCTATTTAGCGCGAATAAAGTACGACAGTCTGTTTTTGGCGTTCCAGACGGATGGGCAGGATTTTCTCCAAAGCATGCAGAAAAGGCTTGAGATCGGTGATATTGAAGCTGCCACTAACGGTCTCTCTGGCCAAAGCGGGGTCTGCAAAGGCGAAACGTACGGCGTGATAGCGCTCCAATTCCGCGGCAACTTCGCTCAAAGGCGTATGCTCGAACAACAGGTGGCCGTTTATCCAGGCCCCTGCTTGCTCAGCACTGGTTTTTTCGGGCTTTTGCCAATGACCATTTTGGTCTATTTTACGGCGGAAGCCGGCAGCTAAGTTTTCACCGAACCATTTGCTGTCGGCGTGCAGAGTGACTTCGCCTTCTAACACCGATACGGCAGTGCCTAGAGCATCGTGCCTAACATCAAACACGGTGCCGAGGTCGCGAATTTTCAGATTACCGGTATTTACGGTAAATGGCGGCCAGGCTTGATGGGCAACATTGAACATCGCTTCGCCGTGCTGCAATTGGATCTCGCGGCGCCACCAAGATAGGCATACCCTTAATTGCGTGGCGGTATTCAACTGCAGCTGTGAGCCGTCGGCCAACTGCACGGTTTGTCGTTCGCCAATCGCAGTTTGGTAAACCGTCGTTGGCGCCTTGAAGTCGAGCCATGCGCCGATGCCTATCGCTGCGAGCAACAGGCCACCGGTTATGATTTTTCCGGTCCGCGAAAACACGGGTCGTGCACAACTCCCAGCATTCAAACTTTCTAAATTCTTGTTTTTTAGAGTATCCAAGTTTCCCCACAGGCCTGCTATGTCATCGTAAGCTCGTTGATGGGACGGATGTTGCAAAAGCCATTGCTGGAATGCTTCACGGCGCTGGTCATCGCAGTATTCGGACTGCAATTCCACAAACCAGGTCGCGGCTTGTTCAAGAGTCTGGTGTTCTGGGGAAACCTTAGGCTTCTGCATAACGTGAGTTGTTAGCGCTGCGCATCACTTAGTAATTGATGGCAGTGGAGCATACCCTTGACCAATTCGCGCTGCACAGTTTTTTCCGAGATGTTGAGGTGTTCGGCGATTTGCGCATAGCTTAATCCGTCTATCTTGCGCAGTAACAATATGAGTCGGCAGCGTTTGGAGAGGCTGGCGATGGCCCTCAATAGGCGTTCGCATTGTTGGCTAAGCACGGCAGAGTCTTCCGGCTGCATAAGCGGGCAGGTTAATTCGTCGTCTAAGGCTTGCGTCTTTGCAATGCTGCGCTGACGTTGGCGAATGAAATCGATAGACAAGCGTTCGGCGATACGGAACAGATAGCCGGCCAGGTTGTCTGTGTGCGAAAGCTCGCCCTTGTCCAGCAGGCGCAAATAAGCCTCTTGGCTTAAATCTTGAGCAGTATCTGGGCACTTTACCCTTTGAATCAAAAAATCGACGATGGACTCTTTGTGATTCAGAAATAATTCAGCTATCTGATCGTGTTGGATGGCGATGACGGACAAGCAACAATCTCCGGATTTTTGTGAGCGCAAATCCCAAAATAAAGCAAACTTCGCGCCAAATAAATAGATGGCCGTGCCGCCCCCGCAATACTGCGGATAACCGTTCTTGATCTAAAAGATCAAGGCGGTGTTTTCTATAAAACTATGTTATATGGCGCATAAAAATTCGGCATATGACATAGTTTATTGAGTCATAAAACCGTAATGGCAGCTTTCTTCGGCAGGAATTGAGGGAAATTTGTCATTGAGCGTGAGCAGAATCTGCGTCATGCTGCTTACTCTGGCCGTTACAAAGGCATTCGTATGAGTAATTTTAGCTTCTCGAAACCCGACAGCTTTTTCTTCAAACATCGCCAAATCGGCATCGTTGCCTTTCCGGACGCTCAGAGTCTGGATGTAACCGGCCCATTCGAAGTGTTTAGCTTTGCTAGTTGTACCTTAAGAATGTTGGGTGTTTGCGAGGAAAATATTTATACCTTGAAAGTATTGGCGGATGCGCCAGGGCCGGTGAAAACCATGTCTGGCATTCAAATAGTCGCCGACGAAGCCTATGGCGATCCCAATAGCCATTTCGACACACTCATGATTGCCGGCGGCGTGGTCACGGAGCAGTTATCCAATAGCAAACTGCTTGACTGGATTAAGGCGATGGAACCCAAAGTCAATCGGCTCGCTTCGGTCTGTACGGGGGCATTTCTGCTTGCGGAATCAGGCCTGCTGGACGGTTGTAGGGCTACTACTCACTGGCATTATTGTCAGGAGCTAGCCAAGAACTACCCCCGCATAAAGCTGGAGCCCGATCATATCTTCGTTAGGGACGGCCACATCTTCACTTCCGGCGGCATTACCTCGGGCATCGATTTAGCATTAGCGATGGTCAAAGAAGACTGGGGACAAGAGCTGGCGTTGTATGTTGCGCGATTTCTAGTGGTATTTTTGAAGCGGCCGGGCGGTCAATCACAATTTAGTACTTATTTAACCTGCGAAGCCAGTCGTCGCCAAGATCTGCGCGAGTTGCAAACTTGGATCATGGCACATACCGGCGAAGACTTGACTGTTGAATTATTAGCGCAGCGCATGGCGATGAGTCCGCGCAACTTTGCTCGTTTATTTTTGGCGGAAACTGGCATAACGCCGGCTAAATTTGTGGAGATGTCACGAGTCGATCAAGCGCGCCATCTGCTGGAAACCACCCAGATAGCGGTGGAAACCATAGCCGAGAAGGCTGGTTTTAAAGATCCTGAACGAATGCGGCGGGCGTTTATCCGTCAGCTAGGCGTCAATCCGCAGAATTACCGACAACGCTTCAGCAAAGCCATCGCCGGTTAATACCCAACACATCAACCATTGATGTTGTCGCCAAGGGCAATAGCCCTAGGTTTGCCGATAATAAATAAAATAAGGGGAAAACGATGCGCATTTTACTGATCTCAACCGCATTCTCAGGGCTAACTCAATGCTACTACACCGAATTGGAAGATGCCGGATATACCGTGTCCGTGGAATTGCATCTGGGCGATGAAGGCAAGTTGTTAGAAGCGGTTGCGCTATTTAAGCCTGATTTGATTCTCTGCCCGTATTTGACTCGGCGCATACCCCAGACCATCTACCAAAACTATACGTGTTTAATAGTCCATCCGGGCATCAAAGGTGATCGCGGTCCTTCGTCTTTGGATTGGGCGATTAAGGCCGGACTCAAAGAATGGGGTGTGACCTTGCTGCAAGCCGATGACGAGATGGATGGCGGGCCGATTTGGGCTTGTAAAACCTTTCCGCTGCGAACTGCGACTAAAAGTAGCCTGTTCAACCGCGAAGTCACCCACGCTGCGGTCGAATGCTTGTGGGAAGCCCTGAGTTACATGGAGGCGGCCGATTTCAAGCCGGAACCTTTGGATTACGCTCGTGCAGATGTCAAGGGCCAGTTGCAGCCGCAGATGAAACAGGCGGACCGGGCTATTGACTGGAAGAGGCACGGCACCGAAGAGATTCTGCACAGAATACGCGCCGCAGACGGCACGCCAGGGGTGTTGGACCAGATTTATGGTCAAGCCTTTTATCTGTTCAATGCCCACCGCGAACCGCAATTAAGCGGCAAACCCGGCGAAGTCATTGCGATTGCCAATCAAGCCATATGCAAGGCAACGGTAGATGGGGCGGTGTGGATTGGTCATTTAAAAGCCAAATTGCCCAATGGGAACGGCATTAAGCTGCCGGCGGCGCTGGCGTTGCGCGATCTTCTGCCCAAGCCGGGAAGCGGCTTGGCTGGTTTATTCGGCAAAACCTTAAAGACGATTCACATCGATTACCGCAAACCGGGGCGGCAGTTGCCTTGCCAGGAAGTCTGGTATCAACTGGACGGAGAGGGCGCATACATCCATTTTGCTTTTCATAACGGAGGCATGAGCACCGCGCAATGCCAGTTGCTGTTGATGGTTTATCGACACGTCGCCACCCTGGGTGTGAAAGCCATTGTCCTGATGGGCGGCGAGGATTGCTGGTCCAATGGCATCCACCTAAATCACATCGAAGCCGCGGCCAATCCCGCAGACGAATCTTGGCAAAACATCAACGCTATCGACGATCTGATTTACCAAATCATCACCACCCTGGATAAATTAACCATCGCGGCATTATCTGGCGGCGCCGGCGCCGGCGGGGCCATATTGGCGATTGCGCCAGACAAGGTTTTGGTAAGGGACGGGGTGACATTTAATCCGCACTACAAAAATATGGGAGAACTTTATGGCTCCGAATATTGGACCTATTTATTGCCCAAGCGAGTAGGGCTGAACATGGCGACGCAACTGACCGAAGAGCGTTTGCCGATCAGTGCCAAAAAAGCCTGGCAGATGGGCTTGGTTGATAAAGTATTTGATCGGCAGCACACGATTTTTGTGGCGCAAGTGAAACAAACGGTCAAAGCCTATTTGGCCGATCCAGGGGCACTAAAGGCTTTGTTGGACGAAAAAGCCGAAAGGCGTTGTGCCGACGAGGCTGCGAAGCCTTTAGCGGTTTACCGAAAATTCGAGCTAAGCCAAATGTACGCCAATTTTTACGGAAACGATGTTTATCACCAAGCGCGGCAACGTTTTGTATTCAAAACATGTCAAGCAAACACCCCAGGCAATATCGCCAAACATCGGTCCTCGGCGACTTTAAAGGCGCCACAACCTGGCAGTTTGATACATTTCGCTTGGCAAGAAAGTTATGCGTTGGGCGACAAAAAAATCGACGCCCAACATAAGGATTTTTTTGTATTGGCGGAAAAGCTATTAGCTGCTGAGAGCAAAGAGGGCATGAATGATGCACTGTTTGATTTACATCAGCACGTGAAAGCGCATTTTGGGGAGGAAGAAGCGTCCATGAATCAGGTAGGGTTTCATCACTATAAAAGTCACGTAAAAGAACATAATGTGATGCTGGAAAAATTGCTAGCGATGGATAAAAAGATTCAACAAGACGACTGGAGTGCGAAAGACATAATGAACTTTATCGATAAATGGACCCAGCACATCGTAAAATCCGATTTGGCTTTTAATCAGCATTGCCAGGAAATGTTTAAGTTTTTCGCATGAGTTCAGTGAAAGCGCGTTGCGTTCAGTTGGTCGGCTTGGGGCATTTCAAGCTAAGTCGACCGCTTCGGCGTTTCTGCTGGCGTCTTGCCTTGCAGTTGGTCGAGCAACTCGACACACTCGTTGCTCAAACCTACCTGACGGCACAATGCCTCAAGTCGGTAACTTAAAGGGCTCAGGATTCGGGTTTGGTATATGGGAATATAGACACGCCCCGACCCTGAAAATGCCGGGTCTAGATTAAGTCAAAATGCAGGCATCAACGGATTTGTTAACTATCTGCCCCCAAATGGGTACAAAAACCTGTCCATGCAAAATGGAAGCAAACCAAGAAAGACCCGATTTAATCCGGTAGCCCCTTGTCCGATGATCAAACCCACCAGGCTAAAATGGCAGTAATTAACCAACCCTATCAGCTTTTTTATCTTAGCTTGTTCATTTTTGCTAAAGTTCCACTTAAGATACGAACAAATAACTACAAAACTAAAGCTTGAAATGTCCGAACAGCGTGGTAACTTTAGCCACTTAACCATAATAATAACTAGCTTAAGAGGAAACATCGCATGAGCCTTGACGAAAACAACAACGAGACCGAAGCCTTAAATCAAGCTGAAGAGCCTAATCAACCGCAAACAAGTCCAGCTGCTGATTCTGCTGGAGCAGCAAAAGAGGCTGCTGGAAACATGGTAGCTAAGCTACTGGCCTTGAAAGAATCAAACCCTAAAGTATTTTTTGGCGGTGTTGGCGCAGTCGCATTGGTCATAGTCGTCATGTTTATGGGCGGCGGTTCTGATGCCAAACTGCCGGTTCATCAGGCAAAAGCCATGGTGCCCGGACAAAATTACGTACTGAAAAGCCCAAACACTTACGATCCTAACGCAACCGTTAGGTTGGTCTCCGTCCCTGGTTCACTGGCTGCTTATGACGACACCGAGGAAAACGATCGCGACGGCGCTTGCAAACATATGGCACTTAATACGCCTGTAAAATTGATCCAAGCTCAGGCAGATACCACAGACAAAAACGTTCTTTGGGCTGAAGTAGAGATCACTGAGTCCGGCGAATGCCAAGGCCGGAAAGCTTGGACTTCGGCAATCAACCTGCAATAACTGTTGACACAAAAAAATATCTTTTTATAATACGCAGGATAGTAAGCCAAGCGGGAATAGCTCAGTTGGTAGAGCACGACCTTGCCAAGGTCGGGGTCGCGAGTTCGAGTCTCGTTTCCCGCTCCAAATTTAAAAAGCCGCGGCAAGCCGCGGCTTTTTTTATTGCCCCTACAAAGGCTGCGTAGCAGAATGGTTATGCAGCGGCCTGCAAAGCCGTATATACCGGTTCGATTCCGGTCGCAGCCTCCATTACTACATACTTGCGGGAATAGCTCAGTTGGTAGAGCACGACCTTGCCAAGGTCGGGGTCGCGAGTTCGAGTCTCGTTTCCCGCTCCAAATTTAAAAAGCCGCAGTTTATTGCGGCTTTTTATTGTCCGAAGATTAAGCGAATCCAGATTATCTCTAACTAGAAAGCTTCTACAACGCCAAGCCGTTTTAGACCTTTAAGAGCGAGAACGGCTGAAATTGCCGCCTCGCACATAAACAAAATTTCTTTATACCAAAACCCGTTCAATGCCGCCTTTGGTGACTCGGTCCAGATACCCGGTCATCCAGTTGTCACCTAACACATGCTTGGCGATCTCCACGACGATATAATCGACTTCCATTTGATCGACTTCATCCTCGAACCGCTGCAAACCTTGCATACACGAAGGGCAGGAGGTCAACATCTTCACCGCACCGTCGTAACCATCAGCCCGCAATTTAGCGGTATCTTTCTGCAACTCCTCTGCTTTGCGAAAGCGAATTTGCGTGGAAATGTCCGGTCGCGCCACTGCCAGAGTGCCCGATTCGCCGCAACAGCGCTCGGATTTGGCAACTGGCGCGCCTATCAATTGATTGACGATGGTCATTGGATCTTGCTGCTTAAAAGGGCTATGGCACGGGTCGTGATATAGATAACGCGCACCATTTACTCCCTCCAGCCGCACGCCTTTTTCCAATAGGTACTCGTGAATATCGATTAAGCGGCACCCAGGAAAAATTTTCTCGAATTCATAATCCTGCAATTGGTCCTGACAGGTGCCGCAACTCACCACTACGGTTTTAATATCCAAGTAATTTAGAGTATTAGCCACGCGATGAAACAGCACACGATTATCTGTCGTGATTTTTTGCGCCTTATCAAACTGCCCGCCTGCGCGTTGCGGATAGCCACAGCACAGGTAACCGGGTGGCAAAACGGTTTGCACGCCAATCTCGTACAACATGGCTTGGGTCGCCAAACCGACTTGCGAGAACAGTCGCTCTGAACCACAGCCTGGGAAATAAAATACCGCTTCCGAATCGGCCTGGGTTTTTGCATGATCGCGGATGATAGGCACGATCTGGCCGTCTTCAATATCCAACAACGCCCGCGCGGTTTTCGTCGGTAAGTCGCCTGGCATTTTTCGATTCATGAAATGAATCACCTGCTCGCGTACCGGCGGCTTGCCCACCGTCGCTGGCGGTTGTGCGATCTGCGTTTTGCTCCAAGGTTTCAACAGGGTATTGCCGATGCGCTGGGCTTTATACGTCCAATCGATCATCGCCGTGCGCATCGCTTTCACCGTGTTCGGGCTGGACGCGGTCAGAAAAGCAATCGCCATGGTCTTCGCAGGATTGAAACTTTGCTTGCCCATCTTGCGCAACAGATTGCGCATATTCATCGAGACATCGCCGAAATCGATGTCCACCGGACAGGGATTAAAGCATTTGTGACAAACCGTGCAATGATCGGCAACGTCCTCGAACTCTTTCCAGTGGGTAATGGAAATCCCCCGGCGGGTTTGCTCCTCGTATAAAAACGCCTCAATTAAGAGTGATGTCGCCAGAATTTTATTTCGAGGCGAATACAGCAAATTAGCAGGCGGCACGTGCGTTGCGCACACGGGTTTACACTTACCGCACCGCAGGCAATCTTTCACCGAATCGGAAATTGCGCCAATATCGCTTTGCTGCATGATCAGCGATTCAAAGCCCATCAAACTGAACGAGGTGGTGTAAGCCGAACGCAAATCGGCCCCAGGCATCAGCTTGCCGCGATTGAAGCGGCCTTCTGGGTCAATGCGATTTTTGTAGGCATGAAAATCGGCTAATTCGTCCTCGGTCAAGAATTCGTATTTGGTAATACCGATACCATGCTCGCCGGAAATCGCCCCACCCAAGGAGCGCGCCAAAGCCATAATCCGTGCTACGGCTGCATTGGCTTCTTGCAGCATTTCGTAATGATCGGAGTTGACCGGCAGATTGGTATGCACGTTGCCGTCGCCGGCGTGCATATGTAAGGCGACGAAGACTCGGCCGCGCAGGACTTCCTTATGTATCGCTTCCACGCGTTCGACGATAGGCTTAAAGTTATCGCCCTCGAATATTTCCCGCAAGCGCGGCAGTAATTCCTGCTTCCACGACACCCGCAGCGAATAATCCTGCAAACGATGAAACAGAATCGGCTCGGCGGCGCGATTACTCAGTTCGCCGACCTGGATACCGTGAGAATCGAACGCCTTCTCGGCTTCCGCCAACGGCAAATCGAGACTGTCGCATATCCATTGCCAACGCGCTTTTACCTTCCCCACCGCATCCAAAGCCAACGCGCGCCGCTCGTCTAACAATTCGGCCTTATTCACCCCTTCTTCATAGGCCCGCAACGGCAAATCACCGCTTAGCAGTTCAGTTAAAGCCTGGCACAAGCGCAATTTATTATTTAGCGACAATTCGATGTTGATACGCTCGATGCCGTCGCAATAGTCGCCCATGCGCGGCAAGGGGATTACCACGTCTTCGTTGATTTTAAAGGCATTGGTATGTCTGGCAATCGCTGCCGTCCGGCCACGATCCAACCAGAATTTTTTACGGGTTTCCGGATTGACGGCGATAAAGCCCTCGGCACCGCGTGCATTGCATATGCGCACGACTTCCGACGCGGCCATGGCCACCTGATTTTCGTCGTCGCCGACGATGTCGCCGATCAGCACCATCTTCGGCCTGCCGTGGCGTTTGGCCTTAGTGGCATAGCCCACTGCTTTCACGTAGCGCTCGTCCAAATGCTCCAAACCGGCCAACATGACCCGATTCGCCCCTTCTTTCGGTAAATCCGCCAGATAATCGCGAATCTCTACTATCGATGGCACCGCTTCACGTACCTGCCCGAAAAACTCCAGGCAGAACGTACGGCTAACCGGCGGCATTTCATGCAAAATCCAGCGCGCCGAGGTGATGATGCCATCGCAACCTTCTTTCTGAATCCCCGGTAGACCGCCAAGAAACTTGTCGGTCACATCCTTACCTAGCCCAGTCTTGCGAAAAAAGCTGCCGGAAATTTCCAGGGTTTCTTCGCCCAGCGCTTGTTTACCGCTGGCATCGAAGCGTTTCAGCCGAAAGCCGGCTTTGTCTTGTTCGTGGATTTTGCCCAGATTGTGATTGAGTCGCTCGACCTCCAGCCAGTTGCCGTCCGGTGTCACCATGCGCCAAGACGCTAAATTATCTAACGCAGTTCCCCACAATACGGCTTTTTTACCGCCCGCATTCATCGCGATATTGCCGCCGATACAGGACGCATCCGCAGACGTCGGGTCGCAAGCGAACACCAGACCGGCCTGTTCGGCGGTTTCCATTACTCGTCTGGTGACTACGCCGGCACCGGTGTGGATCGTCGCATAAGTGCTGTCCACGCCCGGCAATAGCGTGTGCCGATCAACTTGCCCCATTGCCAATAGCTTTTCGGTATTGATCACCGCCGAATACGCGTTAAGAGGCACAGCGCCACCGGTATAACCAGTACCGCCACCACGGGGAATGATCGTTAAGCCAAGTTCAATACATCCGCGCACCAAATGCCCTACTTCGTCCTCAGAAGTGGGGTAAAGCACTACAAAGGGATATTCCACCCGCCAGTCGGTGGCATCGGTGACATGGCTGACGCGGGCGAAGCCGTCAAAGCTGATGTTGTCTTTACGGGTGTATTGCGACAACAGCGTCAGCACGCTGCGGCGCAATTGCGCCGTGCGATCAAAATGAGCTTCAAATTCGTTTACAGCTTGGTGTGCGGCGGCGATCAATTGCGCGACGCGTTCTGCACGTTCGGCGTGCTGGTTTTCCAACTCGGCTTGCCGGCCTTCCATCTGCCCTAAACGATGTCGCAAGGCTTGCAGCAAGGCGCGCCGCCTTTTGCCATTGTCGAGCAAGTCGTCTTCGAGATAAGGGTTGCGTTGCACAGCCCATATATCGCCTAGCACTTCATAGAGCATGCGCGCTGAACGTCCGGTGATGCGCTCATCGCGCAGCGATTCGAGGACCCACCACATGTCTTCGCCCAGCAGGCGTATTACGATTTCGCGGTCGGAAAACGAGGTGTAGTTATAAGGAATTTCCCGCAGTCGGGCGGGGGTTGCATTATCGGATACGGGGAATAATTGGGAAGCCACTGGCAATCGGCGAATAGGAAGTCATAATGCGCCGAATTCTAGCATGGCAGCGGGTAGCGCATGATCGAAAAATCCGCTTACAAACCGCGAAAAATCTGAGGTTTATCGCTTGGTTAATTGAATCTGAGCTTCTCGCGCAAACTCTGCAAGCCTTTATGCACAGGGTTTACTTCTAAGCCTTCCTGCACTTTTTTCAAGGCCTCTGAGCGGTCGTTCTTTTCGTAAAACTCCCAAGCCTGCTGTTCTAGGGTATCGGCAATTTTGTTGATGCCATCCATAGCCGCTTTGTTGTAAGGATCGATTTTCAAAACCTCCTGATACGCCCAAAACGCATTGCTGCCGGTCGGCGCAGTTAGGTAACCGACATCGAAATGGATATCCGCTAACTCCAACAAATCTTTGATTTTTTGAAGCTGCTCTGGATTGAGCTCAACAGCAACCTTTACCACTTCGCTAGCGGTTTGTTTTTCATTTAAGGTCCAGTAGACGTTCAAGCCAATCAAACAGGCAATAAACAATGCTGTCGACCATAACCCATAATACACCGAGGTATGCGGACCGATGGCCGCTAAGAACTCATCGATACTTAGGCTGCGTTGTGCCTGTTTGAAGGCCAAAGCCTTTTGCAGACCTTTCCATTGCCGGCGCTTGAGCTGAGCGATGGGCTTGGGTTGCAAATTGACTTCGATCGCTTTTTCCGCCGACAAACGGCCAAACGGATGCTTGCCGCTCAATAATTCGTAAGTGATACAAGCCAGAGCATAAATGTCGTCGCGCGGATCGGGGTCGCTATTTTGCAGTTGTTCCAAACTGGCGTAGGCCGGGGTCATGGCGCCCAGCGACCGGGCGTTAAAAATCGTCGCGTCGTGGCCGTCTTTTTCGCTGCGGCCGATCGCGCAGGCGATACCGAAATCCAGCACTCTGATTTCGCCGTCGTCACCGACAAATACATTGCCGGGCTTAAAGTCGGAGTGAACGATATTTTTCTTGTGGGCATGCGCCAAGGCTTCAGCCATCGCACTGATGATGGGCTAGGCCTTTTTGAAAGGTAAGCCGCTATCGACATGCTCACGTATCAGATGACTCAGTGGCCTGCCTTGCAAGTATTCCATCGACATAAATACGTGGCTGCCGTCTCTGTCGAAGTCGTAGACTTTGATGATATTGGGATGAGACAGGGTCTGTGCACGCTTGGTCTCGCGTTGTAAGGCGACCAAAGCCATCGGATTGAATTGAAAATCCTGATTTAGAACTTTCAAAGCCACGAAAGGCTCTTTATCTGACGCCTCTACTTTGCGTAAATCGGTGGCTTTAAACACCATACCCATGCCGCCGACACCGAGTAACTCTTCAAGCACAAAGCGGTTCTTCAAAGTGCTGCCAACTGTTAGCTCGGCGCGCGGCTGCGAGGGGTCCAAGCCCTGCAGCAAGGATTCGGTCGTCGACGTGGGAGTTTGCGTAGCAGATGAGGCGGGAAATACAGTCGCCGATTTAGCCGGCGCGGAGACGATGCTAGTCACATCGTCTTGAGCATAAGCAGGCGACGTAATTTTGGTTTGATCGCCGACAAGCCTGGTTTCGTCCTGCATAGCCGATAGCAATCCGTGATAAAACTCCTCGCTTAGTTTTCCGCACCGATAGTCGTTCTCCAAGACTTGCTTGGCTGCATTTAAAATCTGGTCGGGCTCTGCGGCCAGCGCTGCAGCCACGGTCAACAAATCTTCATAGGCTATCTCAGCCTGCTGAAAGGCTTTCAATGCGAGCTCGAATCTGGACATGGCAAACAACACTCAGGGAAGGTGTAAGGATTTTAGCCGAAGAGCTTGTTCGTGTCGCTGCAATTGCCATTTGCTGCCTAAAACTCAATTTCGAAAACTGTGTTGCTTGAGCCGGGCTCAAATTCTCTGGGTCGATGATTTGGCGCGACAGCATTTCGATATTCCGGTTTGGTCGAGTCCCAACCTGTCGACAAAATTAAATAGCTATTGAAAACATTGACATGCATCTATAATAAGTTGCAGAAATTATTTCGGATAAATGCGCATGAACTCACTGTTTTTTTTAAAATCACTCCGTTCGAATATCGCTTTGGCGCGATTGAGTAAACGTCCCTCGTTGAGAATCAGCACATTCATTCTATCGGTGTTGGTTGCGCCATCCGCCGTGGGTTTGGACTTCGCGAGCGGGACATTTAATATTACCGGCTCCGAGATAGGTTCGGTTGGCTACTTGCCGTTTTCTCTATCGCAAACCACTTTGGTCGATATTGCCACCAGTGGACCCACCACCGACCCTTTCATATACCTTCTGGATGGTACCGGTAATTTTACTAGTGCATCGATACTCACCGAAGACGACGATAGTTGCAGCCAAATCGATTGCGGTGCTGCAGGAGCTTCTCCAGATTTCAACGCGTTGATTAATGATTACCCCCTTAGCCCTGGTAGTTACACGGTGGCGGTGGCAAACTTTCCTTTTGAGCGATTGAATGCTGTCGAGGGAGTTAACACCAACAGCCAAACCGGCAATATATTGGTGCTTGTAGGTGACTCGGGGCTAATCATTCCCGGCACCGGCACCGGCTCGGGTAGTGCGAGATTGATTAGCTTTGCCGGTAGCGGCGGGGTGATTTCCCAATCCCAGATTATCGAATCCACATCCAACGCCAGCGCAACATCGTTGGCGATCAACAGCTTATGTGCGTCACCTAGCAGCTCTGCCGTAATAAGAGACTGCGCTAGAATCGCTGGCCTGGGCGCGGTAGCTAAAGCCGACGTTATCGATCAGATCACTCCGGAAGAAATTAATACCATTGCCGCCACGACGGTGGCTACATCGCGCGCGAACTTCAGCAGCGTAATGGACCGTATCGCTACCTTGCGAGCTGGCAACGCGGGCGGCATCAATTTAGGTGGTGCCAAAATAGGCGGGGCCAGTGCCGACAAGCTCCCGGAGATATTTCAGCGTCTAGGGGTCTATGGCAATATCGACGGCAGTTTCGGTAACCGGAAACGGTCAGCCAATGAGCAAGGTTACAATTTCGATAATCAAGGGGTAACGGTCGGTTTGGATTATGCCGTTACCGACAATTTCTTCGTAGGTATGGCGTTTAACAACAGTCATAACAAAGCCGATTTCAGCAATCGTGCTGGTCAGCTGTATACCGCCGCTTATACCGGCTCACTTTACAGTACTCTGAATATCCAGGATTTCTATATCGATGCTTTGGCCAGCGTTGGCGGCATCGATTACGAATCCGAACGAGCGATGAGTTTTTTCAATACCTCTGCGAAAGGCCGCACCTCGGGTATGCAATATGCGTCTAGCCTGGGTGCGGGCTACAACTATCACATCGACAAGGTGCTGGTTGGGCCCTATATCGGTTTTGACTACACCAAAACCGAAGTGGATGGCTACCGCGAATCCGGCGGGGCTAGTTTCGGCACCAGCTATGGCAAACAACACATAGAATCCATGCTGACTAAAGCCGGTGCCAGGGTTTCTTATGCATGGAGCTTGCCTTGGGGCGTGATCATGCCGCAGCTTAACGCCGAGTGGGTGCACGAATCCAGCTACAACGCCCAAGTCAGCGTCGTTCGCTTCCTACAAAACAACGCCGGTTTTAACATCCGTTCCGACAATCCTGACCGCGATTTCATGCAACTGGGATTTAACATGGCAGGTCAGTTTGCTGATGGTATGTCGGCTTTCGTTTCCTACAACACCATCATTGACCGGGAAAACGTTTCAAACCATGCCTTTTCCAGCGGTTTGCGCCTGTCTTTTTAATTAAGGGGAGAGGGATTCAGGCCCGCTAAGCTTTTTTACGCTGGCCTATGAGTTGGCCATCGCCGCCTAGACCGTGACACACGAGGACTAGGCGCTACAAGACAGGCCGGCAGCATGCGAATTAGACGGCGACATTTTTATCTCAAACTAAGTCTGTTTGCTATCTTGGTCGGCTGTAGCACACCGGCCATCCGTCTGCGCGAGCAAGCCATGGAATTTGGCTTTCAGGTCTTAGAGTCTGAAGCCGCCGGATTCAAGCTGACATCTTTTACCCGTTTGCCCCTATCAGCCGGTAAGCGCCTGCATGTTTATCTTGAAGGCGATGGCCGCCCTTGGGAACGTGGCGTGTTTCCTGCCTCCGACCCGACTACCCGAACATCAACGGTTCTAAGGTTAATGGCTGCCGATCCCGGACCGTCCTTGTATTTGGGCCGACCTTGCTACAATGGCCATGCAGGCGATCCCGGTTGTTCACAATTTCTGTGGACCGGCGCCCGCTATGGCGAAAGCGTGGTGGCTGCGATGGCTCAAGCCTTAAATGAGTTTTGTGCACAACGCAGCTACGCTGAAGTGGTATTGATCGGCCATAGCGGTGGCGGCACGTTGGCACTGCTGTTAGCCGAAAGATTGCCGCAAACGATCGCCATAGTCACGTTGGCGGCGAATTATGACATCAATATTTGGGCGGATCATCACGGCTACCAGCGTTTGAACGACTCGCTTAACCCGGCTGCGCGTGCCGCCAATCCCGGCATTCCGGAATGGCATCTGCTAGGCAAACATGACCAAAATATTCCGCCGGAATTATTTCAACAAGCGCTAGGGCAACGCCCCAACAGTAAGGTGGAAATCGTCGATGCCGATCACGGCCACGGTTGGCAAGTGATTTGGCCCCACATGCTAAAACGCTTGGAACAGCTGCGCCAGCCATATGCGGGTTAGCCGAATTCTGCTATGGTTGGCGGATAAAACCATTTATTCGAAGGCGGCACAACATGGCTAAACAAAGAGTATTGAACCGTACGCTCGCATTGGCAATCGGCGGCATTTTAATGTCTGCATGCGCCCGCGATGTCAGCCAAGAAGAAATGGCCAAGGCTACCGAAGGCTATATTGTGGCCGACACCACTAAACTGTTTGTAGTCGATTGCTTGCTGCCCGGACAGGTACGCAAGCTCGGCTCGCAGATGACCTATCTCAGTGCCCGCCGCCCGATTCGCACTACTGCCGCCGATTGCGAAGTACGCGGCGGCGAATATGTCGCTTACGACCGCGCCAACTACGCCAGCGCGTTAAATATCTGGCTACCCAAAGCCCAGGAAGGCGATGCCGCCGCCCAACTCTATGTCGGCGAGATTTTCGAAAAAGGCCTGGGTACTTCAGCCGACTATAAAGCCGCCGCGCAGTGGTACGAAAAAGCCGCGAATCAAGGTAACTCTCAAGCGCAGTTGAACTTGGGTCATCTTTATGAAAAAGGTATGGGTGTTACAGAAGACAAGGAAACCGCGTTACGTTGGTATCGTAAATCCGCAGGCCTGGACGAAGCCGGCATCCAGTTTGCACCCGCTGTGAATGCCCAAGCCATCGCCAACAGTGAAGAATTAGCGACATTACGCAGCGAAGTAGCTGAATCCCGCCGCGAAGCAGAACAGCTGCGCGAGCAACTGCAAAGCACCCGCCAGCAAACCCTGGATCAACAGGACAATTTGCGCAAGGCTCAAGACGAATTGGAAGCCTTGCGTAACAAGCTGCAGCAACAAAAATCCGTTAGGCCTAGCGGCTCCAGCGACATCGAATCCCTGGAAAAGCAATTGCACGAAAAAGAAAGCCAGTTAAAAGACCAGCAAGCTAAATTAGGCAGCCTGACACAGTCGCTCAGCCAGGAAAGACAGCGCATGAAACGCGAGTTGGAAGCGGCACGCCAGCAAAGCCCCAGTGCCAAAGCCGTTGAAAGCAAAACTAACGATATCGAAAACAAGCTCAGCGAAAAAATCGAAACCTATCAAAAACAATCTGCGGAACTGACAGGTTGGCTAACCTCTTCGGACAAACTGGATAGAAACCAAATAGATTTGCGCAAGCAGGCCTTGCAACAGCAAGCGAAGGAAATTGCCGCACTGAAAGAAAAACTGCAACAACAAAGCTCAACTCTGGTGGCGAGCGGCAATGGCCCCAACATCGAATTACTGGAACCCGCCGTCACCGTCACCCGCGGTATCCCCAGCATCCAGTTTGGCTTGGGCGAAAGCAGCAAACGTATCGTCGGCAAAATCGACGCAGCCACCGGACTAAGTCGCTTGCTGTTGAACGACAAGGCGGTGAAAGTCGACGCCAATGGTCGTTTTGAAACCGACGTTAGCCTAAAAGGCGAAGAAACCTTGGTGCGTATCGTCGCTACCGACAAGCGCAATCAGAGCAGCGATTTGAGCCTGCGCTTACTGGCTTCAGGCAATGTGGCCGAGGCAGTGTTTCCGGGTAGCACCGGCAGCGAATTGAAACGCTCCGGCAATATTCAGTTCGGCAAATTCTATGCAATCATCATCGGTAACAACGAATACGGCGCATATCCTTCGTTGAAAACGCCGATTGCTGATGCGAAAAGTCTGGAATTGCTGTTACGCGAACGCTACGGTTTCAAAACCAAATTGCTGATCAACGCCAATCGCCACGCAATCATGTCCGCGTTTAACGAGCTGAATCAAAAACTCACCGAACAAGATAATTTACTGGTCTATTACGCCGGCCACGGCGAGATAGACAAGAAAAGTCAGACCGCCTATTGGCTGCCGGTCGATTCGGAAACCGGCAATAGCGCCAACTGGATTTCCAGCCAAAGCATCACCGAATTTTTGAGCATCATGCCGGCCAAACATATCATGGTGGTGGCCGATTCCTGCTACTCCGGCGCGCTGACCGGTTCGGCAGTGGCGAAATTGCCGGAAGGCATGGACGACGCCAAGCGCGAACGCTGGTTAAAAGCCATGAACAGCCGCAAAGCCCGCACCGTTCTCACTTCCGGCGGTGTAAAACCAGTCATGGACCAAGGCGGTGGCGATCATTCGGTGTTTGCCAATGCGTTTTTGAAAGTATTACGCGGCAACAAACGGATTATCGAGGACTACGACATCTTCCGGGATGTGGCCAACCAAGTACGAGCGTCGGCTGCACGCGGTGGTTTCGAACAAATCCCGCAATACGCCCCCTTGCAGCATGCTGGCCACGAAGGCAGCCCATTCTTTTTCGTGCCGGAAGTTTAGACGGATTGGCTGTAGCAATTTAGAACTGCCACCCATTTCGATAGGGTGGCACCCGAGCCGAGCAAGGTCAGTAGCCGGTGAAAGCCCATTTCCGATAAAATTTAGGCCATATACTACTGGCTACTCTAGCGCTTCCCATCAGACATTCATGCTTCTTTAAAGATTAAAGACAAGCCGGAGAAGTGTACTCACATTCCAGGAGGTACTTTCTTCCAGTCATAGCCCTTTAACGCCAATTCGTAGCCAGTTTGGAATAGTTGCTGCATATAAGCTCTATCGAATTCTTCCTTGTGTAAGGCGTTAAAATCCTTAGGAATGTAAGCGAGGTTATAATCCAAACCGTCACGCCGGGCTATGGTAAAAATCTTGTAGAGATCCCCAACGCCCTGCGCTTGAATCAGGGCAGAGATGGCTCGGCCAGCGATGCTTAAAGTCGATCTTTCCACCTCTTCACGATCAGGGTCCAGGCGCGCATTGCGAATCAGATAAAGGCGTCGTTCGCGTTTTAAGCCCTGGTGCTTGATAACCTCCGACAATTTTATGGTGGTTGGGTAAACAAAGGCTTGAGATAGCGCGCCACCATCCACATGCATTTCCTGATAACGCTTTCCATTGACTTCCACATCAATCATAACCGGTGGAAATGCGCCGGGTATTGCCGACGACGCTAACATGATTTTATGAAATAAATCTAAAGCAGCGGCATGATCGCTAGCGGCAATTTTGCCCATGTTCCAAATCACGGCTTGTCGGGCATCCAAATTAGTAGTTGCCATTAATAGCGTACGTCCTTTCGCATATTCTGCGGCGATCTCTTTGAGCATGTCTTTGGTCACGTATTTAGCAACCAATTTACCGAGAGGTTCATTGTCGGCCAAGGCATCGTCAAATAACGCTGCCAACGGGCTACGTTTCTGCATAATATCTGTTGGCGTCACTTGAGTGAAAACCTCTCTCAGCGCATCGTCATACTTGGTGCCTAAAAAAGCAAATGGCGCCAGTAGCGCGCCAGTGCTGACCCCGGTCACTAATTTGAATTCTGGCCGCAGTCCTGATTTTGTCCATCCACACAACAGACCCGCACCAAAAGCGCCATCGTCACCGCCACCGGACAATGCTAAAAAATTCACCGGCGGTAGTTTTTGATTGTCTGAGGATTCAAGCGCGGTGAGATAGGCTCGCTCTTTTTTTATGCTATCGATACCTTCACTTAACTGCTCATCAGTAATTTCAGTACCTACTATGTATCGCACGCCAGGCATGTTCAACACCTCAGCCTTAGCTATCCAATCAGGCGGCACAGCTCGTTTTCGTGTGGGTAAAGAACAAGCGCAAAGCGCCAATGTTAAGAGCATAAGCAGCGCGTATTTCAGTCTACGGATAATGGAGAATGTCATAATAGGCTTTTTATAATGTCCAGCTTAAAGAGGCTATTCAGGGAAGCTTATACAGGCAAAACGGGCTTGGACAATTATTGACAGAACTGGTGTTGCACGGATGCAGGCAGGCGGTGAATATTCGCAATCGAACCAAAATCAATTAGTAAAACCGAGTTTGTATATCAACGGTACAGCATTTTTACATCATCAGGTTTGGCATAGTCCACGCCTACGCTAATGACAAAGCTAGAAACCTCTTCTAAGTTCATAGATGACTCTCTGATCTTTGATTTGTGCACCATAACAGTAAATCCGGATGTCGGATTCGGCGATGTAGGAATATAGAGAATATAGCAATCACCGACTCTGTTGGTGACATAGGCAGGCACCCACATACCATCTTTGGGATATTCGACATAAACCACTTCCCGAACTTGAGATTCTTCATCGGTTAAAAACAGTCGCAGCAGTTTTCGGGTAACTCGATAAATACTGCCGATAATCGGAATACGCTGAATAATGCCTTCGAGGAAATACATGACTGTGGCTTTGTCATGTTTCAGCAATTTACCAAAATAGCCTAAAAGACTTACCGCTGCGAAAAATAGAAACAAGGTGACGAATGGATTTTCATATTTGCCGTGTACCAGCAGCACAAATTCACGTAATAATCGTTCGACATAAATTACAATTTGAAACACCAAGGCAACGGGAATAAAACCGATTATTCCAATCAATACGTAATCTAAAAATGCTTTCAACGAAACTTTCAATTTTCCACCTTTCAGTTGATTTGAGTAGGTCATTTTATGTATGAATTACAGCTGGATTTCTTTTTGATATCAAGAACTTTGTTTTTGGGCATGACGTGTTTGCTCGAAAGGTAGGGGGCTCGGCCTGGTGTTGGCCCGTACCTTCTTACGCACCGTGCCACGTTACGATCAGCGTAAACACATCATAGCCAAATCAGCCAACTCGATTAGCACCGCTTTCCGGCGTCTGGATTTATCGCCCGCAAACGCGCTAGCAGAGTTAAAGCCCTTATTCACTGAACACGCGCACGCGCGCCTGACCGAAAGTAAGCTGCCACTGGATGAAATTTGTCGTCGCTCGACCGCCACCGGCCGTGAGCGGTTGTGTTTCGAAAACATCCATCCACCAATCATTTTCGTGCTTTTGGTGTTGCACAGTCTGGCTGGTCAGTTATTGGCGGGCCATGCTTTCCGCAAAGCTCAGATTCTGCACCGTGATACTGCCATCACCATGTTCTTGCCAATCCACCTGGTTCTGGACGTTTAATATCCAAGGCTTGGGCTGATTTGTATCGCTAGTGCGGATCAAACCACGCTGGACTTACGTGAGTCAATGCCTAGCGAACCATTACGACTTTCCCTCGGCTTTACCGCCAACCTGTTTGCGTAGTCGTTCCAGGCGGGTGATCATTTGCTGTTTCATTTGTCGGCGACCAATATTACGTTTCAAGCGGCTGCCTAGGCCGGCCAACTGATCGGTGGAGGTACGTTGTCGATAAAATACCAATGTTCCTTCTTTAAAAGGCAAGGCACCCAAGATTAACTGAGCTGAGTTGTATGAATGTCCAACATAAAACTGGCGGCTCAGCATGACAGTCCCTTGATCACCGCTATACACCAATCGATGACCCAAAATCGCGGTGGGACGGTTTTCAACTTTGCGATTCAGCCAAAAAAATGTTCGATCGCATTATTCGGCACATGTGCCGGATAAGTCAGCCAAGCCTGGTAAAGCTCAGGATACTGGGCTCTTAAAAGCTGGCTACTTTCTTGCCGCACTGCGTAATTCCGCTGAAGGACTGACATTGCCATCGTCGCCCGCGTAGTCTGCTATCCCGGCCAATACTTTGGCACGATAGGCGAGCACTCTTTTTAATAGGATTTCGCGGTAATGCTCCAAAACGGCTGCGGCTTTAGTTTTGGCGCTGGCACCGCTCAGCTTAGCCTACAAGTCTGAGAAGCTGGCGATTTCGCCAGCCGATAGATTAAAAGATTCTCTGACGTCGTCGTCCAGCAAATAATCCACTTCGCGGTGCTGTTTAGCGTTGAAAGCAAAGCGTTCGAACGCTGCCCCGTTGGCGCCAACCTGTATTTCGGCGTAGGCAATAATATCGGGATCAATGGCTGCCATTTCGCCCTGTGTAATGAAATCTGAGACAACGGCCGGGTCAACCTCAATATAGATGGCGGTGCTCAACGCCATTTCCTTGTCGCTTGCTTCCTGAAGTTCATGGGAAACCACGTTACCTTGCAGTAAATGTGCTGCCTTATCCGCGGGAATGCCTGCCTGCTGCAAAATATCGCGGTCGATTGGTGTGGCGAGTACCGTGGATGAGGTCAGCAGCAGCACCAAGAACACCGTACCAGAATCGTGCGCTCCAACCAATGAAACTTGGCGACACAAGCGAGATTTGCAAGCTTTTGTCGCGATTAACATGGCAGAGTTGGCTAATGATCATTCAGAAGAACGGTATTGGGAGACGAAGGCTCCCACTAGGCAGGCTACCAGCACGGCCAAATAAAATTGCCCGACTAATGCTTCGAAATACGACAATACGCGCGCTAAACCACTGCCGGGCGTAATGTCTCCGTAGCCTAGGCTAGCCAAAGTCACGAAACTAAAATAGATCAATTGAGAAAATGGCTCTTCAGTGACGATCAAGCCTGAAAATGTGGCCAGACCCAGTAACTGGAGCAAGCGAAACACAATTGCCCACGTAAAGCCAATCAGCAGGTAGACACAGAAAGCGCCGACCAACGAATTAAGGTCTACGCGGTGCAGAACGAAGACATGGCGTCCGGCTATCCAGGCGCTGATGCCGGCAAATATCAGCATGAAAAACAAGCCGGCGAATTCCAAGGCCCAGTTGGTAATCCCCAAGATGCCTAAACTGGAAATGACGGAAACAGCCAGGGCCAGACTCAAACCCATATAGAAAATGTGTCGTGTCCCCACCAGGCTCCAAACCGCAATCAGCATGAAAGTGTTGAATATCAGCGTCAACGAAGAACGACCTACCCCAGGTAAACGCGCCACGTATGGAACAGTCAACAGCATCAGTAGCAAACCCGCGAACAAATAAAAGAAGTTTCCGCTACGGTCGCTAACCCGTTGGTGTCCAGACTTATTTTGCGGTTGGATGGGATGTACCATTCGAGAACCAAAATCCGGCTTCGCCGTTTGCCTTTGCCTGGTAAGCCGCATCACAGAAATTGTCTCGCTCCATCATCCCATCCGCGGTCAACAACCCCACGTAAACGCCAAAATACATAGATATCTTCTGCCCGTATGTCGCCAACTCAGACGCTGTCATTGTGGTTTGATTTTTATCGGCAAAGCCGCCGTCAAAGGCTTTTTGGAATTTGTTTTTATCCAGCTTCAAATCCTGGCATAAATCACTCGCAACCGCCGAATAGGCCAAATTTGCCAATAGCTTCTGTTTGTCTTCGCCGACAAAATCGACAATTTTATCGCTGACCCCAGTCCAAGCCGGATCGAGCTGTTGCCAAGTGGGCGAATTGGATTCCTCGGCCTGGCTTTGCTCCTCCGCCGAAACCGAAGGTGAAATCAGGATCAGCGGCATCAATAATGAGGCCGCAAAGATATGCATTTTCATAGTCACTCCTACGAGTTTAGAACAACCGTTAACAGTAATCTCAACGGCTACGATTGAGGAAAGGTCAGGTCATGGCCTGGCGGATTAGCGATTTCTCAAGCGCCGGTGGTGACGATAAGGTCTATAAGGTGGCCGATAGCTTGGCCTGAGATGCGGACGTCGATCAATGATCACCGTATCGCGCCGATCATCATCCCTATCGGCAGCCACCGCCAGTGCCGCGGCTCCTAGGGCCAAGCCGGCAACCCCAGCCGTAGCACCATAATCGACACGCTGCTGCCCGGTGTAAGGATCAACCGTGGTGCAGCCAGAAATAAGTGCCATCAGAACGGCTGCCGCCAAAAAATTTTCAGCTGCTGTTTTAAAGTTTTTCATGCTACACCTCGACATTGAGCAGGTTGATTGATCATTAGTTGAACTGGGCCAGCGCAATACATCATTTCCGCCCCCACAGGATCACTTCGGCTTTCCCAGCATCCCTGAGCTTTTGATGCACGAACACTACCTTGCGAATCAAGCGGGCATTGCCGGGTAAATCAATCACTCGGGTACGTTCGCCGGCCTTGATGATGCTGCGAACGGGTAAATCGACGACCTCGCCATCACCGAGATGCACGGCGACTGAGTCGAAATACACCGCCGCGCCTCTGACCTCAATCACCACCTGTTTGACAAAACCCTTGCTGGCCGCGCGAATCTCATCCCGCTCCATTCGGGCGTTGACTTTTTCCTTGCCGAGCTGAATCCAACCATCTGAAATGCCCGCAAACACCGGGTGTGCCAAGCCAGCCATCAGCAGAAAAACTACCCACTTAATCATTGTTCTCATTGTGACCTCTCGAATGAACAGCATTGATCGGTGCTGGAAAATGCGCCATTTCCAGCTGAATCCGGTTTTCGATTTTGGCATGAATGGCTGTAGGGAAAGATATTGATGTACCCAAAATGGGCAGTTTTGGTTTCGTCGGAAAGCTAATCGATTTACTATTTTGGTAAGTCACCCACCGGGATTAGTGCGAATGGCAGCCGATCGTCAAATACAGCCGGAACAATTCCGCCAGCTCTACTTTCTGGTCAATGAATTTATTCTTTGGCACTTGAGCAGGGTGCGGGGGCGTTTTGACGGTGACCTGGATTGCGCGTTGATCTTGGGTGAGATCGGGCATTTCAATATGCAAAAAATCATTTCTCGGCATCGCACACCCGATGCAACCCTGCGCGAGGCGCTAATGCAAACGCAAACGGTTAAGTACTATTCCGAAATCCCAGACATTGGCGACTTAATCAAGCATTGCAATGCCTTATCGATCAGTGCCAGCACGGGCATTCCACGCGAGACCGTGCGCCGGAAAATTCAATGGCTGCAGGAACAGGGGTGGATCGAAAAAAATGCCAAGGGGCATTTGTCCATCACCCCCTTGACGGCGGAAGCATTCAAGGACTTCAATCAGGAAATGCTCACCGAGTTTCTCAATATTTACGAACAGATACAGACTGTTTTATTGCAAGATTCGGCCGATAAAGCCGCTCGCATCAATTACAACCAAGCTAAAGCCGAGGACTAAGCGAGAGTGCTGTCCGCGATGCTGTTCAAAAAACCAATCTAGTGTGCGTCATGAAGATACGTCCAAAGTTAACCGCCATTGGCAATCAAGCCTTGAATTTCAAAAGACCGTTGTTTCGCGGCGGTGTCATGCTGACCATCGGCGCGACCTTGCTGGGCACCATCGTACTGTCGCCAAATACTGGCATTATGGGGGTGCTGAATTATTCTGGTTGCTGTTCTGCGGTTATTTTTTGATGCTATTGGGATTGTTCGAAGCCGTCGACGCCTTAATGGCAGAGGAGTTACTGGGATTTTTATTGAGTCTGCAATATGCCCTGCTCGATATCGTCGTCGGGTTCATGATTGATTTCAATTTAGGCAACGATCCCTCACGCCTAGCGCTTTTGATCTCGGCATTTTTGATGATAAGGGGCCTGGGCCGGCTAATTTTTGCCAACGTGGCTGAACTGGATGAACGCCGCTCGATACAATAGGCGCGGTAATTTCGGTAGTGCTCGGCCTAATGATCAGTTTGCATTGGCCAACCGCGGCGGCCTGGTTTATGGCATTTAGCCTAAGTCTGGAATTTGCCTTACGTGGCTGGGCGCAAATGATGGTTGCGTTTTGGTTGAGCGCTCGAAAATTACCTGAATCTTAGGAATGAGCCTCGGGCAATCGATGACTGAGGAATAGTTAAATGCAAGCGTCATTGACGCTGGATGGGAAATTCGCAATATTTGCGTTATAAATATCCGCGCGAGAATACGCAGACCGGCGATATGGCTTTCAGCCAGCAAATATGGACATTTTGTGCGCGCCGGATACCGCGAAACTGATTTATAAATTGCTTGAAGGGCTTGAGCAAAAAGTAGCCTTTAAATCCTTCAATCCTTCGCTGTTCAACCACCGAGCTTTTCAATGAACAACCGCGCCCTATTGCCGATGCTGTTTGTTTCTTCAATGACCGTCATCGGTTGCAATCAAAGTTCACCCCAACCTTCAGCACCTGTTGCGCCGGTGGTTGAGGTCGTGACCGTGGCGGCACAGGACATTCCAATTCATCAGGAATGGATCGGTACCTTGGACGGTATGGTCAACGCCCAAATCACTGCGCAGGTGCCGGGTTATTTGACCAAACAGGCTTATCAGGAAGGTCAGCTGGTCAAGAAAGGCCAATTGCTTTACGAAATCGATCCGCGCATCTTGCAAGCGACATTAAACGGCGCACGCGGCAATCTTGCCAGACAGGAGGCCGTACTCAAAACCGCCAAGCTGGAGGTGGCCCGCGTCGAGCGTTTGCTGCCGGAAAGGGCTGTGAGTGTTCGGGACCGCGATAATGCCGTGGGCCGCGAAGCATCGGCGCAAGCCGAAGTGACTGCCGCCAAGGCTGCGGTGGATAACGCGGAGCTGCAACTGGGCTTTACCCGTATCAGCTCGCCGATCGACGGCATCGCCGGCATGTCCAAGGCACAGCTTGGTGATTTGGTAGGACCCGGCAGTTCGAGTGGCGAATTGACTATTGTCTCGCAACTGGATCCGATCAAGGCCTACATTCCTCTCAGTGAACAAGAATATCTGCAGTTGGCTAGGGAACGGCAGCCGGCTGAGCGCGGCAGCGACAATGGTGGCTTGGAATTGATTTTGGCCGATGGCTCGGTCTATCCGCATGCCGGTAAATTCTTTTTTGCCGATCGTCAGGTCGACAGCAAAACCGGTACGATTCAAGTCGCCATTCTATTTCCCAACCCCAACAATTTGTTACGTCCCGGTCAATACGCCAAAGTTCGGGCTGTGATCAAACAGAAAAACCAGGCCGTGCTGGTACCTCAACGTGCGGTGCTGGAGATGCAAGGGCGGCGGCTTGCGGCTGTTGTAAAAGCCGACCATACGGTGGAGATGCGACCGTTGAAACTGGGTGAAACCGTGGACAACCGTTATGTGATCGAGCAAGGCCTGCAAGTGGGTGACACGATTATTGTCGAAGGCTTGCTCAAGCTTAGACCAGGCATCACTGTCGACCCCAAGCCTTACAGCGCTGTCTCGCCGACACTGGCGCGGTAACGGTTATGGCCGCCTTTTTCATAAATCGCCCGATCGTCGCCATCGTTATCGCCATATTAATGGTGATGGTGGGTTTGGTGTCATTAACCCAGTTGCCGATTGCGCAATTTCCCAACATCGCACCACCCGAAGTACAGGTCACGACCACCTATACCGGCGCCGATGCGCTGACCGTCGAGCAAGCGGTGGCAACTCCGATTGAGCAGCAAATGTCAGGTGTGGATAACATGAATTACATGTATTCCGTCAACGCCAACAACGGCTCAATGTCGCTCCGGGTGAATTTCGATATCAGCACCGATCCCAACACCAACCAAGTACTGGCGCAGATGCGCAAATCGCAGGCTGAATCCCAGCTACCGCAAGACGTGCGCAATTTTGGCGTCAACGTGCAAAAGTCGTCGGCATCGCCTTTGTTGTTGTTTGGCTTGTATTCGCCCAATGGCAGTTACGACAACGTGTTTCTCGCCAACTATGCCTATATCAATATTAACGATCAGATGACGCGGGTTAAAGGTATTGCCAGTGTGACGGTATTCGGCGCCGGGCAATATGCGATGCGCATCTGGGTCAAGCCGGATCAGCTCGCCAAATTGAATATTACGATTCCCGAGATCGTCGGCGCGGTGCAGGCCCAAAATACCGTAAATCCGGCCGGCAAAATCGGTAGTGAACCGGTGCCAGCCGGGCAGGAATTCACTTTTGCGGTCCGCGCCCAGGGGCGCCTGCAAACCGAAGAAGAATTCGGCAACATAGTGTTGCGTGCCGATCCCGGCGGGGCGATGGTGCGAGTTAAGGACGTTGGTCGCATCGAGTTGGGCGCGCAATCCTACGATATGATCGGCCGGCTCAACGGTAAACCGGCGGCATTGATCGCGCTGTATCAATTGCCAGGTTCCAATGCCATTGAAGCCGCTGAGGGCGCCAAGAAAATGATGGCCGAGCTTAAAACCCGCTTTCCGGCCGATCTGGACTATGTCGTCGCGCTGGATACTACGCTGGCGGTCACCGAGGGCATTCATGAAATCCTCGTCACACTGTTCGAAGCGCTCGTATTGGTGATATTGGTAGTATTCCTGTTCTTGCAAGGCTGGCGTCCCACCTTGATTCCGTTGTTGGCGGTGCCGGTGTCGCTGATCGGCACTTTCATGCTGTTCCCGGTATTGGGTTTTTCGATCAACACCTTGTCGCTGTTTGGCTTGGTGTTGGCTATTGGTTTGGTGGTGGATGACCCAATTGTGGTGGTCGAATCGGTCGAGCACTATATCGAACAAGGCTTGACGGCCAAAGAAGCGACCTTAAAAACCATGCGAGAAGTGTCCGGGCCGATCATAGGAACGACGTTGGCGTTGATTGCGGTGTTTCTGCCTACCGTGTTTATTCCGGGCATTACCGGCCGCTTGTATCAGCAATTTGCCGTCACGGTATGCGTGGCGGTGACCATTTCCACCTTCAATTCGCTGTCGTTAAGTCCGGCCTTGGCCGCATTGCTGTTGAAACCGCGCGTGCGTGGCAACGGCGCGTTGCAACGATTTTTCGATGCCTTCAATCGGGGCTTTGGTCGCGCCAACCAAGGCTATGTCGGCGTGTGCCGCAGCATGATACGGAAAGCCTTATTGAGCATGGTTTTTCTGTTGATCCTCAGTGTGCTGGCCGGAGTATTGGGAAAAGGGGTGCCGATGGGCTTTTTGCCCGACGAGGACCAAGGCTATTTGTATGCGGGCTTGCAGTTACCTAATGTCGCCTCTCTACAACGCACCGATGCCGCTACTCGCAAAGTTGAACAAATACTGGCAAACACGCCCGGGGTTGCGGCCTATTCGTCGGTGATTGGTTACAACATGCTCAGCCAAGCCCAAACCACCTACAATACGTTTTTCTTCATCACTTTAAAACCCTGGGCTGAGCGCACTCAAGCAGAGGAACAATACGCCGCTATCAAACAACGTCTGACGCGTGAACTTGCCCAAATTACGGAAGGCGTGGGCTTTGCCTTTCCGCCACCGGCAATTCCCGGGGTCGGTACCTCGGGCGGCGTGACCATGGTGATTCAAGATCGCGCCGGCAACGATCTCAGTTATCTCACTCAAAACATCGATAAATTCATCGCGGCGGCGCGGCAACGACCGGAAGTCAGTAATATCTTTTCCACCGGCTTACCGTCGGTACCGCAGGTTTTTGTCGATGTGGATCGCGATAAAGTCTTGAAGCATGGCGTTAATCTCGCCGATGTCTATAAAACCTTGCAAGCTTACATGGGCAGCGGTTTTATCAATTACTTCAACCGCTTTGGCAGACAGTGGCAAGTGTATGTGCAAGCCGAAGGCGAGTACCGGCGCGACGCCCAAGCGCTTGGCCAGTTCTATGTGCGCAACAGTAACGGTGATAGCGTACCGCTGGCAACTTTGACCAGCGTGCGTAAAAGCGAAGGGCCTGAATTCACGATGCGTTTTAACCAATTTCGTAGCCAGCAACTCAGTGTCGCCGCCAAGCCCGGTTATAGCTCCGCTCAAGTCATGCAGGCCTTGGAAGCGGTTTTTGCCGAAACTATGCCCAGCGATATGGGTTACGACTATCTGGGCATGAGTTTTCAAGAAAAACAAGCGCAACAAGGCATATCCCCGGCCATGGTATTTGCCTTTGCGATCTTTTGCGTGTTCCTAATTTTGGCGGCTTTGTACGAAAGTTGGAGTTTGCCGTTGAGCGTACTGCTGGCCACGCCGGTTGCGGTATTGGGCGCTTTTGCCGGCTTACTGGTAGGCCAATACGAAAACAATCTGTACGCGCAGATTGGCCTGGTAATGCTGATTGGTCTGGCCGCCAAAAACGCGATTTTGATTGTCGAATTTGCCAAACAAGGTGTTGAAGAGGGGCTATCCATCCGCGACGCTGCATTGGAAGCGGCGCGCTTACGCTTGCGCCCAATCATGATGACCGCCGTGTCATTTATTTTGGGTTGTTTGCCCTTGGCGGTTGCCGCCGGTGCCGGTGCTTTGTCGCGGCAAGTGATGGGGTTTACGGTAATCGGCGGCATGTTGGCCGCCACTGTTATCGCGATTTTTATCATCCCGGTGTTATTTTACGTGGTGGAAACCAAAGCCAAACGCCCCTCTGCAACGAATGGTGCCGAGCATGAATAAGTATTGGCTCTGCGCTAGTTTGGCTGTTTTGAGTGGCTGTTTTCAAGTTGGGCCGGATTATGAAAAGCCCCAAATCGACGCGCCGCAGCAATGGCGTGTTCAGATCGCCGATGCCCAACAAACCGCCGATCTGCCGTGGTGGCAGCAACTCAACGATCCGGTACTGAACGAACTGGTCGAGCAAGCTTTGGCCAACAATCTGGATCTCAAAATAGCGATTGCCAACATCGAGCAATTCCGGGGCGTCTATGGTGCAACCCGTGCCAATTTGTTTCCGCAACTGTCCGGCCAAGGTGCTTACGACCGCCGGCAAAGCAGTGCTGCGCAAACCGGCATCGCGAATACCTTGCCGGATAGCGACTTTGCTCAACTGGGCGTCAGTATGCTGTGGGAACTGGATATCTGGGGGCAACTACGCCGGGCGAAAGAAGCGGCCTACGCCGATCTGCTGGCGCAACAATCCGTGCGCGACACCGTGGTGCTGACTTTGGTCAGCGCTGTCGCGCAAACCTACATCGATCTGCGCGCGCTGGATTACCGCTTAGCCATCACCCGCCAGACAGTGGATATCCTGACCGAGGAAAATCGTATCGCCAAAACCCGCCTGGATGCCGGTTATGCCTCTGAAATTGAAGTCAGCCAATCCAATTCCGAACTGGAGCGCCGCCGCGCGCAAATACCGCTTTATGAACAACAGATTGCCCAAACCGAACACGCTCTCTGTTTGCTGCTGGGGCAGACGCCTGCCGCAATTCCGCGCGGGTCGGAATTGGCGGAGATGCAAACCCCATCCGTGCCTGCCGGTTTACCGTCTGATTTGTTGCTGCGCCGGCCTGATATTCAGCAAGCCGAACAAAATCTGATCGCTGCCAATGCCAGGATTGGTGTAGCCAGAGGCGAATATTTTCCCAAGGTGCGTCTAACGGGAGATTTAGGTCAAGCCAGTTTGGAAATGGCCAGTCTGTTTACGCCGGGCGCCAACTTTTGGAGCATCGGCACCCGGGTGCTTGGTCCCATTTTCACCGCCGGAAGAATTGCCGGCCAGGTACAAACTGCCGAAGCCGCCCAACAAGCCGCGTTGGCAGGTTACCAAAAAGCCATACTGACCAGTTTTCGCGAGTTTGAAGACGCCCTGATCGCCCGCGCCAAGTCTGAAGAACGGCAGACGATGCAAGGTCAGCGAGTCGCAGCCTTAAAAAACTATCTGCATTTAGCGCATCTGCGTTTCGATGAAGGCTACACCCCGTATTTGGAAGTGCTGGATGCTTTGCGCCAATACTACGAAGGCCAAATCGAGTGGGTACAAGCCAAAAATGACCGATTTACTGCCACCATTCAACTTTATCGGGCGATGGGCGGCGGTTGGTTAACTCAGAAACCTGCAGGTGTTCAAAAGGAAGAAAGGGGCCCTGCTTTGTTTCCTTAATAAAATGGTTATGAAATATCAATGGTCAACATGGCGTGACATTCCGGTCAAGAAGTTATCAAGCCCCTAGAATGTTGAAATTGAAAATGGTCTGACGATGCAAGGAGCCAATCTCCAATTGCAGAATCGTTTAATCCCCAAACTAAGTAAGTATGGATATTGCTCATTTCTTTATACAATTCACTCAACGGCCACTCTATTTCCTGTTGTTATCGTCACCGGTGACAGGACGGTTTCATAGCCAACCCCCGTTCACAACAAGCAAATAAAAAACTGAGCAGGCATGTCTGCTTCACGTTACAAAGCAGCCGCTCAAGAACTTCGGTTTTTGTTGGATGAATGTAGCAAATTGGCCGGTACTGTGAATTCGCCACTTTCGATAGCTGACGTATAATTTTTTAGGAAACCAAGGTGCAAACCGAAGGAGCAAAACCGACCCTTAGCTGCCTGAAGCTCTGCACCAAATTGAATGTCTCAAGATTTTGCCAAAGCTGCCATTCTGAGAATTTTGCAAATTGCTAATCGGTCCTGGCAGTTTTGCCATCATCGATAAAACTCAGAATCATTGTCTACAATCAATGCTCGCGCTCCGCGAACGATCAAACCCCTTAGCAACAGGAGCATCAGTTGATTAATTCAGCGATAATTCGGCACGTAATCGGGTAGCCATCAGATCGACGAACGAACGAATTTTCGCTGACGAGTGGCGGCCCTCGCGATGCAGGATATGCACGGGGACCGCTGGACTTTCGAATTCTCCAAGCAAGATCTTTAGTTTGCCGCTTAGTAACGGCGCGGCGATTTGATAATTCAGTAAACGTGTGATGCCCAGTCCAGCCATGGCGGCGCTGGCCGCCGAGTCGTTATCGCTGACACTTAGTATCGGTTGAACCTTGATTGATTGCAGTTGGCCATCCCGCTGAAAGCGCATTTCGTTGTTCGGATTCAGGCCGCGCGCCAAAATGATTCGGTGCTTTAACAAATCGTCCGGCGTTTGCGGTATACCGTGATCGGCCAGATACTCCGGCGAGGCACACAATACCCGCCGCACCGAGCCGACTCGCAGTGCTCGGTACGACGAATCGGGCAAATCGGCGATGCGAATTGCCACGTCCACACCTTCTTCCAGCATATTGACGACCCTGTCGACAAACAACGCATTCACTTCCACCGCCGGATAGCGTTGTAAATACTCGACAATGCCCGGCATGATGAACAAACGCCCAAACAATACCGAGGCGGTCACCGTGAGTTGGCCGCGCGGTTCGGCGTTGATGCCCAGTGCCGCGTCGTCGGCTTCATCGGCTAGGGCAATGATGCGTTTGGCGTCTTCGTAATACTTCTGCCCGGCCTCGGTCATGCGGACGTAGCGGGTGGTACGGTTCAGTAACTTAACGCCCAAGCGCTCTTCCAGCGCCGCCACCGCTCGCGTCACAGCCGGTGGTGACATGTGCAATTTGCGTGCGCCGCCGGCAAAGCCTTCGGCTTCGACCACCGCGACATATACGCTCATTAAATGCAGACGATCCATTGATAATTCCTATTATCGGAATAGTTAATTGGAAATTATAGATATTCTTTATTTTTATGCAATAAGACACACTGTACCCGCCTGCTGAATTTAACCCAGGCATACGACAACTTATTTCATTTTTGGAGAACACTCATGAGCCGTATTACCAGCGTTAGTAACGAAACTGCCAATATCGAACAACTTGCCCTGTTTGAAGCCATTCAAGGTCAGTTGGGCATGGTGCCTAACTTCTTGCGGGTGTTTGCCCACTCGCCGGATGCCTTGAAAGCGTTCCTCGGATTGCATCACATTGCCAATCACGGCTCGCTGGACTCCACCACCCGCGAGCGCATCGCGCTGGCGTTGGCGCAACAGAATGAATGCGAATATTGCCTGTCGGCCCATACCGCCATCGGCCGCAAAGCGGGTTTGAACGGGGCGGAAATCGAAGCCAATCGCGCCGGTACCAGTCAGGACGCCAAAGCGGCGGTCGCGGTCAAATTCGCTCGCGCCCTGGTCGAGCATAAAGGCGAGGTGACCAATACCGAATTGCAATCCATGCGTGACGCCGGTTTCAGCGAGGCCGACATCGTCGAGGTGATCACCCATGTCGGCATGAATATCCTCACCAATATTTTGGGCAAAGCCAGCCGGGTCGACATTGACTTCCCGAAAGTCGAGTTAAAACAAGCCGCTTAAAGCCTAACCGGGCGAAGCGCAGAGATGGCGTTTGGCCCGGTTTATTGCACTGATTGGAATAAGGTATTGCAAATTATGACTATTCAGCACAGCTGATGATTGTGCCAGAGTAGCCATCAACTTTTCACCATCCGGAGTAAAGACCATGGCCCGTGCGTTTGCCAAGATCAGTTTCACCCCCAACGTCCAAGCGGTACAAACCGAAATGGGCAGTCGCACGGCCTACCGGACAGCCGAATTGGGCGACACCGAAACAGTAGCTTTGAGCGAGTTCGAACAAGCCTTCATCACCGAACGCGATAGCTTTTATCAAGCGACCGTGAGCCAATCCGGTTGGCCTTATGTCCAACATCGCGGCGGCCCGGCAGGATTCCTGAAAATATTGGATGAACAAACCATCGGTTACGCCGATTTCAGCGGCAACCGACAATACCTTTCGGTCGGCAATTTGCGCGGAGACGATCGGGTGAGCTTACTGTTGATGGACTATCAAGGGCGGCAACGCTTAAAAATCTGGGGACGGGCGCGGGTGGTGAGCGAACGCAGCGAGCCGGCATTGCTATCCAAGCTGGAACCGACGGACTTTCGCGGCCCAGTTGAGCGCGGCATCGTGATCCGAGTCGAAGCCTTTGATTGGAATTGTCCCAAGTACATCACACCACGTTACAGCCAACGCGAAGTCGAAGCGCTATTGGCTCAGGCTCGTCAACTAGAACCGGTGGTGAACACAACACACGTGCCCGCCGCGCTGGGAAATGGCATGTTGCCTTTGACCATCAGCGGCATTCGCCAGTTGACGCAGCGCATTCGCGCTTATGAACTGCGCCATGCCGACGGCGAGTCGCTGCCGCTTTACCAAGCCGGAGCCCATATTCGTGTGCCGATCGCGCTAGCCGACGGCAGTATTACCAGCCGCACTTATTCGCTAACCGACGTGCCGGACGATCTGGATTGCTACCACATCGCGGTGCTGCGGTTGGATGATGGCGAAGGCGGCTCGTCGGCATTGCACGACGGCTGGCAAATGGATACACGCCTCAACGTCGAAGCGCCGGAAAACTATTTTCCATTACACAATGATGACCGCCCGGCGTTGTTAATTGCCGGCGGCATCGGCATCACGCCGATCAAAGCCATGGCCGAAACCTTGGCCGCACGGGGTACGCCATTTCAACTGCATTACACCGGTCGAGCGCCACAAGACATGGCCTTTTTTAAAGACTTGCAACGACAGTTTTCCGATCGATGCCGGTTTTATTTCAGCCAGGCGCAAAGCCCTAGCCGGTTGGACGTATCGGCACTGCTTGCTAACACATCCACCGACACCGTCTTTTATGTCTGTGGCCCAACCCGTCTGATAGACAGTGTGCGCCAAACTGCTCGCCAGATCGGCATTGCCGACGACAGAGTGCAATTTGAGAGCTTTAATTAACCGAAGGAGTACAACATGATCACCCTGTACGACATGCCACTATCAGGCAACTGCCACAAAGTTCGCTTACTACTGAGTTTGCTGGATTTGCCCTATCAAATCCAAGCCGTGGATTTACGCGGCGGTGAGCAGCGCGGCCCAGCCCATTTGCAACGCAACCCCTTCGGCCAAGTCCCAGTGTTGGATGACGACGGCCGAATCATCCGCGACAGCCAGGCCATTTTGGTGTATCTGGCCAAACGCTTCGGCGGCGAACAGTGGTGGCCGGACGACGCCCACACACTGGCGCAGATCGCCGCCTGGTTATCGACCGCCGCAACGAAATTGCCAACGGTCCTGCCAAACTGCGCGTACACCACAAATTCGGTAGTCCTATCGATACGGTAGCGGCCGGGCAAACCGCCGACAAAGCGCTGGGCATTATGGACCGCCATTTGCAAAGCCGCGATTGGCTGGTCGGCGATTCGGTATCCATTGCTGACATCGCGGTCTACCCCTATTTGGCGTTGGCGCCGGAAGGCGGTTTGGACATCGGTGCCTTCCCCAATATCATCGCCTGGTTCCAACGCATTCGCGCATTGCCCGGTTACGTGACCATGCCCGGCATGTGGCAGGCTTAACTCAATCACCCTCATCACGGAGAAATCGTATGACCCAAGAAATCAAAGCCCCCGTACCACCCTTTACCGCTGAAACCGCCGCGCAAAAAGTGCGCATGGCCGAAGACGCCTGGAACTCGCGCGATCCGGACCGCGTCGCCTTGGTCTATACCGAAGACACGCTCTGGCGTAACCGCGCCGAGTTTCCACAAGGCCGCGAACAAGTACGTCAGTTCTTGCAACGCAAATGGGCCAAAGAATTGGACTATCGCTTGATCAAGGAATTGTGGGCGTTTACCGATCACCGCATTGCCGTGCGCTTTGCCTACGAATGGCGCGACGATTCCGGCCAGTGGTTCCGCAGTTACGGCAACGAAAACTGGGAGTTCAACCCACAAGGCTTCATGCAACGGCGCTTTGCCAGCATCAACGATCTGCCGATCAAATCGGAACAGCGTTTGTTCCACTGGCCTTTGGGTCGTCGCCCCGACGATCATGCCAGATTGAGTGATTTAGGGTTGTGAACAACAGTTAGCCATTCTTGTAAAAATCCTGACGAGATTGCCTGCGGCATTCATAACCAGAATGCTCGCGGGCGCAACTAAGATTTAACGTGCTTAGGGCCTCAAAACCTGACAGTTGGGGGCATTGTTACCAGTAGATCTGTAACGCCGTTCCTTAGCTAGGTCTAGCCAATTTCGGAAAAACCAATCCATCATTCAACATACTATGTTGCTAATCAGGAGGATCCACCATTGATTACTCGATTTCAGAATATTTTTTGTAAGGTTTGATCCTCTCCTAACGACTTATTGGCTATAGAGCCGATCTCATCTAAGGAGCGTCATACATGTTGACAAGTTTGCTATTCTTCGGCGTTTGCTTTTTGGCCTATGCTAACGGTGCCAATGATAACTTCAAGGGTGTGGCGAGTTTGTTTGGCAGCGGCACCGCCAATTTCCGTCAGGCGCTGACGTGGGCGACGCTGACAACGTTTGCGGGTTCGATTGCAGCGTTGTTTTTAGCTCAAACTTTGCTGGTCAAATTTTCCGGCAAAGGCTTGGCACCGGACGAATTGATACACTCGCTGCCGTTCATGATTGCGGTCGCGGGCGGTGCAGGGATGACTGTGATTCTGGCGACGCGTTACGGCTTCCCAATTTCCACGACTCACGCGTTATTGGGCGCCATGGCAGGTAGCACTCTATTAGCAACGTCCGGCAATATCAGCTTGGCGCCTTTGCTGAGCAACTTCGTGCTGCCGTTGCTATTGAGTCCGTTTGTGGCGGTATTATCCGCCGGCTTGTTGTATCGAGGTCTGAGTATGTGGCGTAACCATAGGCAACTAACTAACAACCTATGTTTATGTATTGAAAACCCGGAAAGTCTGGCGCTGACCAGTAACGTCAATATGACCCTGGCAATCGATTCGGCAATCGTCCCGTCTCTAACGCTTGATCGTCAAGATGCTTGCGCCGAGCGGCAAGCTAGCCAGATTTTGGGGTTCAATCTTGAGCGCCTGCGCGACGGACTGCATTTTTGCAGCGCCGGCGCGGTCTGTTTTGCCCGCGGCCTGAACGACACGCCGAAAATTGCCGCATTGTTATTGCTGGCACCCGGTTTTGATCTGCAATGGATCATTATCGTGGTAGCCACTGCCATGCTGCTGGGTGGCGTATTCAATGCGCGGCAGGTAGCGGAAACCATGAGTCATAAAATCACATCCATCTCTCACGAGCAGGGTTTGTCGGCCAATCTGGTGACGGCACTCTTGGTGATTTTCGCCAGCAAATTTGGGATGCCGGTTTCCACCACCCATGTATCGGTGGGTTCATTATTCGGTATCGGCTTGGTCAGCGGCAAGGCCAATACCGGCGTGATCGCATCCATTGCTTTGTCCTGGCTGTTGACCTTGCCCTGCGCGGCTGCTTGTTCTGCCGCAATCTATTCTGCCGCCAATCTTCAATAATAAAAACACGAGAAATCCCATGACTACCAGTATCGAAATCAGCGAATCGGTCCGCCATTACTATGGACAGGTTCTACAATCCAGCGAGGACCTTAAAACCAGCGCCTGTTGCAGCATCGACGCCATGCCAAGCTATTTAAAAGCGCTACTGGCCGGATTGCATCCGGAAGTGCTGGAACGGTTTTATGGTTGCGGTTCACCCTTGCCACCCGCGTTGACAGGTAAAACGGTGCTGGATTTGGGCTGCGGAACGGGCCGAGACTGTTATCTACTATCGAAACTGGTCGGACCGACAGGCCGGGTAATCGGTGTCGACATGACGCCTGAGCAGTTGGAAGTCGCCGTCCGTCATCGCGACTGGCACGCAGAGCGTTTTGGTTTTGCCAACGTTGAGTTTTTGCACGGTCATATCGAAAACCTGCATACCGTGGGGATTGCCGATAACAGCATCGACGTGGTGGTCTCCAACTGCGTCATCAACCTGTCGCCGGAAAAACCCCGAGCACTGGCGGAAATCTTCCGGGTGTTGAAACCGGGCGGTGAACTGTATTTTTCGGACGTGTTTGCCGACCGCCGCATCCCGGTCGAACTGCGCCAAGACCCGGTATTGCTGGGTGAATGTTTGGGCGGCGCGTTGTATTGGGAAGACTTCCGGCGCATTTTGCAGGACTTAGGCTGCCCGGATGTCCGTAAGGTCAAACAAACCCCGATTAGTATCGACGACCCCGATGTGTTCGCCAAAATCGGCATGGTCAAGTTCGATTCGGTCACGGTCCGCGCTTTCAAAATGCCTTTGGAGGATCGTTGCGAGGACTTCGGCCAAGTCGCGGTCTATTTAGGCTCTATCGACCAACATCCGCACAGTTTCGATCTGGACGACCACCATCATTTCGAGACCGGCCGGCCGCTAAGAGTCTGCGGCAACACTGCCGACATGCTGGCACTCAGCCGTTACAGCAATCATTTTAAAGTTCTGGGTGATAAATCCCGGCATTTCGGCTTATTCGATTGCTCGCCCGGACCTGGCAGCGAATCGGCCAACACTGATAGCGCGTGTTGCTGAGCGCCGAGATGAACACATCCGTTCAACTGAGCGAAGCCCTACTGGCCGAACATCGGCCGGTGCTGTTTCGCTATGCCTTGCTGCAACTGAAGGATAACGAACTGGCCGACGACGCCGTGCAGGAAACCCTGCTGGCCGCTTGGCAATCCTCGGCAAACTTCGAAGGCAAGGCTGGGTTACGCACCTGGCTAATCGGTATTTTGAAACACAAAATTGCCGACCACTGGCGGCGTAGCGCCCGTGAAGTCGCCACCGCTGACTTCGATCAAATCAATAACGACGAGGACGAAGTAGACGAAGACGCGTTTTTCATGAGCAACGGCCACTGGAACGGCGGCCCCACCACCTGGAACGATCCCGAGGCGGCGCTCAAGCAACAGGAGTTCTGGGCCATCTACGAAACCTGTCAGAACAATCTACCGCCGAAAATGGCCCAGGTATTCATGTTACGCGAGTTGGTCGGTCTGGAAGCCGAGGAAGTTTGCCGGGAAACCGGCTTAAGCGACGCCAATTACTGGGTCACCATGCATAGAGCCCGATTGCGGCTGCGTGAATGCCTGGAAATCCGCTGGTTCAATCAGTCAAAAAAGGAGAAGCGTCATGCGTAGTTGTCGCGATATTACCGCTCTGGTGTCACAGGGCTTGGACAAGAAACTTAGCGTTGGCGAACGACTGGCGATTGGTTTGCATGTGATGATGTGCTCGCGCTGCCGCAATTTCCAGAGTCAGAGCCAGTTTATCCGTAAAGCTGCGCATGGTTATACCGAACAGTTACAAAATCGTTTGGTTAAAAAACCTGAGTCAGATTGAAACTTGCATGTTGACGATGGATGAATAGGCACTTAGCTATGCCGCGTTTCAACGGCGTTTTTCCTGCAACGCCAGAATTAGCGGACAACTTGCCTCATTCTGATTGATTTGGCAACGTCCGATCAATTCCTGCAAGGCCGTTTCCATACGGCGTAACTCGGCGATGCGGTATTGAACATCTTCGAGTTTATGTTCGGCTAGTGTGCGTACCTCGTCACAATGACGGCTGTCCGCCAGTTTTAACAAATCGACCACTTCGTCCAAACTGAACCCTAGCCGTTGCGCGGATTTGATGAAAACGATCCGCTGAACGTCCGCCGTACCGTAACGGCGGATGCCTCCCAAAGGTCTGTCTGGCTCGGGCAATAACGCCAGACGCTGATAATACCGTATGGTTTCCACACCAATTCCAGCCGCTTTGGCTAATCCGCCAATCGTCAGGCTGTCCAGGGTCTTGTTCATGGCTATTGACTCCG
>FSSH01000573.1_pt1 | contig 60828 bp, 61 predicted proteins | sample 1166101 | NCBI WGS metagenome assembly FSSH01 (sample SAMEA32972668, study PRJEB13176) | freshwater metagenome | biome: Drinking water system; feature: Biomass in drinking water that filtered by 0.45 um membrane; material: drinking water | place: USA | collected 2012-12-20 | depth 0 m | reverse complement strand
TGCGCTCGTGGGTGACGATTCATATTTCAAGCACGATGCTCTAGGAACGAGCGTGCCTCCCTGGCCGAAGGGCATCAGCGTCGGGCATTTTTACCAGCTCCCGAAATTTGGCGCTTCGGGCATGGGCGGGGCGTGCCGCGTTGCGCGGTCTTGCCCGTAACGCGGCCGCTTGCGCAGGCGCAGTGTTGGCCAATCGCCCGTCGCGATGCGCGCCATTGGCATCAGCCCCTGCCGCCGATACGCGGCCAGCACTGCCGGGGCCTGATCGCTGAGCAACCCAGCGAGGACCAGCGTACCACCCGGTGCCAACGCCATTGCGATACTGGGGGCCAGCGCAATTAGCGGACCGGCCAGGATATTGGCGATGATCAGGTCATAGGGCGCGCGGCCAATCAGCAGCGGGTGTTGCAGCCCCGGCGCAGCCGCGAGCGCAATCTGGCCGCGCTGGGTGCCCGTCGACACGCCGTTGATCGCGGCATTTTCGCGTGTCACGTCAATCGAGGCGGGGTCAATATCGGATGCAGTGGCATAGGCGCTGGGCCATAAATGCAGCGCGGCAAAGGCGAGCAGCCCGGTGCCGGTGCCAATGTCGATCAGATTGCGTACGGGCACACCCTGGCGCTTCAACCGGTCGAGCATCGTCAGGCACCCGCTGGTGGTCTGGTGATGTCCGGTGCCAAAGGCGCGGCTCGCCTCAATCTGGAAGGCGCGTGTACCGCGGGGGATCGCACCGGCATGGGCTGCCGTATGCACGAAAAAGCGGCCCGCCTGCACAGGCTCCAGCCCGGCCTGGCTCAGCGTTACCCAGTCCTGATCGGGTACCAGTTCGGGCTGCGCCCTGGACGCGCGCGCGCTCGGCACCAGCGCGCGGACTGCTTTTAGCGCAGCGGCGCTCGGCTTGCCGTCAAAATACGCCTCCAGCTGCCAATCATTGGCGTCATCGGGGGTCATCTCCGACGTCATCAGCACAGGCGGTGGGACGATGCCCAAATCATCCCCCGCATCAATCGCCTCCGCCTCTGCGCGCGTGCACGGCAGGGTGAGCTTCCAGCTTGAAGTCCCTGCGTGAACCGACCTATCGGACATAGCTGGCCCCATTAATGTCCAGCACCGCGCCGGTCATCGATGGCGGGGCCTTCAGCGCCAGGAAGCGCGCGGCGGTGGCGACTTCGCTGGGGTCGGCAACGCGGCCCAGCGGAATATCTGCCAGCAACTTATCGCCGCCGCGGCTGGACAGATAATCCTCGGCCATGCCCGTCATCGTAAACCCCGGGCAGATCGCAAACGCCAATATCCCTTCACGGGCATAGCCGCGCGCGATTGTTTTGGTCATCGCGACCATGCCCGCCTTGGACGCGGCATAATGCCAGTGCGCCGGGCTGTCGCCGCGATAGGCGGCGCGGCTGGCGATGTTGATGATGCGGCCCGGCGCAGCACGATCCTGCCAGTGCCGCACCGCGAGCCTGCATAAGGCGGCTGATGCGGTAAGGTTGATCTGCATCGTGCGGTTCCAGGTCGCGATCCAGGCTGCATCATCCTGACCGATCGGGTTTTCTTCAAACACCCCGGCATTGTTGATCAGGATATCAATCTGCCCGCCAAATCGCTCAAGCGCCGCGTGCCACAGTGCAGCGGGCGCGGCGGGGTCAGCGAAATCGGCGGCGATGCCGCTGCCGCTGCTGGTGCCGTGGCCGATCAGGTTGATACCGGGTAAATCGAGCGCGGTGGCGATGGCGGCACCAATGCCCCGGCTGCTGCCGGTGAGGAGAATGTTGGTCATCCCCCGCGATTAACGGGGTTCGACCGCTTCGTCACCCCGGCGAAACCTTATGCGGCGACACTGGCCGAGAAGGTGTCAGCGGCGCCCTTTAGCCCGCCCAGCCGATCATCCACTTCCCCAAAGGCGCGTTCCAGCGAATCGATGTCGCTGGCCACCGCTTCGGTATCACTGCGGATTGCAGCAATGGTGGTGGACATGGAATCGGCGGCTAGCGCTGTTTCATCAACCGATGCGGTGATGGCGATCACGGTTTGCGACTGGGTTTCCATGGCATGACGGATTTTATCAGCAGAGGCCTGCACTTCGGCAACGGTGGCGCGGATAGAGGCGCTGGTGTCGACGCTTGATCTGGTGGCGGATTGGATGGCAGCGATTTTGGCGGCGATATCATCCGTCGCGCGCGCTGTTTGGTTGGCGAGTGACTTCACTTCCTGTGCGACCACGGCAAAACCGCGCCCGGCATCGCCCGCACGCGCCGCCTCAATCGTGGCATTCAGCGCGAGCAAATTGGTTTGCCCCGCGATGTCGCGAATCAGCCCCAAAATCGATTCGATTGATTTGGCGTGATCCGTCAGAGCGTCGGACATCTCCACCGCTACCCCGGCCTGCTCGCTGGCGCGCGTGGCAATATAGGTGGCAGCCTCCACTTCAGCGCGTACATCGTCGATGGCGTGGATAAGCCCTGCAGCAGTTTGCGCTGCCTCACGCATGGCGACGGCTGATTCTGCAGCAGCGGCTGCAACTTCTGACGTTTTCCCCAACATGCCCCGTGTCGATGTGGATGCGGTTTGCGCCTGAACGCGGATGCGGTTGCCAAGCGCTGCGGCGCCTTCGATCGATGTGGCAATGCTCTCGCTGAACTGGGCAGACCGGCTGCGGCGTTCGTCGCGCGCGGATTGTGCGTCGCGCATCCCCAGATGCGTTGTCATCACATCAGCCTCAACCAGCGCAAGCCGTTGAATGATATCGGCAAGATGTTGCGTTTTCTGGCTGTCACCATTCAGCTTTTCAGCCAAAATCTGCAGCGTGCGGCTGTGCGCAAAACTCAGCGATGACAGCAGGGCGGGCAAGGGTACCTTGCTCTCATGTGTTTCATTTGCGTGGTTCAGCGCCGTTTGTAACCATTTTTCACCAAATGGATCGGCATATTTGACGCGGGTATAGTGCGCGCTTTTCTGCACGCGAGTGGCGATAAAGCTTTTGCTTACCGTGCGGCGGATATGATCCGTTACCGGCAACGCCAGATAATGTTCCCAAAAAGCAGCGGAAATTTTCTCTTCCGACCCCGCAATCAGGCGCGCAATCTCTGCCGCGCCCGGCCCAATGGCCTGGTCCCAGTCATAATCGCCCACACACTGCGCAGCGGTGCGAACGGTGCCGCTCCACCCGGCCAAAGCCTGCTGATGCTCATTTGCCATCAGGGTATTTCCTCTTCCTTACGCGGCAACTTTCGAGATGAAGTCGCTCGCGGTTGTCTTCAGCGTGCTCAGTCGGGCATCAAAAGCATCAAAGCCCAGGCCGACGCGGTCGATGTCGCAGGCGACCGTTTCCGTGTCCTCGCGGATGGCAGCGATGGTGTTGGACATCGAATCGGCGGCAAGCGCTGTTTCGTCGACGGAGGCGGTGATGGCGGTAACGGTTTGCGCCTGTGTTTCCATTGCGCGGCGAATTTTCTCGGCAGATGCCTGTACCTCCGCAACGGTCGACCGGATTGAGGCATTGGTTTCAACAGTGGAGCGCGTGGCGGACTGGATCGCGGCGATCTTGGCAGCGATATCGTCAGTGGCGCGCGCGGTTTGGTTTGCCAGCGATTTCACTTCCTGGGCAACCACCGCAAAGCCGCGCCCGGCATCACCCGCACGGGCAGCCTCAATCGTTGCGTTTAGCGCAAGCAGGTTGGTTTGGCCGGCAATGTCGCGAATCAACCCCAGGATCGACTCAATCGATTTGGCATGGTCAGAAAGTGTTTCCGACATGCCAACCGCTGCACCGGCCTGGCCGCTGGCGCGAGTCGCGATATCGGCTGCTGCTTCTACTTCGCGCCGGGCATCTTCAATCGCGCGGATCAGCCCGGCGGCGGTCTGCGCGGCTTCACGCATCGCCACGGCGGATTGTTCGGCAGCGGCAGCAACTTCGGATGTTTTGCCCAGCATACCGCGCGTTGAGCTCGACGTGCGACCGGCCTGGGCGCGCAGCTCGCCGCCCTCCAGGCTGACGCCTTCGACCATCTTGGCGATCCCGTCGCGGAACTCACCGGCCAGCCGATCGCGCGCAACCCCCGCGCTGTGATCGCGATAGGCGTTGTAGATGGCGACGGTAATTTCGCCCTCCAGCGCAGAAAGGCGCAGCAGCGTATCGATATAAAGCGGCATTTTGGGGTCGGCGCGGTCAACCCGGCGCATCATCACCTCCAAAGCGGCGCGGTCGCTGGCATTGATCATCGATAGCAGCGCCATTGGCGTCACGCCGCCGGTGTAAGCCGCTGCGACTGAACGTTCGATTGATTCGACCCAGTCGCGCCGGTTCGTTTCCAGAAAACGATTGCGCAAAAACACCACGCCCAGGTCAATCATCTTGGCGGTTTCATGCGGTGCCCAGTCGCGCTCATCGGCAAAGCAGCGCAGCCATTGCTGCCAATAAGCTTCTGATACGGCAACGATTTCTGGTTCAATCGTTGTCCATACATCGCGGCTGGCACTGGCCAGCGAGCCGTCGAAATCGAAAACGCGCAATCGTGCCGACAAATCAATGGCCGCGGCCACGGAACCTGTCTCGGGCAAGTCTTGGCTGGTCAACACCGTTTCTCCACGTCAGCGCCCCGAAAGCGGGCCGTTTCCCATTCTTCATGGATTGGCGTATCGGGATTTGGTTAAGGGCTGGTTAGAATTTGGGAAAGTTCCGGGGCCGGGCATGATTTTCCCGCCATTGTTCAAATGCTTTGCGGCGTGAATGATCGGGTCAATTGGGGATTGGCCCTTGTGCCGGGTTGCATCGGCTCCACTGGTGGCTAATACGGCGACACAGCTAGCAAGGATTTCGATTTGGCCACCCAACCAACAGCCGCACGCCCGCGCTCGCCGCATTTGACCATCTGGAAATGGGGGCCGCACATGCTGGTCTCCATCATGCACCGCGTCACCGGCGACGGCATGGCAACGGTGGGCACGATATTGTTCGTGTGGTGGCTTGCCGCCCTTGCGGGTGGCACTGCCACCTATGCGCAGTTTATGGATGTTTTTACGCTGAAATCAGGTGCGCTGAACCCGATTGGCTATCTGTTCGGCATTGGGCTGACCTTTGCGTTTTTCCAGCACATGGCAACAGGCATCCGCCATCTGCTGCTGGATACCGGTGCGGGCTATGAATTGAAGACCAACCGGCTGTGGGCGCAATCGACGATTCTGGCGTCAATCGTGCTGACCGGTGCCTATTGGGCCTATCTGCTGGTGGGGAAGTAATCATGGGTAGCGGAACCGAACTTGGCCGCGTGCGCGGCCTTGGCTCATCGAACGAAGGCGCACATCATTGGTGGCATCAACGGCTGACCGCCGGGGGCAATCTGGTGCTGATGCTGTGGTTGTTCGCGTCGCTGGCGCGGTTGCCGGCGCATGACTACGCAACGATGGTGATGTGGCTCAGCAGCCCGCTTGCCGCGGTGCCAATGATCCTGCTGGTCGCCAGCACCTTTTATCATTTCCGCATGGGGCTGCAGGTGCTGATTGAGGATTATGCGCACGGCGCGATGCGCGTTGCGCTGATGGTGCTGCTGACATTCTTCACCCTGGGTGCCGCCACTATCGCCATTTTCTCGATCCTCAAGATCGCTTTTGCTGCCGGAGCACCGATCGCATGACCGCTGCCTATAAGATTATCGATCACACCTATGACGCGGTTGTTGTTGGCGCGGGCGGCTCTGGCCTGCGCGCGGCGATGGGCATTGCTGAAGCGGGCCTGAAAACGGCATGCATTACCAAGGTGTTCCCAACCCGCAGCCACACCGTCGCCGCGCAAGGCGGCATTGCGGCATCGCTCGGCAATATGGGGCCGGATCACTGGACCTGGCACATGTACGATACCGTCAAGGGATCCGACTGGCTGGGTGATCAGGACGCGATTGAATATCTGTGCCGCGAAGCACCAGCCGCTGTGTACGAGCTGGAGCACGCAGGCGTGCCGTTTAGCCGCACCGAAGAGGGCAAGATTTATCAGCGCCCGTTCGGCGGCATGATGCAGAATATGGGCGAGGGGCCACCCGCCCAGCGCACCTGCGCCGCCGCTGATCGCACCGGTCACGCGATGCTCCACGCGCTGTATCAACAGAGCCTGAAGTACGACACGGACTTTTTCATCGAATATTTCGCGCTCGACCTGATCATGGAAAACGGCGTTTGCCGGGGCGTGATCGCCTTGTGCATGGATGATGGTTCGATCCACCGTTTCCGCAGCCACCAGACCGTGCTGGCGACGGGCGGTTATGGCCGCTGCTATTTCTCCGCCACGTCGGCGCATACCTGCACTGGCGATGGCGGCGGGATGGTGCTGCGCGCCGGCTTGCCGCTGCAGGACATGGAATTCGTCCAGTTCCACCCGACCGGCATTTACGGCGCTGGCGTGCTGATCACAGAGGGCGCGCGCGGCGAAGGCGGTTACCTGACCAACAGCGAAGGCGAGCGCTTTATGGAGCGTTATGCCCCGTCCGCCAAGGATCTGGCATCGCGCGATGTCGTCTCACGCTCAATGGCGATGGAAATTCGCGAAGGGCGCGGCGTTGGCAAGGAAAAGGACCATATCTACCTCCACCTCGATCATATCGATCCCAAGGTGCTGGCAGAGCGGCTGCCGGGCATTACCGAAACCGGCAAGATTTTTGCCGGTGTCGATCTGACGCGCCAGCCGCTGCCGGTCGCGCCGACGGTGCATTACAACATGGGCGGCATTCCGTGTAATTTCCACGGTGAGGTTGTGAACCTGAAGGACGGCAACCCCGACAGCGTCGTCCCTGGCCTGTTCGCGGTGGGCGAAGCGGCGTGTGTTTCGGTCCACGGCGCCAACCGGCTCGGCTCCAACTCGCTGATCGATCTGGTGGTGTTCGGCCGCGCAACCGGCCTGCGCATCAAGGACACGCTGAAGCCGAACACGCCGCACAACCCGCTGCCCGCCGCCGCGGCGGAAATGGCGCTGGGTCGGCTCGATCATTTCCGTAACGCCAAGGGCGCGACGCCCACCGCCAAGATTCGCGGCGCGATGCAGCGCACGATGCAGAAAAACTGCGCCGTGTTCCGCGACAACGCGCTGCTCGCCGAGGGCAAGCAAAAGATTGGCGAGATCTATGCATCGATGAGCGATGTGGGGATCAACGATCGTTCGCTTATCTGGAACACCGATCTGGTCGAAACGCTGGAACTCGACAACCTGATCGCGCAGGCAGTGGTGACGGTGCATTCCGCCGCCAACCGCGAGGAATCACGCGGCGCGCATGTGAACGAGGATTACCCGAACCGCGACGACGCCGGCTGGATGAAGCATACCATTGCGACGTTCGACGGCTGGGGCGGGAAAGGCGGCGCAGTCGGCATCGATTACCGCCCGGTCCATGATTACACGCTGACCGACGACATCGAGTATATTAAGCCGAAGAAGCGGGTTTATTGAGGCCTGAGGTTGCAGGGTCGGAATGGTCGATATTGGTGGACTGCTGACTGTCCGCTGTTGGCGCGCGCGTTGCGCAAGGTGCCATCTGTTCATGAGAGTATGTGGCAGAAGGCAACCTATTGCTTATGTCAGCGCGACCTGCTGAGTTACCCACATGGCAGTTGCAAACCTCCTTTTGGGCTTGGGCATGCTGAGCATGGCCGTGCCCATCGAAAGACTGCCACAAGACTCCGTTCAAGATTTGCCGACTGTGTTGCTCACAGTGGAGGCTTCGTTGGAGCAAATGGCTGATTGCCTTCACCGTCACCCCAACAAGCGGTTGGAAGACCGTCTAGACGAACTCTATCAGCGCCAGGCGCGTGCTGTCGGCAACTTCGAAGAAGTCTGGGGTCACGTCGAAACAAACGAACCGCCCGTCCAGATCGCGTTCAACGGCGCCTGCAACACCAAGAGGATCGAAGCGCAACTCGCCAGTGCGACGGCGTCACTAACATTATTTTATGAGAAGCTGCGCCAAGCTTTAAAACCTCGAAAGCAGGGCCTTTGGGTAGGCAATCTTCACCTCTGTCGCACGACAGTAAAAGAGGCGGAGATCCTACCTAATGCGGCATTTGGCCAAGATGCTCTGGCCATCAAGCTGAACCCACGAGCGGCCGAAGCATGGGAAGCGCTTACCGGTCGCGCGGCGAATGTTCGGCTCAACATCTCCTTGGACGGAACGAGTATAGCGCGGCCCAATGTAAATGAAGCCAATTCCACAGGACAGCTATGGATTGCGGGTCCACCCTCCGCGACGTTGGTACGGGCGAGGGAAGTGGCCATGGATGCCTGCTGGGCATCCATCCTCGGCCATCCGCACGGCGCGGTTAAAACGGAAAGCTGACGGTCCAGTTTTAGGCGTCTGAACGAGCCATTTTTATGACCGGCTTTGAGGCGATACCCGCTCCTACCCCCTACCGTCACCCCGGCCTTGAGCCGGGGTCCCGCTTTTCAAGGTCGGGCAGCTGTGGGGCTAGGCAGCGGGACCCCGGGTCAGGCCCGGGGTGACGGACTATAGGGGGCGGTTTTCGGCGCGCTGATGCTTGTCGTTGCCACATTGGCAATCATCAGCGCACCAAGCTCGTCAAGTACGGGGACTCCAGCATTGGTTGTTGCACGGTACATTCTTGCATCGACGCGCGCTGCGCTCTTTATGCCCCGAAATGTGCGTTGACACGCTCGCCCCGAACCCCCGACATATCGGCTGATCATAAGGGGCGCGGTGTGCGGGTAGCAGGGGCATTACGGATCATCATTGCAGCGGTGTTCGCTGGCCTGGCAGGGGCGTCCACCGCGCAGCAATCACTGCCGTATCGCGCGCCGCAGCATACGCGCCCGCCACCGTCCATCGGGGCAACCGAAGCGGATATTGTGGCCTATGCCAATGGCGGCATGCAGATTGAGCGGGATCGGTCTCCCGATGATATTCTGGCCGAACACCGCCGGATGGCGCGCGCGCTGGCCGGGTTGCTGCCGCAGCGAAAGGGCGTCGTTGATGCCTATGTCGTGGCGATTGCGCTTGATAGCGATCCGGTATTTGGGCGCGAAGTGCGCGAGGCGGGCAAGGTGCTCGCCCGACGGTATGACGCGGTGGGCCGAACGATTGTGCTGGCCGGGACAGACGGCTCTGCGCCAAGTGACTTGCCGCGCGGCAGCCCCGATCATTTGAGCCTTGCCCTTGCGCGCATTGCCGAGGTTTATGATCCGCAAGAAGATGTTTTGGTGCTGTACACCACCAGCCACGGCGCGCCGATTGGGATTGTGTACAATGATGCCGATCAGGGATTCGGCGCGATCTCGCCCGATCGGCTGGCCGCGATGCTGGGCGCGCTGGGGATTGGGCGGCGGCTGGTGATTGTCAGCGCCTGTTATGCCGGGGTTTTTGTGCCGGCCCTGGCCGACGCGGACACGGCGGTTTTGACGGCGTCTTCCGGCGACCGATCATCCTTTGGCTGCCAATCTGACAATGACTGGACGTTTTACGGTGATGCGCTGATCAACCACGCGCTGCGCAAGGCGCAACCGCTGGCGGCGGCCAGCCGCGAAGCCACTGCGCTGGTGGCGAAGTGGGAGAGTGACGGTGGGCTAAAGCCCTCACAGCCCCAGACGTTGATCGGCGACAAGGCGACGGCGTGGCTCGCCGAGCTCGACCGGCGCACCCCAGCGGCAGCGACAGCCCCGGTGGGTCAGCCCGCTGTTTCGATGCTGACAACCCGATAACCGGTTTCCGTTCAAAATTGCTTATGAACAGCGATTGTGATACGTAAGTACATCGGTACATAATCGGGGGGCCGTGATGAGCGTTACCGTGCACTTCGTCACAAATCGCAACCATATTCCGGAAAATGCGAAAGCATTATTTGGTGGGCGTTTCAATCCCGATGGCGTCGCGTCACTGCGGTTCGGCAAGGCAGAATTTGACGTTACCGGCCAAACCCCGTTGATGAACTCAATAACCGTGTTTGATGAAACACTGGCAGTTCAGCCTGCTGCAGGCTTTGTTACATCGGGCAGTAATATGTTGCTCACATCGCTTCATGAAGCAATGGCAGTTGGCAAGCGCGATACAGTTGTCTTCATCCACGGTTTCAACGTAACTTTTATGGAGGCGTTAAAGGCGGGGGCCAGGTTGGGTGCTGAACTTGCCAATAATCCCAACATCATTGTTTTCAGCTGGCCATCGGACGGCACGATGGTGCCCTTCATGTCCTATTATAGTGATCGTGAGGATGCTCGCGCATCCGGCCCCGCGCTGGCCCGAACCTATCTGAAACTGCTCGATTTTGTTGCTGGTTTGGATGATGAAACCCGGTGTCGCCAAGCGTTGCATATCGTGGCGCATTCGATGGGCGCCTATGTTTTGCGACAGGGGCTGCAGGCGATTTGCGCCAAGGATTCGCGCCGGCTGGTCCGGTTGTTCGATCAGATCATCCTGGCGGCACCGGACGAGGATGATGACGCGTTTGAAACCGATGAAAAGCTGAAAAAATTGCCGATGTTGGGGCGCCGGGTCACGGTTTATTTCAATCGTAATGATCGAGCGCTGCTGGTTTCCGACTCGACCAAAACCAACCCTGATCGGCTTGGGTCAGATGGACCACGGATGTTGGACTTGTTACCGAAAAAGGTCATCGTCGTTGATTGTTACCGGATTGCCGCTCGATCCGATCCGGTCGTGCAGCATAGCTATTACATCAACAACAGTTCGGTATCGGCCGATCTGCGGGCAACACTGGCCGATACGGAATCGCGATTGATTGAAAACCGGGAGATGGTTCGCCCGGAATTTGCCTTTCGGCTCAGCAATTGAGCAGGGGAGCCACGATGCCACACCCCCACCCGGTTGGCCCCTATCGCCAGCGCAAATTGCCCCGGCCCAGGTCGGCGACTGATTTTGCCCCCATCAGCTTCATGTCGCGGACGATTTCGGCTTGCAGATTACCCAGCGCGCGTTCGACCCCGGCCTGGCCCGCAGCGGCGAGTGCATAGAGGTATAGCCGCCCGCCCGAACAGGCTTTCGCGCCCACGCTCAACGCCTTCAGCACATGGCTGCCCCGGGTGATGCCACCGTCGCAGATCACATCAATCCGGTCACCCACAGCGTCGACAATCTCGGCAAGTTGGTCAAAAGGCGCGCGGCTACCGTCCAATTGCCGCCCACCATGGTTGGAGACCATGATCGCGGTGGCGCCAATATCCACCGCGCGCCGCGCATCGTCGACAGACATGATTCCCTTCAGGCAAAACTGCCCGCCCCAATCGGCGCGAATTGCCTCGGCGGTTTTCCAGTCGAGCGACTGATCGAGCATGTTGGTGAAATATTCACCCACCGACATGGATTTGCGTGATCCTTCGTCGAGATAATCCTTTAGGTTGGATAGCTCAAACGGTTCGCGCAGCAGATAATCGAGCGTCCAACGCGGATGCATCGCAAAGCTGAGCGCGGACGCAGGGGTGATCCGGGGTGGCGAGGTGAAGCCGGTGCGCAGGCACCGCTCGCGGTTACCGCCAACAATCGTGTCGACCGTCAGCGCGATCGCGTCGAACTTCGCGGCTTTGCACGCGGCGATCATTGCCGCGTTCAACCCCTTGTCTTTGTGCACATAGAGCTGAAACAGCTTGGGGCTGGCGATCGTGCGGCCAATTTCTTCGATGCTGACGGTGGCAAGCGATGAAATGCCAAACCAGGTGTCGAACTTCTCCGCCGCCGCTGCCACAGCGCGCTCGCCGCGCCAGTGGAACAGGCGTTGCAGCGCGGTGGGCGACAGGAACAGCGGCATCGCAATCTGCTTGCCCATCACCGTTACCCGTGTGTCGATCTGCTCCACCCCGGCCAGCACGTTGGGAACAAGGTCGCAGCTTTCATACGCAGCGGTGTTGCGCCGCCGGGTCACCTCGTCATCGGCTGCCCCGTCTATATAGTGAAATACGGGGCCCGGCAGCCGCGCCTTGGCGAGCCGCCGGAAATCATCGATATTGTGACATTGGTCGAGCCGCATTGCGGGTGGCTAGTCGGCTCGACCTGGATCATCAAGTGTTCAGATGGTGAACCCGCCGTCCACATCGATGGCAGCGCCGGTGATGTAGCTTGCCTCGTTGCTGGCCAGGAAAGCGGCAAGCGCGGCGACTTCCTCCACTTTTCCATAGCGGCCAAGCGCAACATGCGGGGTCAGCACGGCCGCAAACGGCCCGTCGGCGGGGTTCAGATCAGTATCGATTGGCCCGGGCTGAATGACGTTGACCAAAATGCCGCGTGGGCCCAGATCGCGCGCCCAGCCTCGCGCGAGGCCAGCGACCGCCGCTTTGGTCGCGCCATAGACCGCGCCGCCCTGCACCGGCATCGAATGGGCATTGATGCTGCCAATGATCAGGATTCGTCCGCCATCGTTTATCAGCGGTACAGCGGCCTTGGTGCCCGCAAATACCCCTTCGACATTGATGGCAAAGGTCCGGTCAAAGTTATCCTGTGTGTCGTTGGCGATGGGGGCGAAATCGGCGACCCCGGCATTGTGGATCAGGATATCAAGTCCGCCCAGCGTTTCGACCGCCTGCGCGATGGCGGCGGCGGTGGCCTTTGCATCGGCGGCATTGGCCTGAATGGCGGCGCCTTTGCGCCCGGTGGCGGCGATGGCGGCAACGGTCTGGCTCGCGGCGGCTTCATTGCCGGCATAGGTGATGACGACATCAGCACCGTCTGCCGCCAGCCGCTTGGCGATTGCAGCGCCAATCCCGCGCGATCCGCCGGTGACGATCGCCTTTTTGCCGTCCAATCTGTTGCTCATCTGCCTTTTTCCTTTCGATCTGCGCGTCGGAGCGATCGTCCGTCGGCGTCTGCGGTAAAGATGGGGCGGCGGACACTGGCGTCAATCGGGTTGCACTAAGCAAAAATTGGGGTGGAGAAACAAATCCAATTACACCGCACAAACATTTGCGGGGCCGCGCGCGCTCATGTATCGCCTGTCGGCAGGGGACGGTATCGCCCCGCGCTACTGATAGGACGAGTTGAGCAATGGCCGAATTTTTCCTGCCGAAGAACAGCAAGATCAAGCCCCAGGGCAAGGTTCATAAAGCTGCCAAATCGGCCGACGGCAGCGAAGCGACGCGGATTAAGAAGTTCAAAGTCTATCGTTATGACCCCGATAGCGGCCAGAACCCGCATTTTGACACGTTTGAGATTAATCTCGACGAATGCGGTCCGATGGTGCTCGACGCGCTGATCAAGATGAAGGCGGAGCAGGATTCGTCGCTCACCTTCCGCCGGTCGTGTCGTGAGGGGATTTGCGGCTCATGCTCGATGAACATCGATGGCACCAACACCCTCGCCTGCACCAAAGCGATTGATGAGGTGAAGGGCGATGTGCAAATCACGCCGCTTCCCGCCATGTCTGTCATCAAGGATCTGGTGCCTGATTTCACGCATTTCTATGCGCAATATGCCTCCATCAAACCTTGGCTGCAGACGGTAACACCACCGCCATCGGGCAAGGAGCGGCTCCAGTCGCCGGCTGACCGGGCAAAGCTGGACGGGCTGTATGAGTGTATTTTGTGCGCTTGCTGTTCAACCAGCTGCCCCAGCTATTGGTGGAATGCCGACAAGTTTCTGGGGCCGGCAATTCTGCTCCAGGCGTATCGCTGGCTGGCTGATAGTCGCGACGAGATGACGGGTGAGCGGCTGGATGAGCTGCAGGATCCGTTCCGTCTCTATCGCTGCCATACGATCATGAACTGCGCGAATGTGTGCCCCAAGGGCCTGAACCCCGCCAAGGCGATTGCCGAGATTAAGAAGATGGAAGTCGAACGGGTGGTGTGATCGGCGTGATCGCACGCAACTAATATTCCCTCGTGCCTGCGGGGCCAGGGGCGTCAGCGGTATCGCCTGCGACTCTGGAACCCCGCCACTACGGGGGCAGTTGGGAAAGTTAGCTGGTGAATTCCTCTCCCCATTTCATCTACCAGCAATCCGCCGATCACCCCGGCTGGATGACATGGACGCTGAACGATCCCACGCGGTTTAACAGCCTGTTCGGGCCGTTCCTGCTGAAGGTTGAGGGAAAACTCGCCCGCGTCCGCATGCAACCTGCGCAGGTTCACACCAATTTGTCCGGTCGCATTCATGGCGGGGCGCTGTTGGGCTTTATCGATATCGCGCTGTTCGCGGCGTCGCGCGGCTTTGGCTTGATTGAGGCGGGCACAGCAGTGACGCTTGATCTGTCAACGCAGTTTATCGGCGCGGGTTCAGCCGATACGCCGCTTGAAGCGCAAGTTGAATTGCTCAAGGAAACCGGCCGTCTGTTGTTTTTGCGCGGGTTGATTGTTCAGGCTGATAGTGACGAGCGGATTGCCGCCTTTTCCGGCACGATTCGCAAGCCAACCGGGCCCAGGCCAGTGACGACATGACCTTTGTGATCGATCGCTATAACCAGTTGCTCAAGGCGGGTGAGCTTCGTCCCGACCGGGAACAGCAATCGGCAGTGCTGACGCTGGCGGCGCTTGCCACCGATCTGGAGTCGGCACCCAAACGCGGTTCTGTGCTGTGGCGCGCGCTGCGCCGCCCGCCAGAGCCACCGCGCGGCGTCTATCTGTGGGGTGGCGTCGGTCGCGGCAAATCGATGCTGATGGATTTGTTTTTCAGCTGTGTGGATATTCGCCGCAAACGCCGCGTCCATTTCCATGAATTCATGCTCGAAGTTCATCAGCGCCTGGCGGAGGAGCGCAAGAAGGAAGCAGGCGACCCGATCGTCCCCGTCGCCACCGCGATGGTGGGGGAAACGCGGCTGATCGCGTTTGACGAAATGGTCGTGAACAATACCGCCGATGCCGCCATCCTGTCACGGCTGTTCATGGCGATGTGGGCGCGCGGGTTGACGGTGGTGGCAACGTCCAATCGCCCGCCGCAGGATTTGTACAAGGATGGGCTGAACCGCAGCCTGTTCTTGCCCTTTATCGATCTGATCCATGAACGTGCCCAGGTAATCGGCTTGAACGGGCCGATTGATTATCGGCGCGACCGGCTGGGTAATATGGATATGTGGATGGTGCCGAATGGCGCGGCATCAACGAAAGCCCTGTCGAGCGCGTTTTTCCGCCTGACGGATTATCCGCCTGAAGACCGCGCCCATGTGCCGACCGAGGATATCCCGGTGCAGGGCGGGCGGACGTTACATGTGCCTAAAAGTCTCAAAGGGGTGGCGGTATTCTCTTTTAAACGGCTGTGCGGCGAACCGCGCGGGGCGGCCGATTACCTCGCCATTGCCCGTCGGTTCCATACCGTGATGATCGTTGGCATCCCGCAACTGGGGCCTGAAAACCGGAACGAAGCCGCCCGTTTTGTAACGTTGATCGATGCGCTGTACGAAAACAGTGTGAAGCTGATTGCGGCGGCCGACGCCGCGCCAGGCGCGCTTTATACCACGGGCGACGGTGCATTTGAATTTGAGCGGACGGTATCACGGCTGGAAGAAATGCAGTCCGATCTATATCTTGCCAAGGGGCATGGCGCGCATTGAGCGCGCGCGCTTCGCAATTGCGAAGCGTTATCATTAACCCAGGATTTTCGCTTATTTGCCCTGTTGCGGCATTGGCGCAAAACGCCTAAGCCGCTCTCGCTTTGCGGGACTTGTCTGCACCCGCCCGTCACCGGAGGATGAAGATGGCCCGCAAAAAAATCGCGTTGATCGGTGCAGGTAATATTGGCGGCACGCTCGCCCACCTCGCCGCCCTGAAGGGGCTTGGCGATATCGTGTTGTTCGACGTGGTAGAGGGGGTGCCGCAAGGCAAGGCGCTCGATTTGTCGCAGTGCGGCCCGGTTGAGGGCTTTGACGCGACGATTACGGGCAGCAATGATTATGCCGATATCGCGGGCGCCGATGTCATCATCGTCACCGCCGGTGTTGCGCGCAAACCGGGCATGAGCCGCGACGATCTGCTCGGCATCAACCTGAAAGTGATGAAGGCGGTTGGCCAGGGCATTGCAGCGAACGCCCCTGATGCGTTTGTTATCTGCATCACCAACCCGCTCGATGCGATGGTATGGGCGCTGCGTGAATTTTCCGGCCTGCCGCATAACAAGGTGGTCGGCATGGCCGGCGTGCTCGACAGCGCCCGGTTCAGCCATTTCCTCGCAGATGAATTCAAGGTCTCGGTGAAGGACGTTACCAGCTTCGTGCTCGGCGGCCACGGCGACACGATGGTGCCGGTGATCCAGTATTCGACGGTGTCGGGCATCCCGGTGCCTGATCTGATCGCGATGGGCCGGTCGACCAAGGAACGCATCGACGCCATCGTCGCGCGCACCCGCAGCGGCGGCGGCGAAATCGTCGCGCTGCTCAAGACGGGTTCGGCCTATTACGCGCCCGCCACCAGCGGCATCGCAATGGCAGAGGCCTATCTCTACGATCAAAAGCGCGTCCTGCCAGCGGCCGCCCACCTGACCGGCCAGTACGGCATCGATAACCTCTATGTCGGTGTGCCCGTGGTGATTGGTGCCGGCGGCGTAGAGCAGATCGTCGAAATCGCGCTGGATGACGAAGCGAAGGCGAACCTCACCGTCTCGGTCGATGCGGTGAAGGAACTGCTGGTGGCGTGTAAGGCGATTGATGGGTCGCTGAGCTAGTTCTTGTGTCCCCGCGAAGGCGGGGACCCAGTCTGGGCTCCCGCCTTCGCGGGAGCACATGGAAGCTGGGGGATGGAATTGGAGAAACGCGGCTACGTCTACATCATGGCAAGCGCCCGGAACGGAACGCTTTACACCGGTGTGACGAGCGATTTGGTGAAGCGGGTGTGGGAACATCGCACGGGAGCGGTTGAAGGGTTTACGAAGAAATACGGTTGCAAGTTGCTGGTTTGGTACGAGGCACACGGCACGATCGAAACGGCCCGGTACCGCGAACTGCAGTTGAAGAAATGGAATCGGCTCTGGAAGCTGACTGAGATTGAGAAGTTGAACCCGGACTGGAACGATCTGTTCGAGACCATAATATAAGCCGCTCTTGTGCCCCCGCGAAGGCGGGAGCCCAGTCTGGGTCCCCGCCTTCGCGGGGACACATTCATGGAGAAGCAGGAGCCAAGCAATGGAGCCTGAATGTCCATCCTCGTCGATAAGAATACCAAGGTCATCACGCAAGGGATGACCGGCGAAACCGGTAGCTTCCATACGCAGGCAGCGCTTGCCTATGGTACGCAGATGGTGGCGGGCGTCACGCCGGGCAAAGGGGGCACCACGCACCTTGATTTGCCGGTATACGATACCGTGCATGAGGCGGTCGCAAAGACCGGGGCCACCGCATCGGTCGTGTACGTGCCACCAGCGTTCGCAGCCGATTCCATCCTGGAGGCGATCGACGCGCAGGTGCCGCTGATCGTGACGATTACGGAGGGCATTCCGGTGCTCGACATGGTCAAGGTAAAGCGCGCGCTCAGCGGATCAAAATCGCGGCTCATCGGCCCCAACTGCCCTGGCGTGCTGACGCCGGGTGAGTGCAAGATCGGCATCATGCCCGGCAGCATTTTCAAAAAGGGCTCGGTCGGCGTTGTCAGTCGTTCGGGCACGCTCACCTATGAAGCAGTGTTCCAAACGTCGAATGCTGGGCTGGGCCAGACGACGGCGGTGGGCATTGGCGGTGATCCCGTCAACGGCACCAACTTCATCGACATGCTCGAACTGTTTCTCGCCGATGATGAGACCAAGTCGATCATCATGATCGGCGAAATCGGTGGTTCGGCGGAAGAAGAAGCGGCACAATTCCTGATCGACGAAGCAAAGCGCGGTCGCAGCAAGCCAATGGCAGGCTTTATCGCGGGCATTACCGCGCCCCCCGGCCGGCGCATGGGCCATGCCGGTGCCATTGTTTCGGGCGGTCAGGGCGGCGCGGAAGGCAAGATCGCGATGATGCAGTCTGCGGGCATCCGCATGGCGGATTCGCCTAGTGAACTCGGCACCACCCTGCTGGCGGTGTTGAACGGGTAAGACAAACCTTCTCCCCGATGGGGAGAAGGATACGAAGCCTTGGCAGCTTGCTGCTTAGGCGAAGTTGGATGGGGGGCGGTAGCGCTCGAGATACGAACGCCGCTGCACCGTCACCCAGCTACGACTAGGCAGCGAGCTGCCAAGTCTGCGCAACCCTCTCTCCGACAGGGAGAGGGAAGAGAAGGACAGAGAAAATGGGCTATGAAGGCCAGGATTTCGAAGCACTTGCAGGCTCGGTAAGCCCTGCCTTTATCGAAACGCTCTATGCGCGATATCTGGTGTCGCCCGACAATGTTGAGCCTGGCTGGCGCGGCTTTTTTGAAGGGTTGGAGGGCAGCGAATCCGGCCCGAGCTGGCAACAGGCGAATTGGCCGGCCACCACGACCGATGATCTTACCGCCGCGCTTGATCCCAGCCAGATGGAGCCTGCGCCGAAGCCCGCCAAAGGCGGCGCACCCAAAGCGGCACCCGCACCCGCGCCATCCACAACGGATGTTACCGCCGCCGCCGCCGATTCGATCCGCGCGATGATGCTGATCCGCACCTACCGGGTGCGCGGTCATCTGGCCGCAAAGCTCGATCCGCTCGGCATCGCCAAACAGGAATTGCCGGCTGATCTGACGCCCGAATATCACGGCTTTTCTGGCGCCGATCTCGACAAGCCCGTCTATCTTGGCGGCACTTTGGGCATGCAATGGGGTACGGTGCGCCAGATCGTCGCCATTCTGCAGCAGAATTACTGCGGCGCGGTTGGCCTGGAATATATGCACATCGCCGATGTCGAGGAACGTCGCTTCCTGCAAGACCGGATGGAAGGGCAGGACAAGGCCATCGAATTCTCGCCAATGGGCAAGAAGGCGATCATGAACAAGGTGATCGAGGCCGAGCAGTGGGAGAAATTCCTGGGCCGCAAATATGTCGGCACCAAGCGGTTCGGGCTGGATGGCGGCGAAAGCATGATCCCCGCGCTGGAAAGCGTGATTAAATATGGCGGCCAATACGGTGTGCGCGAAATCGTGTTTGGCATGGCACATCGCGGTCGGTTGAACGTTCTCGCCAATGTGATGGCCAAGGCGTACCGGGTTATCTTTCACGAATTTGGCGGCGGTTCGGACAATCCGGATGATGTCGCGGGTTCAGGCGATGTGAAATATCACCTCGGCACCAGCACCGACCGTGAATTTGACGGCATCAACGTGCATATGTCGCTGGTCGCCAACCCGTCGCATCTCGAAGCGGCTGATCCGGTCGTGCTGGGCAAGGTGCGCGCGATTCAGACGATTGCCGGCGACCTGACCGATCATACCGGGTCGCTGCCCGTGCTGATCCACGGCGATGCGGCGTTTGCCGGGCAGGGGATTGTTTGGGAATGCCTCGGCTTTTCGGGCATCCGCGGCTATAATACCGGTGGCTGCCTGCACTTTGTGATCAACAACCAGATCGGCTTTACCACCAGCCCGCAATATGCGCGTTCCTCGCCCTATCCAAGCGACGTGGCAAAGGGCGTTCAGGCACCGATTTTCCACGTCAATGGTGATGATCCTGAGGCGGTAACATTTGCCTGCAAGATGGCGATTGAATTCCGCCAGAAGTTCAAGCGCGATATCGTGATCGATATGTGGTGCTATCGCCGCTTTGGTCACAATGAAGGCGATGAGCCCAGCTTCACTCAGCCATTGATGTACGATCGTATCCGCCAGCATCCGCCCGTCAGCGAAGTTTTTGGCAAGAAACTGATCGCCGAAGGTGTCATCGATCAGGCCTGGATTGATGATGCGGTTGCGCAGTTTGTGGCATTGCTAGAAACCGAGTTTGAAGCAGGGGCGAATTACAAGCCGAACAAGGCCGATTGGTTTGCCGGGCGCTGGTCTGGCTTGCATGCCCCGGCCGATGCCGAAAGCGCGCGCCGCAACATCGTTACCGGGCTGGAGCCCAAGCTGTTCGACAGCATCGCCCGCACGCTGACCACGGTGCCGGACAGTGTGAAGATCCACAAAACCCTCGCGCGGGTTATCGATGCCAAGCGTGAGGCCTTTAAAACCGGCGAGAATATCGATTGGTCGACCGGAGAGGCGCTCGCGTTCGGCTCGCTGCTGTCCGAAGGCTATGGTGTTCGCCTGTCCGGCCAGGATTCGGGGCGCGGCACCTTCAGCCAGCGTCACGCGGTTTGGGTCGACCAGACGGATGAGCATAAATATGTCCCGCTCTGGACGATTGAGCATGGCAGCTTCGAAGTGCTCGACAGCCCGTTAAGCGAATATGGCGTGCTCGGTTTTGAATATGGCTATGCGCTCGCCGATCCGAAAACGCTGGTGATCTGGGAAGCGCAGTTCGGCGATTTCATGAACGGCGCGCAGATCATGATCGATCAGTTCATCGCGGCTGGTGAGGCGAAATGGCTGCGCGCCAACGGCCTCGTCATGCTGCTGCCGCATGGCTATGAAGGGCAGGGGCCAGAACATAGCTCGGCGCGGCCCGAGCGGTTCCTGCAGCTATGCGCGCAGGATAATATGCAGGTGGCCAACTGCACCACGCCGGCCAATTATTTCCACTTGTTGCGGCGGCAGATGCACCGCAATTTCCGCAAACCCCTGATCGTGTTCACGCCCAAATCGCTGCTGCGGCACAAGCTGGCTGTATCAAAGACTGCGGACTTCCAGGGCGAAAGCCACTTTATGCGGATCCTGTCTGATCCCTGGGCACCCATGGACACAGATGTGAAGCGGCTGGTGCTGTGCACCGGCAAGGTTGCGTATGATCTGATGGAGGCGCGCAATGCGGCGGGCGATACCAACACGGCGATCGTCCGGCTGGAACAGCTTTATCCGTTCCCCGGCGAGCCGCTGACCATCCGGCTGAAGCGGATGACCAATTTGGAAACGGTCGTCTGGGCGCAGGAAGAACCGAAAAACAACGGCGCGTGGAGTTTCGTCGAGCCGTTTATCGAGACATGCTTGTCGGACGCGGGCGGCAAGGTGGCGCGGCCGCTATATGCTGGGCGTATGGCGTCTGCATCGCCCGCGACCGGATTGATGAAGCGCCACCAGACCGAGCAGGCGGCGCTGATTGCTGACGCGCTGGGGCATAATGTGCGTGAACAGATACGGCGCGTGCGCAAGAGTTAAACCTATCCTTGTGTTCCCGCGAAGGCGGGAACCCAGACTGTGCTCCCGCCTTCGCGGGAACACACACTAACGGAAGTTGGAAAATGGCAACCGAAGTCAAAGTCCCCGTTCTGGGTGAATCGATTACTGAGGCGACACTGGGCGAGTGGCTGAAGCAGCCCGGCGATCCGGTGGCGCTGGATGAGCCGGTCGCGAGCCTGGAGACCGACAAGGTCTCCATCGAAGTCGGCGCGCCTGCGGCTGGCATTATGGGCCAGCACGCGGTGCAGGTGGGTGATATCGTGCTGGTCGGTGCCATGATTGCGACGATTGATGCGGCTGGTGCCGCCTCGGCTGCCGCACCCGCACCCGCACCCGCTGCCGCTGCTCCGGCTGCTGCCGCCCCAGCGACCGAGGCATCCGCTGCCGCTGCGCTGTCGCCATCGGCACGCCGCGCCGTGCTGGAAACGGGCGTCGATCCCGGCACCATCAAGGGCACCGGCAAAGACGGTCGGCTGACAAAGGATGACGTGCTTGCTGCGGCCAGCGTACCCGCCCCGGCACCTGCCGCGCCCACGCCGACAGCCCCACCGCCAGCAGCCCCTGCACCCCCTTCACCGGCGGCCGGGCCAAGTGCTGCGAACACTGGCGCGCGCAAGGAAGAACGTGTGCGGATGACCCGCCTGCGCCAGACGATCGCGAAGCGGCTCAAGGAAGCACAGAACAGCGCCGCCATGCTGACGACATTCAACGATGTCGACATGAGCGCGGTGATTGACGCGCGGAACAAATATAAGGATTTGTTCGAGAAAAAGCACGGCGTTCGGCTGGGCTTCATGGGCTTTTTCGCCAAGGCCGCGTGCATGGCGCTGAAGGACATTCCCAGCGTCAACGCGTCAATTGAAGGCGATGAGATCGTCTATCATGACTATGCCGATATCTCGGTCGCGGTGTCGTCGCCCGGCGGGCTGGTCGTGCCGGTGATCCGCGACGCCGATCAGATGTCCGTCGCGCAAATCGAACGCACCATCGGCGATTTCGGCAAGCGCGCCAAGGATGGCACGTTGAAGATGGACGAGATGATGGGCGGCACCTTCACCATTTCCAACGGCGGCGTGTTCGGCAGCCTGATGTCCACCCCGATCATCAACCCGCCACAGAGCGCGGTGCTGGGCCTGCACCGCATCGAAGACCGTCCGGTCGTCCGTGACGGGCAGGTGGTGGTGCGCCCGATGATGTACCTCGCGCTCAGCTATGATCACCGCCTGATCGACGGGCGCGAGGCGGTGACGTTCCTGGTCGCGCTGAAAAATGCTATTGAGGACCCGACGCGGATCCTGATCGATTTGTGAGGGACGGCGCACCTAACCCAAGGCTCCGGCCTCCGCCGGAGCACAGGATGTTGCGCGGTGCTCCGGCGAAGGCCGGAGCATTGGGGCGGAGGGGGTGAAGTCGGGTTGCGCTTATCTGATGGCCAATCATCGCCGGGGCCAGACCTATTTGGGCGTAACCAGTAACCTGCCGCAGCGCGCGTACCAGCATCGCAACAAGCTTATTGACGGTCACTCGAAGGACAAAGATTGTATCCTGCTTGTTTGGTTTGAATTTTCCGAGGATTTACAGGACGCGCGGGCGTGCGAATACCGGATGAAAAAATGGAAGCGAGCCTGGAAAATTCGGCTGATCGAAGAGCGTAATCCTGGTTGGGCTGATTTGTACGATACACTAATTTAGGCAGCGCTCCGGCCTTCGCCGGAGCACGAGACGGCAAGTTGTGCTCCTGCGCAGGCAGGAGCGTTGGCGGCAAGCGCGCCGCCCGATGATGTAACGCTCCGGCCTTCGCCGGAGCACGGAAGGTGTGAAATGGCTGACCAATCCTACGACTATGACGTCCTCATCATCGGCTCCGGCCCCGGCGGCTATGTTGCGGCGATTCGTGCGGCGCAGCTGGGGCTGAAGACCGCCTGTGTCGAGGCGCGCGAGACGCTCGGCGGCACCTGCCTCAATGTCGGCTGCATTCCGTCAAAGGCGATGCTCCACGCGTCCGAATTCTTCAACGATGCGGCAAACGGCATGATGGCCAAGCTCGGCATCAAGCTGGGTTCGGTCGAGCTCGACATGGAGGCGCTCCATGCCCAGCGGAAGGACGCCGTTAAGCAGCTCACCGGCGGCATCGCGTTCCTGTTCAAAAAGAACAAGGTCGAATGGCTGAAGGGGCACGCCAAGTTCACCGGCACCGACACCGTAGATGTCGCGGGCACCAGCTACCGCGCGAAGAACATCGTCATCGCCACCGGCTCGAGCGTTACACCGCTGCCCGGTGTTGCGGTCGATAACGATAAGCAGATCATCGTTGACAGCACCGGCGCGCTTGAACTCGCCAAGGTGCCCGAGCATCTGGTTGTGATCGGCGGCGGCGTGATCGGGCTCGAGCTTGGCAGCGTGTGGAAGCGGCTCGGCGCGAAGGTGACTTGTGTCGAATATCTCGACCAGATCCTGCCGGGCTTTGACGGCGAAGTCCGCAAGGAATCGAACAAGATCTTCAAGAAACAGGGCATTGAGTTCAAGCTCTCGACCAAGGTCACAGGCGTTACCGTCGATGGCAACACCGCCACGATCACCGTCGAACCCGCCGCCGGTGGCGCGGCAGAGACCATCGCGGCAGACTGCGTGCTCGTGTCGATCGGCCGCCGCCCCAATACCGATGGGCTGAACCTGGAAGCCGCTGGCATCACCCCCAACAAGCGCGGGCAGATCGAGATCGACCATAGCTTCAAGACGGGCGTGCCCGGCATCTGGGCAATCGGCGATGTCGTCCCGGGCCCGATGCTCGCGCACAAAGCTGAGGATGAGGGGATTGCGGTTGCGGAGAATATCGCCGGGCTGACCGGCATCGTGAATCACGATGTGATCCCCAGCGTGGTCTATACCTGGCCCGAAATCGCCGGCGTTGGCCTGACCGAGGAGCAGGCCAAGGAACGCGGTGAGATCAAGGTTGGCAAATTCCCGATGCTCGCCAACAGCCGCGCCAAAACCAACCACGAGCCCGACGGCTTTGTGAAGGTCATCGCCGATGCCAAGACGGACCGGGTATTGGGCGTTTGGATGATCGCCAGCGTCGCAGGCTCAATGATCGCACAGGCGGCCCAGGCAATGGAATTCGGCGCGACATCCGAAGACATTGCCTATACCTGCCACGCGCATCCCACCCATGCCGAAGCGTTCAAAGAAGCGGCAATGGGGGTAACGGGCAAGGCGATTCACATCTAGAGCATCGTGGCGTAATTTAGGATCACCCGTCTTTGCGAGCGCAGCGAAGCAATCCAGCCCGTCCGCGAGCACGCGCTGGATTGCTTCGCTGCGCTCGCAATGACAACTCATATTTCAAGCACGATGCTCTAAGTCGAAAGGTCTCGCGATGGCCGATGCAACGCTTCTGTCGGTTCAGCTCGGCGCGATTGCGCCGCTCGGGCCAAAGTCCGTGCCCAGCGCTTTTGTCAAAAGCGGGGTAACGGGACCGGTGCAGGTCGAGCCAATGGGGTTGCTGGGCGATGCGCAGGCCGACCTGACGGTGCATGGCGGGCCGGACAAGGCCGTCTATGCCTATCCTGCGGCGCATTATCCGCGCTGGGCGGCGGAATTTCCCGATCATGCGCATCAGTTCATCGCGGGCGGCGTCGGCGAGAATCTGACGATCGCCGGGATGGCCGAAGATACGGTGTGCGTGGGTGATGTTCATGCCATCGGCACCGCCCGGCTGCAGGTGTGCCAGCCGCGCCAGCCCTGCTTCAAATTCGCCTTGCGATTCGGCAATGATCGGCTGCCAAACGCCATGCTCCGCAACGGCCGATCGGGCTGGTATTACCGGGTTCTCCAGCCGGGCCTGATCGCGGCCGGCGATGCCGTAACGCTGGTCGATCGCCCGCACCCGGCCTTTGCGTTCGATCGCCTGGTCGCGATCGTCTATCGCGGGCAGGCGACGCGGGAAGAACTCGCCGCGCTGGCGGCAATGGCCGAAGTGCCTGAGGACATCCGGCTGAGCGCGCAGCGGCGGCTTGAACGGGCGGGCTGATCGCGCTGGTTATCGCTTGGCCGGGGCAAGGTTGGACGTCACGATCGACATCGGCAGAGGGATGCGCCGAACGCGGAGTGCTCCCAGATGGGCTGAATCTGAAAGCTCGCGAAACCGTTCGTGACGTCCGCATCCCTGATACGGCTACGATATCTGGCGAGCGATACGGCTAATGGGCCATAGGCCGAAAGACTTCGCCTAGAGCATCGTGCCGTAATTCAGGATCACCCGTCATTGCGAGCGCAGCGAAGCAATCTAGCCTGTCCGCGAGCACGCCGCTGGATTGCTTCGCTGCGCTCGCAATGACGATTCATATTTCAAGCACGATGCTCTACAGCCCGGCCTCCACCGCCACGCGGATCATGTCCGCTGTCGTGGGCGTGCCCAGCCGGTCCATCAGGATGGCGCGGTGCATTTTCACCGTTTTTTCGGATAGGCCGAGTTCGGCGGCAATTTGTTTGTTCAGCAGGCCGTTCGATGCGAGTTTCAGCACCTGCCATTGCCGCTGCGACAGCGTTTTCACCAGTTCGGCGGCGCGGATGCGGCGCAGGCTGGTGGGGGCGGGGGCGTCGTCATCAATCTCGACCTGCGATCCCAGGAAATAGACCAGCTCGTCGCCATCGCCATAGATTGGCGCAACCAGCACCGCGTTGCGAAACGGCATGCCGTCGCGCTTATAATTCAGAATTTCGACCAGCACGGGCTTGTGTTCGCGCACACCCTTGCGGATTTGCTCCGACAGCCAGGGTTCCGTGCCGGGGCCAGACAGGAAGCGGCAATTGCGGCCAACCACCTCTTCTCGAGGATAGCCGGTCAGCGCGCAAAAAGCATCGTTACACGCCACAATCGGGTTATCGGGATGGCGCGGATCGCTGATCACCGACGCGATCGGGCTTCGCTCGATCAATGCCAGCATCGTGGGCTCGGGGGGATGTATCGCCTCTGTCGTCGTCATGCCGTGATCAACCTGGCGGGGGATGGCGGGTCGCGTGATAGCAACCATTGGCCGTGCCGCTCGTCCATGACGCTTATGTAGGGGATCAGCTTGCCGATTGCCACCGGTGCGATTGCCCGGTGTTAGTCGCTCGCCGGCCCGCTGCCCGGTGTGCGGCGGCCACTATTGGCGGCCATGCCGATCACATCGATGATGCGCTGCGCCAACCGTGCACCAGCCGCTTCGGGATCAAAGCCTGGCTGGCTGTTGTCGTTTGTCTCGGTTTCGCGCGGCGGTGGCGCCATGTGCGGTGCTGTGCCGCTGCCGGGTTGGCCGCCAGCGCGCATCCGCGTCGCCAGGCCTGCGATCATGGCCGCTGCCCCGCTCATCAGCAACTCGCGCCCGGCGGGTGAATTGGCCGTGGCGATCAACGCCTCACCCGTTTTGCGGAACTCCTTCGGGATCTTGATCCCGGCGATTTCCTTGGGCAATTTGCCCTTCTTGTCCTTTTTCTTCGCCATTGCGCTCTCCATCGGGTCTGCACCGGACCTAGTGTATGAAATAGGTAATACACTATCATTGTTCAAGAGCACGCTTGCCCTTTTGGCGCGCGCCACCCACGTCTAAAGCCTGCTTGCCCGCATTGAACAAATATGGAACAGATACCCTCATGCTAACTCATATTTCGGTCCGCGGCGCGCGCGAGCACAATCTGAAGAACGTCTCCGTGGATATCCCGCGCGATACGCTCACCGTCATCACCGGCCTGTCGGGCAGCGGCAAATCAAGCCTGGCGTTCGACACCATCTATGCCGAGGGGCAGCGCCGCTATGTGGAGTCGCTGTCGGCCTATGCCCGCCAGTTTCTGGAGATGATGCAAAAGCCCGATGTCGATCATATCGAGGGGCTTAGTCCCGCGATCAGCATTGAGCAGAAAACCACCAGCCGCAATCCGCGCTCCACTGTCGCGACCGTGACCGAGATTTACGATTATATGCGCCTGTTATGGGCGCGCGTGGGCATTCCCTACAGCCCGGCCACCGGCCTGCCGATTGCCGCGCAGACGGTAAGCCAGATGGTCGACCGCGTCATGGCGCTGCCCGAAGGGACGCGGCTGTATCTGCTCGCCCCCGTCGTGCGCGGGCGCAAGGGGGAGTATAAGAAGGAACTGCTCGAATGGCAGAAATCGGGCTTCACCCGGGTGCGCATCGACGGCGAAATTTACGAAATCGATGAAGCGCCGGCGATCGACAAGAAATACAAGCACGACATTGAAGTGGTGGTCGACCGGCTGGTGGTTGGCCCCGATGTCAGCACGCGGCTGGCCGACAGTTTCGAAACCGCGCTGAAGCTGGCCGAGGGGCTGGCGTTTGTTGATCTGGTGGACGGGACGGTGGCTGAGCTTGGTGGAGCACGTGTCTCGACTTCGCTCGACACGAACGGTTCTGGTGGGGCTGGCGGAGTCAAGGAAGCTAGAGCCCCGTTTGTCCCGAGCGAAGTCGAGGGACGTGCCACGGGCGCTGCCCCCGCCCAAGCTGGCGGCGCGATGAAAGGCGCTGGCATCCCCCCCAACCGCATCGTGTTCAGCGAAAAATTCGCCTGCCCCGTATCGGGCTTCACCATCGCCGAAATCGAGCCGCGGCTGTTCAGCTTCAACGCCCCGCAGGGCGCGTGCCCGGCCTGTGACGGCCTGGGGGAAAAGCTGTTGTTCGACGAAGATATGGTCGTCCCCAACCACGCGCTCAGCATCAAGAAGGGCGCGGTGGTGCCCTGGGCGAAGTCGCAGCCGCCAAGCCCTTATTATATGCAGGTGCTCGGGTCGCTCGCCCGCGAATTCGGCTTTTCGCTCGATACGCCCTGGGGCGAGCTGCCCGGCGAGGTGCGGCTCATCATCCTCCACGGCACCGGCGGCAAGCCCGTCACGCTTACCTTCATCGATGGCAAGAAGAGTTACGACGTCAAAAAGCCGTTCGAGGGCGTGATCGGCAACCTCAACCGCCGCATGCTCAGCACCGAAAGTGCGTGGATGCGCGAGGAGCTGTCGAAATATCAGTCCAGCGCCCCGTGCGAGATCTGCGGCGGCGCGCGCCTGAAGCCTGAGGCACTCGCGGTGAAAATCGGCATGCGCGATATCTCCAGCGTCACCCGCCTGTCGGTGGTCGATGCGCTGGCGTGGTTTGAGGCGATCCCCGATGCGCTCACCGGCCAGCAACGCGAAATCGCCGAGCGCATCCTGAAGGAAATCCTCGAACGGCTCGGCTTTCTCAACAATGTCGGGCTTGATTACCTCAACCTCGACCGCACCAGCGGCACCCTGAGCGGCGGCGAAAGCCAGCGCATCCGCCTCGCCAGCCAGATCGGCTCTGGCCTGTCGGGCGTGCTCTATGTGCTCGACGAACCGAGCATCGGCCTGCACCAGCGCGACAACGACATGTTGCTGAAAACGCTGCGCCGCCTGCGTGATCTCGGCAACACGGTGCTGGTGGTGGAGCATGATGAGGATGCCATCCGCACCGCCGATTATGTGATCGATATGGGCCCCGGCGCGGGCGCGCATGGCGGCGAAGTCGTGGCGCAGGGCACGTTTGAACAGGTGCTGGCCAACACCAACAGCATCACCGCCGATTATCTCTCCGGCCGCCGCGAAGTGCCGGTCCCCGCCACCCGGCGCAAGGGCAATGGCAAGAAGCTGACCGTCCACGGCGCCACCGCGAATAATCTGCGCGGCGTCACCGCCAGCATCCCGCTGGGCACCTTCACCTGCGTCACGGGGGTATCGGGCAGCGGCAAATCGAGCTTCACCATCGACACGCTTTATGCCGCCGCCGCGCGCGCGCTCAACGGGGCGCGGATGCTGGCGGGCAAGCATGAAAAGGTGACCGGGCTGCAATATCTCGACAAGGTGATCGATATTGATCAATCGCCGATCGGCCGCACCCCAAGATCAAACCCCGCCACCTATACCGGCGCGTTCACGCAAATCCGGGACTGGTTCGCAGGCCTCCCCGAAAGCCAGGCGCGCGGTTACAAGCCCGGGCGGTTCAGCTTCAACGTCAAGGGCGGCCGGTGTGAGGCGTGCCAGGGCGACGGGCTGATCAAGATCGAAATGCACTTCCTGCCCGACGTCTATGTGACGTGCGATGTGTGCCACGGCGCGCGCTACAACCGCGAAACGCTCGAGGTGAAGTTCAAGGGCCTCTCAATCGCCGATGTGCTCGACATGACGGTGGAAGACGCGGTCGAATTCTTCAAGGCCGTCCCCCCGATCCGCGACAAGATGGCGATGCTGGCGGAGGTTGGCCTTGGCTATGTGAAGGTCGGCCAGCAGGCGACGACGCTGTCCGGCGGCGAGGCGCAACGCGTGAAACTCGCCAAGGAGCTGTCACGCAGGGCAACCGGCCAGACGCTGTATATTTTGGATGAACCCACCACCGGGCTGCACTTCGAAGACGTCCGCAAACTGCTGGAGGTGCTCCACGCGCTGGTGGAGCAGGGGAACACCGTGGTGGTGATCGAACACAACCTGGACGTCATCAAGACCGCCGACTGGGTGCTCGATCTGGGGCCAGAGGGCGGCGTGAAGGGCGGGGAGATTGTGGCGGAGGGGACGCCCGAGAAGGTGGCGAAGGTGGCGGGGAGCTTTACGGGGCGGTATTTGAAGCCGTTGTTGGGACGGTAGAGTGGGAAGGATTTGGTCGCGGCGGAGCCGTTTCAGACCAAGAGTAAGACCTCCCTAATCTAATTAACATTCCCGATTTGCCTCGCCTATAGAATCGCATAGACTCGCAACCAAGCGAGGGTAAAATCATGGCAAACAATTCAGGTGAGCAGGCCGCCGCAGCGGCTGGCGATCGAGCAGCGCAGCCGAGTCTTACAGCCGATAGAGAACGACGCGAAATTAAAGGCGGCATCCCTTACACTACCTCACCTGGTGTTTTTAAAAAGGCGCTTGAGCTAATCATTCCGGCGGAACGCCCCGACAAATTTGGGGCAAACTACATGGAAACGATACTCAAATTGTCGGGGGGTTCAGCCCGTAGCGTTCCGCCCCTTCTCAAAAAAATGCAGTTCATAGGTGCCGACGGTGCGCCTACCCTTCTTTACTCCAAGTTCAAAACGGACGGGGGACGAAGTCAGGCTGCTTACGAAGGTATAAAGCACGCATTTTCGGAACTTTTCCGTCGCAACGAGTACATTCACAAAGCCGACGAGGGTGGCGTCAAAGATACGATCGTCGAGATCACCGGCCTGAAAAGATCCGACCCCATTGTGAGGCTAATGTATCAAACTTTTGACGCGTTGAGAGGTTTTATTCATGGCGACGTTTCTTCGGTTAGCGAACAGAGCAATGCTAATTCACCTACCATAGACCACAATATATCTCCTGGAGCCTCGTCACGCCTTAGCGGCGGCACGCTTGGTATATCGTATAATATCAATATAGTTCTCCCTGAAACAGAAAACATCGCTGTATTTAATGCGATATTCCGTAGTTTAAATGAAAACTTGTTGAAGTGAACACGTTTAATTTAGAGCTATTCTTTCTAAAGTCTGCGGTGCTCACGCGTGATTTGCGTGCCGCGATGAATAGAGAAAACGTGAACGCTTCTCGGGGTGCGCTCGAGATACAGGCAGATTCACTTGTTGCAGACTACCTTCGACAAGTGGATTTTGGCACGGTGGCGGACGCGGAAAGAATGAGCGAGTTTTATCGACTATTCTATATCCTTGAAAATGATATCCGTGACCTTATCGAAGGGGCTCTCGAAGATAGCAAAGGAACTGGCTGGTGGGACGGCGCCGTTCCTCAGGCCGTGCGGGAAAATGCAAAGAAAAATCTAGATCGAGAAGCCGCAGAAGGCCTCCCTCCTCGATCTGAGAGATTTCTTGATTATACGACGTTCGGAGAACTCGGCGAAATCATAAGAGAAAACTGGGATGTATTTTCTGGAATGTTTTCAAACGCTTCTAGAAATAGAGTGCTTAGAGTGATTAACAGGCTAAATTTGGTCAGGGGCCCTATAGCCCATTGTAACTTCCTACCCGAAGAAGAGGCGATACGCCTAAAGTTAGCCGTACGAGACTGGTATAAATTAATGGAATAGGGCTATTCATGGCTTCTAGTGATTATGGATATTTTGGCATTCCAATCGACGGTCGATGGTCATTGGACGATCTCTATCGATTTCCGCGAGCATTCGAGCAGGTGTATTTCGCGCTCGATGCTATATTGCCGTCAGCAGATAATGAAGTTGAAGAACGAGTGGAACGAGCGTTTCGTGCGTTCCCATGGCAGGGTGGATATAGCGCTGTTAATTTCTACAATCAGCTGAAAGTTGCTACGCCCATAAAAGAACGACCTCGCGTGGCTTCTATCCAGTATTCATCCCCAGGATGGATAGAGCTCACTTTATACATGTCCAATGCACTTGCCCTTTGCTTTGTGGTAAATCGCGTTGCTGGATCTATTGAACGTTGCAACCGTATATACAATTCTATTATTACTGATCTTATGAAAAGAAAGTTGCTTAGGATTGAACTGGAAAAGGCCAAAAATGAGCTTTCACGCGATGATATGCAATTAGTGGAGGATAGTGCTAGGCATATGTCTACGATACTCGGATTGCCGTCGCCACAGGCAGTGCACGAGCGCACAGCAAATCCTTTGATATCTCTCAAAATACTGCTGAGCATTTTTCGAAGAGTCAGAATTCTCGCTGATTATCAATTGAAGGGTAAGGCTGATTTTTCAAGAGAACTCGACGAAAATCGATTACGGTGACAGTTTACCAAATACACAAAACTCTAGTCGTTCTCGCCAGACGGCAGGTCCTTCAGTCAGAACCCTTGCCTGCCTCCGCCTCTTTCGCTTTGCTAGATGACTGAGACAACGTCAGGCGGTTTCGGCATCGTCCATGAGGTAGTTGAGTGCGATCGATTCAGCGGGTACTTCGGCGTCGAGGATGGCCTGTAGCGTTTCGTCATCCAGGTCCTCCGTCCTAATCACCTGCCGGTCGCGGCGCTTCAATCGCTCCTCGTCATTGTTTGTCATAACCCCACCGCCTTCCGCAGCGCCTCGTTCATCCGCGCTTGCCAGCCCGGCCCGTCCTCACGAAACTTCGCGATCACATCAGGATCAATCCGCAGCGTCACCTGTTGCTTCGCCACCCCGCGCACCGGGGGACGACCGCGCATCACGCCGTTCGGACCAAGATAGCCCGTCGCTTCACGGATCACCTTGCCGCCGACCGAAAATGCCGCGACGTCGAACATTTCGTCGGTCCATTCGGGCAGATCGGGGTCATCCCATTCGGGCGGCAAAACTGGCTCTTTCTCGCTCATTGCACTTCCTCATTGATATCACGCGAACGCCGCTCTCGGTCGGCGTCCATGCTGCTATCATCAGCCTGCCGTCGAGCATCCCGAAGGTCAGAAAGCGCGGCTCGGGATAGTCGAACCGGTCATCCGCCACCGTGTAGCTCGGGTCATCAAACAATGCGCCAGCATCGGCGAAGTCGATGCCACGCTCGATTAGCGTCTTCTGGCGCTTGGTGGGGTCGAAGCTGATCTCCACGCCTGGGAATATGTAACTACGGAATTGGGGTTGTCAATTGGGGGAAGCATTCGGGCGCACCGCCGCGGCAAAGCCCGTTGCGAGTCGGCCCTGCCCCCGGCATGGCCTAAAGGATGCGGGGCATCCTTTACCCGGAACGCGTCGGTCGTCGCTTGGGCGACGCCGGCCGATCGCGCGAGGGGCGCTGGATTTAGCGTTCGCTACATCCTAGCCTCGCGCGATGTGCAATGAAGCCGCTCGCCGTATCGCGCTTGGGATCATCCGGGAGGATTGGTCGCAGTTGAAGGTGCCGCTCGTCTTTCCTGAAGGGCTGCCCAATCTTCAGGCGGTGGCGTCTATCCGCATTACTGATCCCACGCTCATCATCCGCGCCGCGCGCGCCACGGGGGCGCCCGCCGACCCCCACACCCCCACTGCAGAGGGCGTCATGCGGCGGTGGAGCTGGCCGATGTCCAATGGTCGCCCGCTCTATAATTTCCGCAGCGAGGGCCGCCGCTTTGGCAACAGCGCCACCGGCGGGCGGTGCCTGATCCCCATTGATGGCTTTTATGAATTCACCGCCCCCCCGCCCGGCGCGCCCAAATCCGCGAAGAAGGATAAATGGTGCTTTTCGCTCTCCCCCGGCGATGCCAACCCCCTCGGGTCGGCATTCTTCTGCGTCGCCGGGCTATGGCATGCCGATCAACAGGTGGGCGAGGCGTTCACCATGCTCACCACCACCCCCGGCCCCGATGTCGCGCCCTATCACAGCCGCCAGATCGTGCTGATGCCGCGCGCGCACTGGGCGGACTGGATTGGTGGCACGGTGCCCTCTGCCGATCTCATCACGCCTGCGCCTGCCGGGTCGCTGCGGGTGGCGCCAGTGGTGCGGGGCTAGCGCATCGTGCCTGCACGCCTGATGGCACGACCGGCCTCGTGGTCGGTGCAGCTGTCGGCGGGTTGCTGGGCAATCTGATCGCGCCGGGCGGCTCCAAGGTGCTGGGCACGATCCTGGGTGCTGGCGGCGGTGCGCTCGCCGGTAATGCCATCGACAAGGATGGCCAGCGCAACGACGCGCGCTGCCGTTAATCGCGATCCTGCGGTAAAGATTGAGTGTAACGATCGGGGTCGGCCAGCAATGGCCGGCCCCGATCCGCTTGCGGCGGGGCGATGCTGTGCTATCCGGATGAAAATTGTTGGAGAGTTCAGCCTGATGCGTATCACCCTTGCCACTGTCGCCCTGTTTGCAACCGTCAGCTCACCTGCACTGGCCGCCACCAAGCAATATGGCGCGCTGGCGATCAACGCATCGGGCAGCCAAATCGCCACGATTGAAGCCGCCGACGGCGGGCGCCCCAAGATCACCCTGCGGGCGACCAACACGGGCAAAATCCTGTCGACGATCGATCCGTGCGCGACGTGCAGCTATTCCGGACTCACGTTTTCGGGCGATGGCACGCTGGCGTTTTTGGCGCGGAACCGCACGGCGGGGGGCGTGATGCTGCAGGTCGTGCGGCCTGGTGCCGCGCCGCAACTGGTGGCGATGATCAGCGGCATCGCGCAGACCCCGCGCTTTTCCCCAGATGGCAAGCGGATCGCGCTGCTGGTGACGATTGGTGCTGCCAAGGAAGCGGGCGCGGCGCAGGCCGGCGTGCGGCAAGTGGGCGAGATTGGCGAAAAGAATGACGAACAGCGGCTCGCGGTGTTCGATCTGGGGCTGGGGCCAAGCGCGGCAGCGGTGGTAAAGCCGCTGTCGCCCGCCGGTCGCTATATCTATGAATATGATTGGACGCCCGACAGTCGCGGTTTTGTGGTGACGAGCGCTTTGGGCAATGGCGATGCGAACTGGTGGGTCGCCACGCTTGACGCGGTCGACGCGCAAACCGGCGCGGTGCGGCAGATCGCCAAGCCAGCGACGCAGCTCAACTTTCCGCGCGTCTCGCCTGATGGCAAAATGGTGGCCTATATTGGCGGGTTGATGAGCGATTTCGGCGCGGTGGGCGGCGATGTGTGGACCGTGCCGATCGACGGCGGCCCGCCTGTCAACATCACCGCGGGCGCAAAGGCCACGGCGACCTCGCTCGATTGGACGATGGGGGGCTTGCGGGCGGTGGTGCTGAAGGGCGATCAGGCACAGATCGCCTCGGTCAGCCCAACGTCGGGCTTTTCGGCCGCGCGGTTCAGTCGCCCGGCAAGCTTTGGCGCAGGCGATGGCCGTGCCGTTTTCAGCGCCGATGGCAAGCGGGTGGCCACCGTGGTGCAGGATTTCACGACCGCACCCGCCATTTACGCCGGAAATGTGGAAAAACCGCGCCAAATCACGCATGATAATGACAATTCCGCGCCAATCGTCGCCGTTCGCAGCATAAATTGGCAGAATGAGGGCTATGATGTGCAGGGTTGGCTGCTCGCGCCGCTCAATGCAGACCCTGCAAAAAAGGCGCCGATGATCACCGTGGTGCACGGCGGGCCATCATCCGCCAGTACCCCTAACTTCATGGAACGTGGCACAAATGCTGATCTGATCGCGGCGGGATATTATCTGTTTTACCCCAATCCGCGCGGCAGTTTTGGTCAGGGGGAGGCGTTTGTGCAGGCCAACCGCCGCGATTTCGGCGGCGGCGACTTGCGCGATATCCTGACTGGCATCGATGCGGTGGAAAAGGTCGCGCCGGTGGATGATGCGCGGCTGGGCATGATGGGCGGCAGTTATGGCGGCTTCATGTCAATGTGGGCGAACACCCAGACTAATCGGTTCAAGGCTATTGTTGCAGGTGCAGGGCTATCCAACTGGATCAGCTATTACGGCACGAATGGCATTGATCAATGGATGCTGCCGTTCTTCGGCAAAACGCTGTATGAGGATTATGACGCGTACAAGGCCCCGTCGGCAATCTATTTCATGAAAACTGCCAAAACGCCGACCTTCATCTATGTGGGCGAACGCGATATTGAAGTGCCGCCCACCCAGTCAGTCGAATATTGGCATGCGCTGAAGGACATGGGCGTGCCGACCAGCCTGGTGATCTACGCCGAAGAAGGCCACGGCATCCGCAGCCCCGCCAACGCAGCGGACCTGCGCAAGCGGACGATCGGGTGGTTTGACAAGTATCTGGCGGCGGGTAAATAGCGGGGATTACAGCGTTTCGCCCCCTCAGCGCAGCGGTTTGCCTGAGTCCTTCCATTTGTCGAGGATGGTCGATTCCGGCAGCGTTTGCGGCGTTTCCTGCTTGGGGGTGTAGCCGGGCAGGGGCATGCCGCTTTGCGTATAAGCGGGCTGGATCACCGCCGAAGATGTGCGAGGTTTTGGCGGGGGTAGCACAGCGCCTGCGACAAGCACCGGAATGGCCATCGGCGTGATCGGCCGGGCGTGGGGGCCGGGGAAGGGCTCGCCGCCGGCATAGCCCTGTCTAAACGCGGCGGGCGTGCCCCAATATCCCTGCCAGCGGTGGAAGAAATGCGCGCCGATTGCCGCCGTCATCACCAATTGCCGGTTCCAGGCCGGGGTAACGGCATAGGTATGGTAATGCGTCGCGGTGCCAACGCGCGCCTCCACGCTGCCTGCGAGCATAACGGCTGCCACGCGCATTGCGCGCAGCCAGCTGGCCCGGTTGGGGATGCGCGCCATCGATCCGTCACACGCATAGCTGAACTGGCAACCCGTGCCGCGTTCTGATCCCTGATAGATGACGCCGCACACTGTGGCGGGGAAAGCGGGGTGGCGCACGCGGTTCAGGATCACCTGCGCCACTGCGCGCTGCCCGGCATCCGGTTCATTCGCCGCTTCGTAATAGATCGCCGCCGTCAGGCATTGCAGCGCGCGATCGCGGTCAGTCGGGCTTGCGCGCCCCATCGAAAAAGGTGTCGCTGCGCGGACAGTGCCGTCAGCGGCACTTGCCAGCGCATCGGCGGGAATCGGCAGATCGGGCAGCGCGGCGGTGCCCGTTACCCCGGCGGCAGGCGCTGCTTCGTCATCAGCGACATAGAGCAACGCTGCGCCGGGAAAATGATCGGTTGCTTCATAGCCGACGGGTTTGGCGGCTACCGACATCTGACGCTGCTGGCTGGCGATGATCGCGCGGATCGCCGCTTGCGCTGAATAGCCAAGGCACACGACCGCAAGCAGGGCAACGGCCCCCGCCACGCGCATCTGTCGCCCTGCCCATCGCTGCCAAAACACGCGCCGTTCGCCTTTGCCTTCGCGCCGGGCAAAACCACCACGGCGCACCGCGCCATAGCCTGTTTTTTGAGGCTTAGCGCGGGGTGATTTGGCCCCGTCCCAGCGCGAAACACTTGATGGTTAACGTAATTTTTCGTTTACTTCAGTGTTGGCGAGTCCAGTTTCAGCGCGCTTGCTGGGATCAATTCAAGGGCTGGATAGGCCTTGCGCAGATCGTCGATGAACAGTTTTGAATCGCCCACCACCACGATGCTGGCAGTGGCGGGGTCGAGCAGCTTGGCGGCGGCGGCCTGCACCGCGGCAGGGTCGACACCCTCGATCCGGGCAGCATAGTTTTTGAGCTCGCTGAGCGGCACATCATCAATCACATAGCCGCCGATCAACCCGGCAATGCCGCCGGTCGTTTCCGCTGATCGACCGAAGCCGCCGATCAGCACGGCCTTGCGCGTGTCAAGCTCAGCTGCCGGGGCAGGATCGTTGCCGAGCCGTTTCATCTCGGCAACGATCAGGGATACGACCTGCGCGGCGGAAGGGTTCTTGGTCTGGGTGCTCGCGCTGATTGGGCCGGGCTGGCGGCGCGCCGCGACTGAGCTGCCAGCGCCGTACGCCAGGCCACGCTTGATGCGGATTTCTTGGTTCAACCGGGATGAGAATCCAACGCCCAGCGTCGCATTGGCAACCGCAGCGGGATAATAGCCTGCATCCTTGCGCACGATCCCCACTCGCGACACGACGACGCCCGCTTGCCCGGCACCGGGAAAGTCGACCACGATCACACGCGGGGCTGGGTAGCTTGTTGAACCACTGACCACAGCCGGGGCCGAACCCGCCGGCGCCTTCCACCCAGCAAAGTTTTGCTCCGCGAGCGCGCGCGCCTGCGCCAGTGTGATATCCCCCACCAATACCAAGGCGGCGCGATCGGGTCGCCAGCTGGCGGCATAGCTGCTCGTTACATCGCTGCGGGTGATCGCCTTCAGCGACTCTGGCGTGCCGCCGAGCAAATGCCCGTAAGCCGATCCGCCGAACACAGCGCGTGCGGCAACAATGCCAGCAAGCCGGCCGGGGTCTTTCAAATCAACGCCGATGCCATCGATGGTCTGGGTGCGGGCGCGGTCAATCTCGTCTTGCGCAAAGGCTGGGTGCATTGCGACGTCGGCGAGGATTGCGAGTGCAGGGACCACTTGGTCGGATTTCACGCCCATGCTTACCGATGCACCGTCCCAATCGGCATCGCTGCTGATGGACCCGCCCAGCGATTCGATCTGGCGGGCGATGTCAGTGGCAGAGCGGGTGGTGGTGCCCTTGGTCAGCAGGCCAGCGGCCAAGCTGTTCAGCCCGGCGCGGTCAGCCGGGTCAGCAGCGCCGCCACCCGGCGTTACCACCACGCTCGCCGAGACCAGCGGCAGATCGTGCTTTTCCACCACGATGACACGGAGGCCATTGGCCAGCCGTGTTTCGATGGGGGCGGGGATGGCAGCCGTAACCGGTGCGCCGGGCGCGGGTGGCAGGATGCGTTCGGCCGCGGGGGCGGGGGTGAAGACGGTGATGTCAGCCGGGGCCGTCAGCGCGGCGACCTGAACGGTGGGGGCAATGGTGATGGCATCACCCTTTGGTCCGCCGGGCATGGCGGGCAGATAGCGGACGGTGGCTGAGCGGTTTTCCGCCAGATAACGCTTGGCGACGCGCTGCACATCGGCCGCGGTAACGGCGGCGAGTGCGGCAAGCTGGCGGTCAGCGGCGCGGGGATCGCCATCGATAATCACCGCGCTGGCAATCGCGGATGCCTTGCCGTCCGCCGTTTCGCGCTGGCTGATCGCGCCGGTGAGGATCTGGTTCTTGGCCTCGTTCAATTCGGCATCAGAGACGGGCTTGTCACGCACGCGGGCGATTTCTGCCCGCAGCCCGGCCTCGCCAGCTTCCACGGTTTTGCCGCCCGCCAGGATCGCATAGGCGGCAAAGGCCCCGGTTGATTGCTTGGAATCCAGGAAAGTGCCGGCCGATTGCGCAATCTGGTCGCGATAGACGAGCGATTCGTACAGGCGGGAGCTTTCACCGCCCGACAGGATCGTGTTCAGCACCGCCAACGGCGCGGAATCGGGGTCGCGATCTGCGGGGACCGGATAGCTGATGACAATCGCGGGCAAAGGCGTGTTTTCTTCATACACGGTCCGCGTTGTTGCGGCGGTCCGCTCCGGCTCCGTCACCGTCACGCGCGGGATCGGGCGATCTGGTTTTTTGATGCCCGCGAAATACTGGTCGATCCAGGCATCAAGCTGCTTGGCATCGAAATTCCCGGCCACCACCAGCACGGCATTGTCAGGCCGGTAATAGGTGGCGTGGAACGCGCGGACATCATCGATCGATGCCGCTTCCAGATCGTCGATGCTGCCAATGCCGGGGCGGGCATAGGGGTGCGTGGTGTACGATATTTCAGGCAGATAGAGCGAGAACAGCTTGCCATATGGCTGGGCGAGCACACGCAGCCGCAGCTCTTCCTTCACCACATCGCGCTCCGATGCGAATGAGGTTGGCTCGACGACCAGCGACGCCATCCGATCAGCTTCTGCAAACAACAGCCGCTGCAGGTGGTTGGCGGGGACCGTTTGATAATAATTGGTATAATCATCATTGGTCGAAGCGTTGTTGAAACCACCGACATCTTCGGTGAGCCGATCAAATTGTTCGGGCACCAGGTTGCGGGTTGCCTTGAACATCAGATGTTCAAACATGTGCGCAAAGCCCGACCGGCCTTTGGGATCATCCTTTGACCCGACATCATACCAGACCTGGACGGAGACGGTCGCGGTGCCGGTATCGCGGATTGCATAGACCCGCAGGCCGTTCGCCAGCGTGCGTTCGGTAAAGGCGATCGGCTTCACGCTGCTCGTCGCCATCGCGGCGGGGGCGGATTGCGCGGCAGCGGGATGCGCTGCGACAGCTAGGGTGGCGGCACTCAGCAGCAGGGCGGCACGAACAAGGCGCATGCGATTACTCCAGCAGGAATGTGACGGCTCCGGTCGGGCCGCAAGGGATGATCGGGCTAATCTAGAGTTCAGGACGGTGATCGCGCGCGATCAACCGAGCATGATCCCTCAACCCTTGGGTTTGCGGCCACTGCGCGAATAAAGCAGTGCCGCGGCCAGCGCAGCAGAACCAATGCCGATCCCGATACCGATTGGCACCAGCGGCCAGCTGCCTTCCTTGGCCTTTTCCTTTTTCTGTTGATCGGTGACGTCGGCGGCCTCGCGCACGCGCTTTGCGGCATGGGCTGCCGCTTCAATTTCGTTCATTTCGGCCATGTCACTCTCCTCATTGCCGATTCATCCCTGTATTTTCAGGTGCCGGCATAATCTTTTCTGAACGTTTGCGCGAAACTTGTCAGGCGTTGATCGCTGATGGCCGTGCGCAGATCGGCCATCAACGTCTCATAAAACCACAAATTATGCTCGGTCATTAACATCGCGCCCAAAATCTCGGCGGACCGGACAAGGTGGTGCAGGTAGGCGCGGCTCCACCCCTTGCACACCGGGCACGCGCAAGCCGGGTCGATCGGGCCCAGATCTTCGGCAAATTTGGCGTTGCGAATATTGATCGGCCCGCGCCGGGTGAAAGCCTGGCCGGTGCGGCCCGAACGGGTGGGGAGTACGCAATCGAACATGTCGATACCGCGTTCCACCGCGCCAACGATATCGTCGGGCTTGCCGACGCCCATGAGATAGCGTGGCTTGTCAGCCGGGAGCTGGCCAGGGGCGAAATCAAGGCAGCCGAACATCGCGGCCTGACCCTCACCAACCGCCAGCCCGCCCACGGCATAACCGTCAAAACCGATATCGATCAGCGCATCAGCGCTGTTTTTGCGCAACGTTTCGTCAAGCGCGCCCTGCTGGATGCCGAAAATTGCCGCGCGTTCTGCATGTGCGCCGCCCCCGTCAAACGCCGCGCGCGATCGTTTTGCCCAGCGCATGGATCGCGCCATTGCCGCCTGCTGGACTTCGGGGGTTGAGGTGGTGGGGACCAGCTCGTCAAACGCCATGACGATGTCCGATCCCAGCAGCCGCTGAATTTCGATTGATCGTTCAGGGGACAGCGTATGGCGGCTGCCATCAAGGTGCGATTTAAAGGTAACACCGTCCTCGTTGCGCGTTGTCAGGTCAGACAGGCTCATCACCTGATAGCCGCCGCTGTCCGTCAGGATCGGACGATCCCAACCCATAAAAGCGTGCAGCCCGCCCAGCTTTGCGACCCGCTCTGCACCGGGACGCAGCATCAGGTGATAGGTATTGCCCAAAATGATATCGGCGCCGCTCGCGCGCACATCGGCGGGTTTCATCGCCTTGACGGTGGCAGCCGTGCCAACCGGCATGAACGCGGGCGTGCGGATAATGCCGCGCTGCATCGCGATCTGCCCCGTGCGGGCGCGACCGTCGGTTGCAGCGATCGTGAACGTGAACCGCTCGCTCAAGCCGCTGCCTCGCGCGACTGACCCAACAGGTAATCCAGCACTTCTGCAGGCGAATCGAACATCACTTCGGGTTTCAGCGCGGTCAGGATCGCGCGATTGGCATAGCCCCACAATACGGCTGCCTTGTCGATTCCCACCTTGTTTGCCGCCACGATATCGCGCGTTTCATCGCCAATCGCGATTACATCTGCCTTGGCAACATCAAGCTTGCGCAGCACGCGCCGAAACCGCCGTGCCTTGCCGAACAGCGATGCGCCGCATTCAAACATTTCGATTTGCGCGACGATATCAGGGCCCAGAATAGCGCGAACATTGCCCTCTGCGTTGGACGTGACGACGGCGATGCGGACGCCGTTTGCCACCAGTTGCGCAATCATCGCCTCAACGCCATCAAACAGCACGATCTTGTCGGTCTCTGCTGCCAGTCTTTTGTGGATATGGCGGGCGATGGCGGGAAGTTTCCAGCGCGGAATGCCAACATGCCTGATCACCTCACGGCTGGTGCGCCCGCGCAGTGCCTCTATCTCTGCGGGCTCAACGCGGCGAAAGCGAAAACGTTCGGCCAGGTCATCCGCGATGGACAAGAACCAGTCGCCGCTATCCGCCAGCGTGCCATCAAAATCAAAGATCGCCAGCCGATAGCGCGGCGCGTCGCCCGCTGGCACCAAAGCAGCATTGGTCATCGCGGCTGCTGTCCAGGCCGGTTACGCCGGTCAAGCCCGTTGCCGCTGCTGCGTGCGCTGTCCAGCGTCAGCAATTCGCTGCGCACGAGCATGCCGTCCTTGTCGCGGTCCAGCCGGGTAAACGTGCGGTCGATCTGCGCCGTCAGTTCTGCCAGGGTGATGCGGTTGTCGCCATCGGTATCGGTTTCATAGGCGCTGGGCAGCGCGTTGCGATCCCCCAGCCAGCGTTCCGCCCATTCGGACAGGCCGATATAGCCGATTGATCCGGGCGTCGTCGTTTCCACCGTGGCAAAGCTGCGCGTGACGCCGGCCTGCGCTTCGGCGCGGGTAACGCGGGCATCGCCGTTCGTATCGGTGGTGGCGATAAACAGGGCAACGGGTTCAGCCATGATCGTGGCGCTGGGCGGCTGGGTGATCGGCGGCACACGCGGCGCGGCTGCGGTTGCCGGGTTGGGCGCGCGTTGCGCCGCCACAGGGGCGATGGCAACCAGGAACAATGCGCTGGCACTGCCAAGAATCAGCCGCATGTCGGTTTTTTTTGGGAAGGGGCGCCGGGGCATAGCCATTGGGGCAGAGCGATAGCCGCCTTTGGGGTGGTTGGCATAGCCCGCTTGCGCGGATTGCTCGCGGCCAGGGCGATTTTTTGCTTGGCGAACGCTGCCAGATTAGCGGCCCGGCAGTAACAAGCTGGAATCGCCATAGGAATAAAATCGATAGTTATCGGCAATCGCATGGGCATAGGCCGCCTGCATCACGTCCAGCCCCATCAGCGCGCTAACCAGCATGAACAGCGTTGATTTTGGCAGGTGGAAATTGGTGATCAGGCCATCAATCCCCTTGAACCGGTAGCCGGGGGTGATGAAAATCGATGTATCGCCTTCAAACGGCTCCACAACGCCATCGGCGCGCGCGGCGCTTTCAATCAGGCGCAGGCTGGTGGTGCCCACCGAAATCACCCGCCCGCCCGCTGCGCGCACTGCGTTTAATCGGTCGGCGGTTGCTGCGTCGATCCGGCCCCATTCGGCGTGCATCGCATGATCGGCGGTGTCGTCCACCTTGACCGGCAGAAAAGTGCCCGCGCCAACATGCAGCGTCAGCATCGTATGGCCGATGCCCGCCTTATCAAGCGCAGCCATGAGTTCTGGCGTGAAATGCAGCGCGGCGGTGGGGGCGGCAACTGCGCCCTTTTCGCGCGCAAACATGGTTTGATAATCGTCAGCATCGCGCGCGTCAGTGGCGCGCTTGGCGGCGATATAGGGGGGCAGGGGCATGTGCCCAACCCGATCGAGCAGCAGTTCAACGGGCTCATCGCCCAGAAAATCGAGCGCCAAGCTGCCGTCAGCACCCCGATCGCTGGCAATAGCAGCAGCGCCATTGTCGCCATCGCCGAAATCGATCCGGTCGCCCTCGCGCACGCGCTTGGCGTTACGGATAAAGGCCCGCCAGCGCCGTGGCCCCTCGCGCTTGTGCAGCGTTGCGCCGATTCGCGCATCGCCGCGCCGCCCTTCCAACTGCGCGGGGATGACGCGCGTATCGTTGAAGACGAGTAGGTCACCGGGATTCAGCAGCGCGGGCAGATCGCGCACGATCCGGTCGCCCAGCGCGTCCTTCGTTACCGTCAACAGTCGTGCCGAATCGCGCGGGCTGGCGGGGCGCAGCGCGATCCGATCGGTCGGCAGGTCAAAATCGAACAGATCGACCTTCACGACGGCCGCTTTCCCGCCAGACTTGCCACCATCAATCCCGGGCTTAGCGCTTTGTTTTAACCGGGCGCGTTTTCACCGGGGGCTTGGCGGTCGGCTTGGCCGGCGCGGGTTTGGTCTTCGCCGGTGCAGGGTCTGTCAGGCTGACCGGGGGACCAAGATCAGCCACTGGCGCGGCGGCTGGCGGCACATAGGCCGGTGGCCCATCGGCAGCGATATAGGCGTGGAGGATACGCGAAGGCTTGGCCGGCGGTTCGCCGCGTTCAACGGCATCCACATAGTCCATGCCGCCAATGACGCGACCGAACACGGTATATTTCCGGTCGAGCTTCAACGTTGGCTGGAAAACGATGAAGAACTGGCTGTTGGCACTATCTTCGCTGGTTGCGCGCGCAGCCGATACAGCACCACGCACATGCGGCAGGTAATTAAATTCTGCCTTCAGATCGGGAAGCTCTGATCCGCCCGTGCCATCGCCCTTGGGGTCGCCGGTTTGTGCCATAAAGCCGTCAATCACACGGTGGAACAACAGCCCGTCATAAAAACCCTTGCGGGTAAGGCCCTTGATCCGTTCGACCATCAGCGGCGCAACATCGGGGCGCAGCCAGATGACCACGCGCCCGCCCGTGGACAGATCGAGGTAGAGCAGGTTCTGTTTGTCGTTAAAGTCAGCCGGTGGCGCGCGTCCGGCAACGGCGCCCGTAACGGCGACCTTATCGGTGCCCTTAATCTTCTGCGCGCTGGCGGGCAAAATCATCAGGCACCCGATCAGGATACCCATGGCGGCAATCATCAGGCTGGTAATAAAACGCATCACATCCCCGCAAAAAAGCGATTTGAACGGCGCTTAGAGCAAATCTGGCATTGCGCCAATCTGAACATCGCAGCGCGGTAAACGCCGTGCGATGGGCACCCGGTCGCTCAGCTGCCCTTGCGGCCGATCCGGTTTACCCGGGCGATCACCTCGTCACTGATCGTCGGGGGCACGAATTTGCGAATATCGCCGCCAAACATCGCAATTTCCTTCACCAGGCGCGACGCAATCGGCTGTAACGCGACATCGGCCATTAGAAAAACCGTTTCGATCCGGTTGTTCAACTGCTGGTTCATGCCCGCCATCTGATATTCATATTCGAAATCCGCAACCGCCCGCAGCCCGCGCACGATAATGCCTGCACCTTCGCGCTCGGCAAAATCCATCAGCAGCGAATCGAAACTGACGACGTGAATTTCGCCGGCAACATCGGCCACTTCACGCTTTACCATCGCCATGCGTTCTTCGACCGAGAACATGGGCGATTTGCTAGGGTTGGTTGTCACGCCGATCACCAGCCGGTCGACCAGCTTTGCGCCGCGCCGGATGATGTCCATATGGCCCAGCGTGACCGGATCAAAGGTGCCGGGGTACACCCCTGTGCGAATACTCACCGGTCGCGCTCAAGCGTGTACCGGGCAATTTCGCGCAGCAAATCAGCTTCCGGGCCGAAAAATTGGAGGTGCGCCACGGCCTGTTCGACAAGCATCTTTGCCTGCTCCCGCGCACGATCAACACCGAGCAACGACAGGAATGTCTCTTTGCCCGCAGACTGATCCTTGCCAACGCGCTTGCCCATTTTTTCTTCTTCGCCCTCATAATCGAGCAGATCGTCAGCGATCTGGAAGGCGAGGCCGATGTCACGGGCATAACCGCGCAGGCTGGTGCGGGCTTCTGCGGGTGCCTTGCCCAGGATCGCGCCTGCCTCGACCGAGCTGGCGATCAGCGCGCCGGTCTTCATCGCTTGAAGTCGGGTGATCGTTGGCAGATCAAAGCTGGCCTTTTCGGCCTCGATATCCATCATCTGGCCACCCGCCATGCCAGTGGGGCCAGCCGCACGGGCCAGATCAAGCACCAGTTCGGCGCGCACAAATGGATCGGCATGTGTCGCAACATCGGCCAGCACTTCAAACGCCAGCGCATGCAGGCAATCGCCGGCCAGGATTGCGGTCGCTTCGCTATACACCTTATGGACGGTCGGCTTTCCGCGCCGCAGATCATCATCATCCATCGCGGGCAGATCATCGTGGATCAGCGAATACACATGGATGCACTCGATCGCGATTGCCGCGCGGCCTGCGCAGTCGCGGTCGACGCCAAATAATTGCGCAGTGGCATAAACAAGCAATGGCCGTAGCCTTTTGCCCCCGCCAATCGCGGCGTGGCGCATCGCACGATATAAATCGGCGCGCGGATCGTCGGGAATCGCCAGCAAATGATCGAATCGACGATCTACTTCTGTCGAAACTTCGGAAAGTGCCGCTTTTAGCGACAACGAGGCTTGCGCCATGATAATATCAGCCCGCCGCAAAGGGAGTGGTGCCGACCGGTCGCCCGTCGCTATCGAGCCTGATGGCTTCGATCCGGGCCTGCGCTGCGTCCAGCCGGTCGGCACAACGCTGGCGGAGCTGGCTGCCGCGCTCGTACAAGGTGATTGAACTGTCGAGCTGTTCGTCGCCGCTTTCAAGCCGGGCGACAATGCGCTCCAGCTCTTTCAAGGCGTCTTCAAACGACAAATCATCTATTGCAACGGCGGCTTCCATCGTGCCGCTATGGGGCAGGCGGGTTATGAGGGTCAAGAAGGAGCGCGGGCCCAAGTGCATTGGCGGTGCGTTTCATGGGCTAAGGATAAAGGAATCGCATGTTTACGAGCATTAATCCGGCAACCGGCATGGCCGGGGCAAGCTATCCAGCGTTAACGCTTGCCGATACGGAGCTGCGCATCGCGCGCGCCAGCAGTTGTTTTGCGGCATGGCGGCGCAGCGATCTGGCGACCCGGTCTGGCGCGCTGGAACGCATTGCCCGGCAGTTTGAGGAAAGTACGGTTGAGCTGGCCGAAATCGCAACGCGCGAAATGGGGAAGACGCGCAAATCTGCGATTGCAGAGGTGCAAAAATGTGTCGCCGGGTTTCGATATTATGCCGAACACGGCCCAGCCATGCTGGCGGCGCGCCACATAGCGGTGCCCGGCGGCCGTGCGAGCATGCATTGGTTGCCGATCGGCCCGGTGCTGGCCGTCATGCCGTGGAACTTCCCTTATTGGCAGGTGGTGCGGTTCATGGCGCCGACGATCATGGCCGGGAATGTCGGGCTGTTGAAACACGCCTCGCTCACCCAGGGCGTGGCCGATGCGATTGAGCGGATGGTGATTGCCGCCGGTGTGCCGGCCGGGCTTTTTCAGAATCTGGCGATTCCGTCATCCGCCGTTGCGCCCATTATCGCCGATTCGCGGATTGCAGCGGTGACGCTGACCGGCAGTGAGGAGGCTGGCGCGAAGGTCGCTGCAGCCGCAGGGCAGGCGTTGAAGAAAGTGGTGCTCGAACTGGGCGGTTCCGATCCGTTTATCGTGCTTCCCTCTGCCGATCTCGACAAGGCTGCGGCTGCTGCGGTGACGGCACGAATCCAGAATAGCGGCCAATCCTGCATCTGCGGCAAACGAATGATCATCCACGCCGATATTTACGATGCCTTTATGGAGCGCTTCAGCGCCGGGATGCGCGCGGTCAAAGCGGGCGACCCGATGGACGACGCAAACGACATGGGCCCGCTTTCCAGTATCGAGCAGCGCGAAACCGTGCTGGACCAGATTGACCGGCTGAAAGCGGCGGGCGCGACAATGATGTTTGGCGGTGCGGCGCTGCCGGGTGCCGGGGCATATATGTCAGCCGGGATCATGACAGGCGTACCGATTGACGATCCGATCGCGCATGAGGAGATTTTTGGGCCAGTCGCGATGGTGTTCAAAGTCGCGGACATTGATGCCGCGATCGCGCTGGCGAATGATGTGCCGTTCGGATTGGGATCAAGCGTTTGGACGCAGGATGCCGCCGAGCAAGATCGTCTGGTGCAGGAGATTGAAGCGGGGATGACCGCGATAAATCAGGTTCTGGCCAGCAACCCCTCGGTCCCCTTTGGCGGGATAAAACGCTCAGGCCATGGGCGAGAGCTTGGTTCTTACGGTCTGCACGAGTTTATGAACCTGAAAACGGTAACGATGCCGGGCTGAATCGACTAAATTCGTGCTTTTGCGGCGCGACGGCCATGGCGGCAAACTGCCGGACGGGTTAAGCTTTATCGGATTTCTTCAAGTGTATCGGATTTCTTCAGGGGAGCAGGCAAGATGCGAACAGCGATCATGACAGGGGTGGCATTGGCGGCGGTTACCATCGGCGGATGCGCTTCCTATACCAAGGGCATGGAACAGCCCGCGCCCTCTAACCGAATCGCGGTGGCGATGCTGCGGATGGCGGATGGCAAGGCAGTCGGCCGCGCCACGGCGCGTGAGGTTACGGGCGGCCTGCGCATCACCATTGATGCGATGGGTTTAGCCGCGGGCACTCACGGCGCTCATATCCACACCGCTGGGCGGTGCGACGGGCCTGATTTCATGACCGCGGGCGGGCACTGGAACCCGGCGGGTACACAGCACGGTTCAATGAACCCGGCTGGCCCGCATGAGGGCGATTTGCCCAACATCATCATTGGCACCGATGGCCGGGGTACGCTGGGCGTCACGATTCCCACTGGCACGCTTGCCGGGCTGCTTGATGCCGATGGCGGTGCGATGGTGATCCACGCCGCCGCCGATGACATGATGACTGATCCATCGGGCAAAAGCGGGGCGCGGATTGCGTGCGGGGTGTTCTCGGCAAATTGATGTCGGGCATCGGCCGAGGCTTCTGCCTCAGGCAACCATGATCATATCCTCAATTGGGCGATCGGGTTCCAGCTTGAACCCGTAGCGCCCAACCAGGCTTGTAACCGCGTGCGGATCAAGCGGCTGATAAAATTGGCAAGCAGCGTTGTATTCGTCGGCCCAGATCACTTCGGCCTTGCGCGCGGGTAAGCCAGCCAGATTGATCCACAGCACCGTGCCGCGTGCGAGGGCTGAAAAGGTTGACAGCCGCGCGCCGTGGCAGGAAAGGTCGACGATTCGGCACACCAAGCGCCAGCTTCCCTCGGTTGAGATCCTGCCCGGCATATCAACAGCGGTGCGCGCGCTGCGGCGATTATCGCTGGGTTTGATAACGATTTCGGCGGAAAACATGCGCGGTAGGCTCCTCGACCAATGACGTACGTGTTTTATGTACGTCGGTGGTTAAGGGGCTGTTTGCAAATCGATCAAATGGGTTCGCCAGCGTCCCGCGCGCGTGCTTCTCTGTCCGCTTCAGCCTTCGGAACGAGCCGATAGGCAAAGATTGCCGCCGTCACCGTAATCGGCACGGTGCACAACAGCGAGATGACGCCGATCGAGAGGCTGCCCGAAAGCGTCGAGATTCGCCCGGCCAGATAGGGACCCATCGCCAGCCCCAACAACGTCGTGCCGATCAGGAAGGTGGCGGTTGCCGTGCCGCGCATACGGGGCAGCACCAGATCCTGCGTGGTTGCCGCCGCTGCCCCCAATGCGCAGCTCGCCAGCGCCTGGGCGGGGAACAGCATGATGTAGAACAGCGTAATATCGGTGGTGGTGAACGCGGTCAGGATCGCCATCCACGGCACCGCTGCACCGAAAATGACGACGAGCAGCCGCCCTGCCGGATTTTTCTTGCGCAACCGATCGGCAATGATCCCGCCGATAGTCACGCCCAAAAAGCCAGACATTGCCCCCATACCGCCAATGATGAACCCAGCAGTGCCCGGTGCTGCACCCAGGATGCGGATCGCATAGGGCGCCGCCCAGAAGGTGACTGAATAGCTGAGGAACGCGTTCAATCCATAGGCCACCACCACACACAGGAAGGCGGGGTTGGCAACGATCAGCGCAAAGGTTGGCGGATCGCGGCGACGCAGCGCGCTGGCCCAGGAAAATACGGCATAGGCCCCAATCCCCACGGCCAGCCATTGCGGTGCAGGCTCCCCGATCACGATCAGCCCGGTAACGATCGTGGCGACAACGGCCAGCCCGATCACATTGACCACGAACGCCCGCACGCCGCCTTGGGCTGCACCAATCAGCGTCAGCGGGGGCACAATGGTCAGCAGATCAGCGAAAAACGCGCGGAAAGGGGCGGGGTGCGGCGCCGGTGGTGGCAACCCTTCTGATTGGCCACGAATTGGTTCGCGCAGCGTGGCGATCAGCAATGCGAGCACCAGGCCCGGCAACCCGACGATCATGAAGGCGGCCTGCCAGCCGACAAGGCCCAGCGGCCCGCCACCCGGATAGGCGGTGTTCCAGCCCGATACGATCAGCCCGCCAATACCCAGCGAAATGCCGCCGCCAACATAAAGCCCCGCCGAATAGATGGCGAGCGCGGTGGCGCGCAGCCGCCGGGGAAACCAGTCCGATATCAGCGAATAGGCTGACGGCGCAGCGCTCGCCTCGCCAATGCCAACCCCAACCCGGGCACCCGCGAGCATCGCGCCGCTTTTCGAAAAGCCCGACACGACCGTCATCGCCGACCACAGGGTGAGCCCGAAGGTGAGCAAGCGCACCCGGTGCCAGTTATCCGCAAGCCGCCCCAGCGGGATGCCGAACAGCGCATAAAAAACGCCGAACGCGGTTCCATATAGAAACCCCAGATCCTCATCGCGCAACCCCAGGTCGCGCTTGATGTCCTCTGCCAGGATCGAGATGATTTGCCGGTCGACAAAGTTCAGGATGTATACGGCGAACAGGATCGCCAGGACGTACCAGGCATAGCGCGGTGCCTGGGGCTCGGTGCCCGGTTGCGCGTCAGCCATGTTCATCCCCTGAATAATAATCACCGTTTCCACGGGGCTAGCAGAGGCGTGCGCCGATGCGGAAGCTTTATTCTTGGGGCTTAGCCAGACTATCGCCCAAGCGGCCAGCGATCGACCACATCATAGCGCGCGCCGTCGCGGGTCAGCTGGCTTTCGAACAAGGTCAAATGGGTAAAGGCAAAAGACGGCCCGCCCAGGCCGGCATGGGCCGCGATGAAGGCGTCAATTTCATGCTCTGCGCCCAGGCTGCGGGGCAGGCGCGCCAGCGTGATATGGGGAATATAGGCGCGGCCCTCCGCTGGCAGGCCGAGCGCGATCAACGCGTGATTGATCTTGCGGTGCAGCCGGGCAAGGGCGTCGCCCGGTGCCAGCCCCGCCCATATTGCATTGGTACGCCCCTGTTTGGTGAACCGGCCCACACCGTTCAACGCCACGCTGATTGCCTCTGTGCGGATGCGCGCAACCGCCAGCGCGACATCGCCCGCTATGCGGTGATCGACATTGCCGATGTAGCGGGAAGTGACGTGAAGCTGGTCATCGCTTTGCCAGCGGGCACCGGCGATGCCGCCCATTGCGCCTGTCAACACGGCGCGAACGTCGCGCGGCGGGCGTAAACCGACGAACAGGCGGTGGTCCATGGGATGGTCATGCCGCTCAGCAACAATGGAGACAACCGGAATCGCTTGAAAATTCACCGCAGAGCGCCGATATTCCGGCTATCCGGCTTTGTTGCCGGGCAAAGGAGTTTATTCGAAATGGCTAACTGGTCTGATCCCCGGACGAACGCTGCGGCTTTCGCAAGCGGCGCAGGTGTGCGCGGCGCAGCGTATGACGCCGGGCTGCGGTCCTACATGCTGTCGGTTTATAACTACATGACGTCGGGCATATTGCTGACTGGCATCGTCGCGCTTGGTTTTGCAACCAGCGGTCTGGCGGCGCAGGTGTTCGGCGGCCCCGGCCTGCTGAAATATGTCTTCATGCTCGCCCCGCTGGGTTTTGTCTTCGGGATGAGCTTTGGGCAGGCGCGGATGTCGCAGGGTACGCTGCAGGCAATGTTCTGGGGTTTTGCGGTCGCGATGGGCCTGTCGCTCTCGACGATCTTTCTGCAGTACACCGGCACGTCGATCGCCGGCGCGTTCTTCGCAACGGCGGCTGGCTTTGCCGGCCTCAGCCTGTGGGGCTACACCACCAAGAAGGATCTGTCGGCGTTCGGCACATTCTTGATCATGGGTCTGGTCGGCTTGATTGTCGCCAGCCTGGTGAACCTGTTCCTGCAGTCAGGCCCGCTCTCGCTGGTGATCAGCATGATCGGCGTGCTGCTGTTCGCAGGCCTCACGGCTTACGACACGCAGAAGGTGAAGAGCATGTACGCGCAGGTTGCGGGTACCGAATATGAGGGCCGCACGGTCGTTATGTCGGCGCTGACGCTATACCTCGACTTTATCAACATGTTCCTGTTCATCCTTCGCTTGTTTGGCAGCAGCCGCGACTAGGGTTTGGATTAATCCAAAAACATCGGCCCGGCGGGGAAACTCGCCGGGCCTTTTATTTGTTGCGATGTCTTCTCGATACCTCAGCCCTCATCTCCCCGGGAAAATGAATGCGCCTCGCGATCGACGCCATGCTGGATTACTGGATTGAGGACGCCGCCGATGTGCTGCTGCAGATCGAAGTCGCGGCGATGCCCGATCAACGGCTTGAGGCGCAGGATCTGAAGGTCTGGACCGATGCGCCGCTGGTGGCGGTGGTGGGCGAGGACGGGATTGGCCAACGCTGCCTGACGCGCGGCACGGGCCGCTTTCGGGCAGAATATCATGCGGTGGTGGCGATTGACCGGCCGATGATCGACATCGCAGCGCTTGCCGCAGCCCCCCCGCGCGCATTGCCCGGGGCGATCATCGGCTATTTACTGCCCAGCCGATATTGCGAATCTGATCGGTTCGAAGGTTTTGTCCATGCCGAATTTGCCGGGCTGGAGGGCGGGGCGCTGGCCGTGGCGATGCGCGATTGGGTGCATCGCAACTTGCGCTACGAAGGCGGCACCAGCAGTGGAACAACCACCGCGATGATGACCTTTGCTGATCGGCGCGGCGTGTGCCGTGATTATGCTCACCTGCTGTGCGCGCTTGCCCGGGCGGGCGGTATTCCGGCCCGGTGTGTTTCTGCCTATGCCCCCAAGGTCGATCCGCAGGATTTTCACGCGGTGTGTGAAGTGTGGCTGGCCGATGGCTGGCACCTGATGGACCCAACAGGCATGGCCGGGTGCGATGATCTTGCCCGTGTTGCGGTGGGGCGCGATGCGACCGACATCGCGTTTATGACGGTGTTTGGGCGCGCGATGATGAATGAACAGCAGGTGCAGGTTCGGCTGGCTTAGGAACAGCACCGCCCCCGGCTCGTTGATTGCGTTCAATGACCTGGGAATTTGATGATGACCGACAAACCCAACCACACAAATAGCAAAGCCGATGCGGCACCCATTCCGCCGGAAGCCCGAGCTGCTAGCTGCGATCCGCTGCAACAGGCCGGGCAGGACGAATCGATCATCGAACGGCTTGCTCGCGATCCGGCGTCGCCCCAGGCAAAGCTTGATCGTGCGCTCGATGAATCGATGGACGCATCAGACCCGCCATCGCAAACCCCGCCCGGTGACAGCAGCAACCCCGCACCCTCATCAGGCTATGACGAAGCGGTAGAGGCTGCGCTTCGTCGCAAATAAATCACCGGGATGTTGCATTGCGAAATAATCTTGCCGAATATCATGCCAACGCCTGGTTAAGGATTCTGTTAACCATGTTGGCGCATGTTTCGGTTTGGATGAGGCAAGCGAGGTCAGGATCGGGCGATGAGTTCAAGAATGAAGCCAGCCGCTGGTGCCATGGCATTGGCCGAAATGAAGGAATTCGCCGGGTTCAGCGCGGCGACACAGCGCTATATTCGGCGCTCGCTTGATATCGGCCTGGATCGCGAGGATGCGCTGGAACGCTGGTCCCGCGATGTCGTGGAGGCCGCCAGCATTCGCGCGCAATCCCGCCTTTATGATCGCCTGCCTGATATTCGCGCGATGATACCCGATGATAGCGGTCTCGAATCGGTGGAACAGTTTTTGGGGCCGCTCGTGACCATCAGCGCGTTTGATCTGGGGCAGGGGCGGATGACAGGCTTTGCACCCTATCGGTTCTTGTATGAACGCCTGATCGGCGCGCAGATCAGACCGTGGCTGCCGGGTGCTTTTTGTGCAGCGGCGGCACTGCCCAATCTCCATCCTGATATGCGCCGCCAGTTGCTGCAATCCATCAGTGAGGCGGCGGCAACGGCGTCGGGCTGGTCAAACCGCCAGCCTTCATTCTTCCCGCACTGGGTGGAAAAAGTGGATACGGCTGCCCTGCCCGGCTGATCTGGCTCGCTCGGGCGGGATCGCTGTAAATTGATTCGCCACGGAAATCGTTCGTGTCGAGCCCTTCGACTGGTCGTCAAGCCAGCCGCTCAGGACGCGCTTCGGCCCTAGGGCCGACGTCGAGACGCCCCACGCTGCGCTCGTGGGTGACGGATTATTCTGTATTGAAGGCAGGGTTAACCCGCGCCGATCAGCTCCCGCCCAATCAAAAACCGCCGGATTTCGTTGGTGCCAGCGCCAATGTCATACAGTTTGGCATCGCGCAGGAAGCGTTCGACGGGCCATTCCTTGGTATAACCCGCCCCGCCCAGCGCCTGGATTGCCTCCAGCGACACCCTCACCGCATTTTCGCTGGCGAGCAGAATCGCGCCGGCCGCATCAAACCGCGTCGTCTTGCCCGCATCGCACGCCCGCGCGACTGCATAGACATAGGCGCGGGCTGAATTCAGCGCGACATACATGTCGGCCACCTTGGCCTGCATCAGTTGGAAACTGCCGATGGCCTGGCCGAATTGCTTGCGTTCGCGCACATAAGGCAACACCACATCAAGGCATGCCTGCATGATGCCCAGTGGTCCGGCGGCCAGCACCGCGCGTTCATAATCAAGGCCCGACATCAGCACCCCGACGCCACCGTTTAGCGGCCCCATGATGTTTTCGGCGGGCACTTCGCAATCCTCAAACACCAGTTCGGCGGTGTCGCTGCCGCGCATGCCCATCTTGTCGAGCTTTTTCGACACGCTGAACCCGGCCATGCCGCGCTCGATCAGAAAAGCAGTGATTCCGCCCGATCCCTGCCCCGTCTTGGCATAGACGACCAACGTGTCGGCCTCAGTCGAATTGGTGATCCAGAATTTGGTGCCGTTCAGGACATAGCGATCATTGCCCTTCAGTTCGGCTTTCAGCTTCATCGAGACAACGTCTGATCCCGACCCCGCTTCGGACATGGCCAGCGCGCCGACATGCTCGCCCGATATAAGTTTGGGCAGATATTTCGCCTTTTGCTCCGGATTGCCCCAGCGGCGGATCTGGTTGACGCACAGGTTTGAATGCGCCCCATAGCTGAGGCCGATCGAGGCCGAGGCCCGGCTCACTTCCTCCATCGCGACGCAGTGGTCGAGATAGCCCAGGCCGAGCCCGCCCCATTCTTCCTCAACGGTAATGCCGTGCAGGCCAAGCGCGCCCATTTCGGGCCAGAGTGATCGGTCGAACTTATTCTGCTCATCAATTTCGGCGGCGCGCGGCGCGATGCGATCGCTGGCGAAGCGCTGCGTCGTCTCGCGGATCATGTCAGCGGTTTCGCCAAGCGCGAAATCAAGGGCGGTATCCATTGGGTCTCTCCAAAAACACACCCGTCACCCCGGATCCTTCGACTCACTCAGGAGAGCCTTGTTCCGGGGTCCAGCGTGCCTTACGCGTCAGGGGCTCTTTGGGGCACGGAGGATGCCGGAACAAGTCCGGCAAGACGAAAACCCGTATCGCGGGGGTAGTTCAGGGGTACTCATGAGTCTTTTCCGCACCAAAACGATCCTGCATGGCGATGATCGCCCGGTGGAGCACCGCATGGCGCGCACGCTTGGCTGGCCCAGCCTGGTCGCGCTTGGCGTGGGGGCGATTGTCGGCACCGGCATCCTGACGCTGATCGGGGTGGGCGCTGATCGGGCGGGGCCGGCGGTGCTGCTCAGCTTTGTGGTGGCAGGTGCCATCTGCGCATGCGCCGCTTTGTGCTATGCTGAAATGGCGACGATGATCCCGGCATCGGGCAGCGCCTATACCTATAGCTATGCCGTGCTGGGTGAAATTTTCGCCTGGATCGTGGGGTGGAGCCTGATCCTGGAATATTCGCTGGTGGTGGCAAGCGTGGCGGTCGGCTGGTCGGGCTATGCCGTGGGTTTCCTGACGGGGCTGGGCATCGTGGTGCCCGCCGCGCTCGCCAACGGGCCTGCGCTGGGCGGGGTGGTGAATTTGCCCGCCGTGCTGATTATCGCGGTGGTTGCGGGCTTGCTGCTGCTCGGCACGCGGGAGAGTGCGCGGGTGAACAGCGTGCTGGTCGGGCTGAAAATTGTAACGCTGGCGCTGTTCGTGTTCGTGGCATTGCCGCATTTTGATGCCGCTAATCTCCAGCCGTTCGCGCCCTATGGCTATGGCAGCGCGCCGGGTGAGGGCGGGGTGAAGTACGGCGTGATGGGCGCTGCCGCGATCATCTTTTTCGCGTTTTACGGGTTCGATGCGATCTCCACCGCCGCCGAAGAGGCCAAGAACCCCGAGCGCGATTTGGCGATCGGAATCGTTGGATCGATGGTTGCCTGCACGGTGATCTATCTGGTGGTGGCAGCGGCCGCTGTGGGCGCAATTGGCTTTACCCGTTTTGCCGACAGCACCGAGCCGCTCGCCCTCATCCTGCGTGAACTTGGCCAGCCGCAGATTGCCACGGTGGTCGCCGCCGCCGCCGCGATTGCGCTGCCCACGGTGCTGCTGGCGTTCCTTTACGGCCAGAGCCGGATTTTCCTGGTGATGGCGCGTGACGGTTTCCTGCCGCAAAGCCTGGCCACGATTGATCGGCGCGGCACCCCTGCGCGGATCACGATTGTGACGGCGGTGTTCGTTGCGATCATCGCCGGGTTGGTGCCATTGGACGTGATCGCCAGCCTGGCCAATGCTGGCACGTTGTGCGCGTTCATCGCGGTGGCAGCATGCGTGCTGGTGTTGCGGCGGCGGGATCCGGGTGCGCGGCGGCCCTTCCGCACGCCCTTGGCCTGGGTGATCGCACCGGCCGCGATTTTGGGGTGCGTCTATCTGTTTACGAGCCTGCAAGGCGTGACGCAGGCGGCGTTCTTCATCTGGAATGGGGCGGGCTTGCTGCTGTATTTTATCTATGGGCGCGCCAGATCGCAGGTGGTTTAAGCATCACGTGCGTGCGCGGCCCCGCGCCAGCCGAACCAGCGTGAAAATGCCAATCCCAGCCCAGGCGATGTTGAGCACTGCAGACGGCAATGCGCCGTGCCATCCGCTGTTCAGGATGAACCCCGCTGCGCCAACCACGTTCATCCACTGGAACGTCACCGACGTGCCCGATAGCCGCCCCATCGACACCAGCAGGTAAGATACAAGGATAAGCAGGGCCGCTGCCCAGCCAATGATTTCGATGATGATCGTCATTTGCGGGTCCATGCACGTCTTGCGGCGCGGCGTCGATTACCCAATGCCGTGGCGCAGCGATGGCGCGGTCCCGGCTTGGGCGGGTTGATCGGGCGGGTGGTGGCGCATCGCCAATGTGCGGCTATCCAACCACCCCGTCGCGCCTGCGGGCATAAGCCTGCGTCCCCCGGGTGATGACCACATCATCGGGCAGGATATCGGCGATTTTGATGTCCGGCAGTGGCTTGATCGCATCGTATAGCGGCGCGAAATCAGTCTCCACCGTCACGCGCAGCAGCGCGTCAAAGCTGGGGATCACGAAGTAATTCTGCTGAAAATCATCGATCCGGTATTCCGTGCGCATCACGCGTTGCAGGTCAAAGCCCAGCCGGTTTGGGCTGGCGTCTTCCAGCGCGAAATGGCTTTCTGATGCGCTGGAGACGATGCCTGCCCCATAGATGCGCAGCCCGTCGTCCTGCTGGATCAGCCCGAATTCGACCGTGTACCAATAGAGTCGGCTTAGATAACCCAGGCCACCCAGTTGCAACGCGCGCTTGCCACCTTCGCCATACGCTACACAGTAATCGGCGAACGCCGGGTCAGCCAGCATCGGCACATGGCCGAAAACATCGTGGAAAACATCGGGTTCCTGCAGGTAATCGAGCTGATCGGCGCGGCGGATGAAGTTGCCCGCCACAAACCGCCGGTTGGCCATGTGATCGAAAAACACGTCGTCTGGCACCAGACCGGGCACCGCCACCACTTGCCAGCCGGTGAGCTTCATCAACCGTTCGGACAGCTCTTCAAAATTCGGGATGCCGGATGTGGAGAGTTGCAATGCATCCAGCCCGCGCAGAAATGCAGCAGAAGCGCGGCCCGGCAACAGCTTTGCCTGCCGCGCATACAGCGTATCCCACACCGCATGTTCGTGCGCCGTATAGCGTCCCCAATCTTGTGGGATCGTCCAATCGGCGGCGGCCCCTTCGGGGGGGCGATCAAGGACATGCGTGTCTTTTTCCATTTACTCCCCATATCACAGCCATTCGAAGACAAGAAATAGGGTTGCGATAGACAATGACATACGGACCGCCCTCACCGATCGTGTTCGCCGCCGAATGGCCGCGTGCCGCATGGGTGGTGGGATCGCTGCTTCTGGCGGGCAAAAAACTGCAGGCGGCACCGCCCGGCGATGGGCGGCCGGTGCTGGTGCTGCCGGGGCTGGTGAACAGTGATCGATCGAATATCGTGTTGCGCCGGTTCCTGACCCGGCTAGGCTATCGCTCCTATCCTTGGGGGCTCGGGCGCAATCTGGGTCGCCGTGCGATCGGCGATGATGGCGCGCGGCTGATCGCCCGGATCGAGCGGATTCATGCCGAGACGGGCGCGCCAGTGACCCTGATCGGTGTCAGCCTGGGCGGGATGATGGCGCGGTTCGCGGCCAATCAGCGCCCCGATCTGATCCGCGAAGTCATCACCGTCAGCTCGCCCTTTGCAGGCGATCCGCGCGATACCAATGTGTGGCGTGCGTTCGAATGGCTGACGGGGGACAGCATCGACAGCGATGTTGCCCGCGCCTGGAGCCGCGCCTGTGCCGCCCCGCTGGCCGTGCCCTCCACGGCGATCTGGAGCCGCAGCGACGGCTTGGTGAACGGCCTTGCCTGCCGCGCACCGGGCCAGCCGCTCGCGCGCGATATCGAGGTTCGGAGCAATCATGTCGGCGTGCAATTGCGCCCCGCGGTGCTGCTGGCGATTGCCGACATTCTGGCAGCTGTGCCTGAAAATGCTGGTCCACCATAGCCGCAACGCGCTAACCTGACCTGCGGGGAGGCGGATAATGGCCAGTCTGAGCAGGGTGATAGCGACAGTGGTCGGCGGCATCGTGCTGGCGGTGCTTGGCTATGTCGCGGCAGGGTTGATCGGCGGCGCCATCCCGACAAGCGCCAACTGGCATGCCCCATCACAGGGCATTGAGATTTTCGTCGAGACCAACGGTATTCATACCGGACTGATCGTGCCCAAAGTCGCGGCAGGTGTGGACTGGCGCGGCATCGCCCGCCCAAGTGACATTGCGGATCCGCGATATGCCGCGCGCACGCACCTCGCGATCGGCTGGGGCGAGCGCGCCTTTTATCTGGGCACGCCGCGCTGGACCGACATTCGGCTGTCTACCACGCTCCACGCCGCGACCGGCAGCGACGATACGCTGGTGCATGTTGAGCATGTCGAGCGACCGACGCCCAATATCGATCAGCGCGTCATCATTCTGCGACCGCAAGAGTATCGCCGGCTGGCCGCGTTCATCCGGGCCAGCCTGGACGGCACCCACCCGGCGCACCGGCATGGTTATGATCGCCATGATGCATTTTATGCCGGGCGCGGCCGCTATGATGCGGTGCGGACGTGCAATGCCTGGACGGGCGCAGCATTACGCAGCGCAGGCGTGCGGGTGGGGTGGTGGACGCCGTTTGCAGTGACCGTCATGGGCTGGTTCTGAGCGTCCAGAGCACCATTATTGCCTGATAAGGTACGCCGATCAGGTATAGAGTCCAATGATGGGGAAAAAAGCACGGCGCACGCCCGAAGTCATCATCATCGGCGCCGGCTTTGGCGGGCTGGCGGCGGCGCGGGCTCAGACATGCCCGCACCAACGTTACGCTGATTGACCGCCAGAACCATCATCTTTTTCAGCCATTGCTGTATCAGGTGGCGACGGCCGCGCTGTCGCCAGCGGATATTGCCGCACCGATCCGCGCAATTGTGCGCAAATATCGCAACACGCGGGTGCTGCTCGACAGCGTCGTTTCGGTCGATCCCGGCGGGCACCGTGTGCTGCTCGAAAGCGGCACCACGCTCGCCTATGATGCGCTCGTCATTGCGACAGGGGCGCGCCACAGCTATTTTGGGCGGGACGATTGGGGGGCGGATGCGCCCGGCATCAAGACGATTGATGATGCGATCCGCGTGCGATCCAAAATTCTGGTCGCGATGGAGCGTGCTGAGACTGATCGGCAGGAAAATCCCGTCACCCGTGCCCAACATCTGACCTTCGTCGTGATTGGCGGTGGGCCAACCGGAGTGGAGATGGCCGGCGCGATTGCAGAGCTTACCCGCCACGCCGCCGATCTCGATTTCCGCCATTTATCGCCCAGCTGCATTCATGTGGTGCTGGTGCAATCGGCGGGTCGGTTGCTACCCGCATTCCCGCCTGCACTTTCTGAAAAGGCCCGGCAGTCGCTGGAAATGCTGGGCGTAGAGGTGCGGCTGGGCGAGCGGGTGACCGATGTAACCGCCGATTCAGTGATGATCGGTACGCAAAAACTGTCCGCCGCCGTGATTGTTTGGGCAGCCGGGGTGAAGGCATCGCCTGCCGCAACCTGGCTGGGGGCAGACGCAGATGCCGCTGGTCGGGTTGTTGTTCGGCCCAACCTCAGTGTCCCCGGCCATCCCGATATTTTTTGTATCGGCGATACATCGGTGGTGACCGGCAAGGGCGACCGGCCCGTGCCCGGCGTTGCGCCCGCTGCCAAGCAACAGGGCAAGCACGTCGCGCGCATCATCGCCGCCACGGTGCGCAAGCGAAAGCCACCGGGGCGGTTTGTCTACAAGGATTACGGCAACCTCGCGACGATTGGCCGCAAGCGCGCGGTCGCCGATTTCGGGCGGACGCAGTTGAGCGGTTTCAGCGCCTGGGTCGTCTGGTCAACGGCGCATCTTTTCTACCTCGCCGATTTTCGCAGCAGGGCCGTGGTGGGCATGCAGTGGCTGTGGAGTTACGTGACGTTTGATCGCGGCGCGCGGTTAATCACGGGGCTGGGCGACGGGATGATGCCGACGACGGTGTGGAGCGAGCTGCAATCGAACCCGGCGTCATCCGGCGACGGTGCCGAAACGGCCGATTCATTGCCCGTCAGCGCCTAGAGCATCGTACCGTAATTCAGGATCACCCGTCAT
>FSSH01002228.1_pt2 | contig 60882 bp, 58 predicted proteins | sample 1166101 | NCBI WGS metagenome assembly FSSH01 (sample SAMEA32972668, study PRJEB13176) | freshwater metagenome | biome: Drinking water system; feature: Biomass in drinking water that filtered by 0.45 um membrane; material: drinking water | place: USA | collected 2012-12-20 | depth 0 m | reverse complement strand
CGTTCTGGTTCTGGGTGCCGGCCCGCTAGGGCAGAGTTTTTGAGTGGTACGATACTGAGGTGCGCCTCCCTTTTTTCATTCTTGTAGCGTTCGCACTGCTCGTAGCAGTGTCTTCGTGGCTCGGCGCGACACTCGCAACGCTAACGGAACGGAATGCTTCGCTTGCAGCAGTGTTCATCAATGATTCATCGGTCGTTGAATTTACAGGAACGAGCGAGAACCCACCGCCGATCGGCAGTTCTCAGGTGAACCTCACCAGCTCTGGGAGCCCGACGACACAGACGCCGCCAAGCGACGACGAAGAGGAAACAGGTACGTCGCTCGGCACACCCGGAGCTCCCTCCACTCCCGTTCTCGAAGAGGTGGTAGTGACAACGTCCGCTCAGCCGAGCGCTACTGCCGGTACAACGGCAGAACCTCCGCCACCCTCATCTGCACTCGTATCGGTTGAGGAGGTGCTCACCACTCTCATAGGGAGCCAGGCGATTGTTGGACTTTCTCTCGGCAATGGAGGCGGGGGAGTTACGGGTCTTTCAGAGTTGCGCTTTATTGGGGACAAGATTCGCGAAGCCCTTCGAGCGCAGCGCATTACTGAGCTTGCGATCCCGAACCGCTCCGCTCTTCTTGCCCAGAAGCAGGTTTCGTTTACGCGAAGCGACTTCGCACTCTTCGTTGCCTCGGCGACACTCGACGATCCGAATATTGAAGAAGTTTCTTTTTTTAGCGGTACGCTTAATACCCGGTACCGCGCCCTTGGCAGGGTGTTTGGGTTTATCCCCGTTCGCTATACCCTGCGGGTTGAAACAGTCTTTGCGGGCGGCACACTCACTGATCTGCGCCTCCGCTACCCCTGGTACTCGTTGGTACTCGCGAAGGGTATTTCGCCAAAAGCATTGACTGCGAAGCTGGATGAGGCGATTCGTACTGAAACTGCCGGTTTTAGTAGCGAGTACGACGTAGCAACGCGTGCCTTTGTGGCAGTGTCAGACACTCTACGATTGCAGTTTGGCGACTTCTAAGAGGGGAGTATACTAAAGCCTATGAAACTTATTGTAGGGATTGGCGCAGCGGTTGTGGTTCTCGCGGGAGGGTGGCTCATGTTGTCTTCGTCGTCTGGAAGTTTAGAAAAGAGTGAAACTCAGAGCGAGCCTCAGGAATCCGCAGTATTCACTGGAACTCTCGCGGAGCTCGCATCGCGTGGCGGCTCCTACCGCTGCTCGGTATCTCAAGAGAGCGACGTTGCCGCAACTGTGGGTACTGTGCTCGTTGACGGAAGTCGTGTCCGCGGAGACTTCACCAGCACCGTGTTTGCGGCGGGGGGAATTTCCGTCGAAACACACATCATTATTCGCGATGACTACACGTACACCTGGACACCTATTGCGCCCACAGGGTTTCGCGCGCGGGTCGCTCAGGGTGATAGCGCGGGTGACGCTTCGCTCTCAGGACAGTACGCCAACCTTTCACAGGCCTACTCGTACGAGTGCGACCCATGGAGCGTGGATGAGTCAGCATTTGAACTCCCACCACTTACCTTTATTGATGTGAACTAAGGTATGAACTCGAGCAGCATTGCCGTTGCCATCCTCATTTTGTTAAGCGCTGTTACGGTGTGGCTCGCCGCGTTCCACTCCGTGCTTGCGCCAACACCAACGCCCGTTACGTCGTTTGAAGAATGTGTTTCGGCAGGCTACGCGGTTATGGAGAGCTACCCTCGCCAGTGTCGAGACGCGAGCGGCAACCTCTTCACCGAAGCGGTTGAGGCGTCGTGGGAAACAGCGTACGTGAACGCTTCTCCAGACCTGATTCGGGGAATTTCAGTGTCCGCCGGTGACCGTATTCGCTCGCCGCTTACGGTAACAGGCGAGGCGCGAGGGTACTGGTTTTTTGAAGCCTCGTTCCCTGTGGTGTTGGTTGATTGGGATGGAAGGATTATTGCGGAGCACTACGCAACCGCAGAAGGTGAGTGGATGACGGAGGAGTTTGTGCCGTTTTCGTTCACTCTCGACTTTGAAACGCCTCCGGGACCAGGGGGTCCGCTGAACCGCGGCGCACTTATTTTACAGCGCGACAACCCCTCAGGACTGCCCGAAAACGATGCTGCGGTAGAGATTCCAGTTATTTTTGAATGAGTACGTTTGAACCCGCTGCTGTCGAGATTACTCTCTTGGTGCTTGTTGCTGTTGCGATACGCGCCGTGTACGTGGTGTTCCTGCAGCACAAGCTTCACCTCACCTTTGCTGACGCACCCGCCCGTTCGCTTGTGTACTTTTCCCTAAGCTCCCTCCTCTTGGCGGGGTTGTTCTTTGACGAGGCCGTTGAGCTGGGTGCCGACATCCCCCTTGTGGGATACCTTGCACTCCTCGCACTCTTTTTTGTAGTGTTCCCGGCGCTCTACCGGTGGCTTCGGAAAAAAATGGGTGCACCAACCTGGCTCTATAAGACATTCCCGAGTCAGAGTTTGCTGACACTCGAGGAGAGCTACATCGTGTCGAAAGTGGGGGACGTGGTGTCGCAGCAACTCGCAGGCGGGATTTTCATCCTCCTCCTTGCGGGCGCCGGGGTGTCCTACGAAATTATTGTCTTCTCATTTATCGGACTCTTCCTACTCTCGCACGTGTACCTCTTCTTTACCTCGGGATTTATCTGGGGCCTCTACTACAGCGGGCTTGCGCTGGGCGGTGCGTTTGCCATTCCTTTCTTTATTCTGTTTGTTCCAGGCGGCATCGCGTGGTCCTTGATACTCCACATGCTCTTCTATGTTTTGGCCGGTGCATTTTTTGCAAAACTCCCGCGTCCCACGAAGGCGGTGTGCTACGACATTCTCGGCGTTCCTGAGGGTGATACCCACAGGGGACTACTTGGTTGACAGTCACGGGGGTGAGGAGTAGAGTTTTTGTGCCGCGCTTCTTCGCGGCCTTTATTCTTACTGAAGAGAAAAATAGACTATGTCTTCTGGGGAAGGATTTCGTTCATCCGAATCACTCGACCGATCCTTTGGGCTGATTCACTGCCCTGGTTGTGGTTCGGTTCATCAGCCGCCACGTTGCGGCCGATAGGAAACAATCGGGGCAGTGCCCCGATTTTTCGTAGGGTATACTGGCGTTCATGTTAAAAACTTCTTCCGACTGGCTCCTCCTTTTTAGCCTCATTCTATTGTCCCAACTTGCAGGGGTTATCGGCTCAGTGTTTACCTTCTCGGCGATACCCAGCTGGTACGTCACGTTGACGCTGCCTGCATTTGCGCCGCCAAGCTGGATTTTTGGACCTGTGTGGACGACGCTCTACACCGTAATGGGCATTGCGCTCTTCATGGTGATGAAGAAGCGCGGCATTGAACCGTCGCGTGCGAAAGCGAGAACGTGGGGCATTCGTCTCTTTTGGACACAGCTTGTCGTAAACGCGCTTTGGTCGGTGCTCTTTTTTGGCATGCGAAATCCCACAGCGGCACTGGTGGACATCATCGTTCTCGACGCCCTTGTTATTGCTGTCGTCGTCCTCTTTGCGCGGGTGAGTCGTACGGCAATGCTCCTGATGCTTCCGTACCTTGGGTGGATACTCTTTGCAACGTACCTCAACCTGAACATTGTCCTCCTCAACCCGTAGGTGGCGTTTGGTATACTGCTCTCTATGAGTGACACCATTGCAGAGACGCTGCGCGCACTCCTTGCCTCGCGCAAAGGAATCCTCGCCGCTGATGAGAGTAACGCGTCAGCAGATATTCGTTTGCAAGGGGTTGGTATCGAGCCCACCGAAGAAAATCGACGCCGGTACCGCGAACTACTGTTCACCACTCCCGGCATAGAGCGCTACCTCTCCGGTATTATTCTCTACGATGAAACTTTTCGTCAGGCAACTAACGAGGGAATACTCTTTCGCGAGCTTCTCGCTTCCCTCGGCATCATTGTGGGCATCAAGGTTGATGAGGGTCTTGAGGATGTTCCCGGCGGGCAGGTAACTAAGGGTCTTGAAGGTTTGAGTGAGCGAGTGCGCGAGTACTACGAGCTTGGCGCGCGCTTTGCGAAGTGGAGAGCTGTTGCGAGAGTTGGCGACGGCTACGCGGACCCGACCATTAAGGAAAACGCGAAGCGTCTCGCCGAGTATGCGCGCATCTGCCACGAGCACTCTCTGGTGCCGATGGTGGAACCTGAGGTCTTGATGGAGGGTGTTCACAGTGCAGAAGATGCTGAGGGCGCTCTCATTGAGACGATTGCTATCGTGTACGACGCTCTCAAGGCCGCTTCGGTAGACGTTCGTAGAGTGGTATTAAAAACGAGCATGGCAGTTTCTGGAAAAGATGCCGTATCTCGTGCTGAACCAGCCGAAGTAGCTGAACGAACGGTGCGTGCGCTCAAAACCGCTGTTCCCGAAGAGGCGGGAGGCGTGGTGTTTCTGTCCGGTGGACAAGCGCCTGACGAGGCCGCCCGCAACCTAAATGCCATTGCGCGCCTGGAACCCCACCCGTGGCCCATCGCGTTTTCATTTTCACGAGCTCTCCAGGAACCAGTCCTCGCAACGTGGGCTGGAAATGATGAAATGCGTGACGAAGCTCAGGCAATGCTCATCAAGCGCCTCACGCTTGCAGTCGCGGCAGACTCGGGTGCCTACACGCCGGGCATGGAGAGTGCATAGGGGATTGTCTGATAGCCTCCCAGAGCCGCGCGAGCGGTTTTTTTGGTGCTCATTTTGAGGAAAGACGCCCGACGTCTTATAGGGAGTACTCTGAGGCCTCTTTCAAACACATTTTTCGGCACCCTGGTCGTGCCAGTTTGACACAAGCGAGTTTTGTGACGTTTGGGTGTGGTCTAATCCTAATCCACAGGGTCAAAAAAAGACATGTCCGTGGGACGCGGGCTAGAATGGGTGATACCACTCGACTGTAACTTGAGAGTACTGTGCAGAGAGTGAGAAACGCGCGTACGTACAGAGAGGTTCTCCAAACTTCTCACGCTTACCAACCTAAACGGGCTCAGTCAGACTGACCCTCCATCAAACCCCATGCCCACCGTAACGAAAATCAAAAAGCGAAACGGATCGATTGCCGACTTCGAACCATCTAAAATTTCGCTCGCAGTTCAGAAAGCGTTTCTCGACGTACTCAAAGCTCCCCACACCGACGATGCAGAGGGCATCGCTGCGTCGGTGAGCACAAAACTTGGCGAACTGTACACCGGAGCCGCACAGCTACCCGGTGTTGAAGAGGTGCAAGACCTCGTTGAGCGCGCGTTGATGGAGCGCGGCTACTTTGATGTCGCAAAAAGTTACATTATCTACCGCTACGAGCACGCGAAAATTCGTGAGGCAGAAAAAAAGGCGATTGAACAGAAAATTGAATCACAGTCGCTCTTGGTTGAGACCGAACAGGGAACGCACGAAATATTTTCTCCCGATGAAATTCGAAAAGTTATTCGCACGCTCATGTCTGAGGCGGAACTTGCAGACATTAACGTCGACACCATTCTCGCGCAGCTGAAGCAGGAGGTGTACGACGGTATTTCGACGAAAGAAATTTCTCGTCTACTCGTGTCCGTTGTGCGTTCCATGATTGAACGTGACCCGATGTACGACACGCTCGCGGCGCGCTTGGTGTTGCGCGACCTCTACGAAGAAGTATTTCCGGCACAGGAAGTTCCGGCACGCATTGAGGATGAGCGGTTTGGCGCTCTCTATCGCGAAGCGTTTGTAAAAAACATTGCGCGCGCCGTTGAGGCGAAGCTCCTCGACGAGCGACTCCTTTCATTTGACCTCGAGAAGCTTGCGGTTGCGTTGGTGCCGTCGAGGGACTACCTCCTGAAGTACATGGGAGTCTCCACGCTCGCCAGCCGCTACGTGATCGCTGACCGTTCAAAGAAGGACCACATCGTGTATGAAACTCCGCAGACGTTCTACATGAGAATTGCGATGGGGTTGGCGCTCCAGGAAGCGAAGGACCGCGAAGCGTGGGCAATTCGTTTCTACGAAATGATTTCAACCCTCCGGTTTGTTCCGTCTTCGCCAACGCTCTTTCACTCGGGTACTCCAAAACCCCAACTCTCTTCCTGCTACCTCAACACCGTTGAAGACGACCTCGACCACATCTTTAAGGTGTACGGCGACAACGCGAACCTCTCTAAGTGGGCAGGGGGCATTGGTACGGACTGGACTAACATTCGCGCAACGGGCGCCATGATTAAGAAGACCGGGTTCCCGTCGCAGGGCGTCATTCCGTTCTTGAAAATTGCCAACGACGTGACGGTCGCCATTTCTCGTTCAGGCCGCAAGCGCGGGGCAACAGCTGTGTACCTCGAAACGTGGCACGCTGATATTCTCGAGTTCTTGGAGCTTCGCAAAAACACCGGTGATGAACGTCGCCGCACGCACGACATCAACACCGTGAACTGGATTCCTGACCTCTTCATGAAGCGCGTTCGTGAAGGGAAAGAGTGGACGCTCTTCTCGCCTGACGAGGTGCCAGAACTCCACCACGTATACGGCAAAAAATTCGATGAAGCGTACGAGCGGTACGAAGCGCTGGCTGCAGAAGGGAAGATTGCAATTGCAAAAAAGATTCCTGCTGCTGATTTGTGGAAGAAGATGCTCGGCATGCTGTTTGAAACCGGCCACGCGTGGATTACGTGGAAGGACCCTTCGAACGTTCGCTCGCCACAAGACCACGTGGGCGTCGTGCACAACTCGAACCTCTGCACCGAGATTACCCTCAACACGTCGAAAGACGAGACAGCAGTCTGTAACCTCGGCTGGGTTAACTTTGCGCGTCACGTCGTTAATGGCGAGTTTAGTCGCGAGATGGTGAAGGAGACGGTGACGGTTGCGATGCGCATGCTCGACAACGTGATTGATATTAACTTCTACCCAACGAAAGAGGCGAAGTTCTCGAACATGAAGCACCGCCCCGTGGGGCTTGGTGTCGGTGGCTTCCAGGACGCGCTCTACCAGCTCGACATTGATTTTGCATCAGAGCGTTGCGTTGCGTTTGCTGACGAGAGCATGGAGCTGGTGTCCTACTACGCTATCCTCGGTTCAGTAGCGCTTGCCAAGGAACGCGGCCACTACGAAACATTCAAAGGTAGTAAGTGGGATCGCGGCATTCTCCCCATCGATACCTTGAGCTTGCTTGAAGCAGAGCGCGGCGAGGCGATAGAGGTTGCACGCGATACACGCCTCGACTGGGGTGTGGTGCGCGAGGCAATTAAGCAGTACGGCATGCGAAACAGTAACTGCATGGCTGTCGCTCCAACTGCGTCGACCTCCAACATTACCGGTGTTGTTCCTTCTATTGAGCCGATCTACAAAAACATCTTTGTGGAGTCGAACATCAGTGGAGACTTTACGGTCGTAAATCCTTACCTAGTCGCCGAGCTTAAGGCACTGAACCTCTGGAACGAGGCAATGCTGAACGAACTCAAGTATCGCGACGGCTCGGTGGCGCAGATTGCTGGTATCCCCGAGGCCGTGAAGAACAAGTTCAAAGAGGTGTTTGAAATTGACATGCGCTGGCTGGTGCGCGCTGCAGCGTACCGCGGCAAGTGGATTGACCAGGCGCAGTCACTCAACATCTTCTTCGGCGGCTCAAGCGGCAAGGACCTCTCTGATGTGTACTTCTACGCGTGGAACATGGGTCTTAAGACCACGTACTACCTGCGCACGCTCGCGGCAAGCCAGGTAGAGAAGTCGACCGTTTCCACCCAAGCCTTTGGCTCAACGCACCAGCGAGGAAAGGAAAAGCCTGTCGTCGACGCGCAGGGGAACTCTTCGGCTCCGCGCCCTCCTGAGCATGCGCAGGCGTCGCTCCTTGCGAGCGTCGCACCCGCACCTGTAGTGGCAGTTCCTGTCGTCGAGCGACCGAAGGTGGTTCTCCACCGAAAACCTGAAGCACTGTGCGAAAGTTGCGAGTAACAGTAACCCCCAAACCCACCATGAGCATTCAAAAAAAGGCGCCGCCCGTTAACGTGAATAACCGCCGCATCATTAACGGCAAAGAAGCTGACGTGATTCAGCTCTACCCGATGCGACACAAGTTTGCGTGGGAGTACTACAACAACGCGAACGCGAACCACTGGCTTCCCACTGAAATTTCGATGCAGCTCGACATCGAGCAGTGGAAGAGTCCAACGACGCTCTCTCCCGACGAGCGCAGCGCCTTTGAAACCGTCTTGGGGTTCTTCACCACGGCGGACTCCATTGCTGCCAACAACATCGTGATGGGCTTCTACAAGCACGTGACGTCGCCTGAGGTGCGCATGTACCTGCTTCGCCAGGCGTACGAAGAGGCGATTCACACCCACGCGTACCAGTACATCGTTGAGTCGTTGGGCATGGACGAGGCCAAAATCTTCAACATGTACCGCGAGGTGGATGCGATTTACAACAAAGAGGAGTTTATCCTGGGCTTCAACGAAGGCGTCTTCGACGGGTCGTTCAAAACCGGCACGTTCGAGGCAGACCAGAAGTTTTTGGAAAACTGGTGCGTGTTCTCGCTCATCCTTGAGGGTATCTTCTTCTACTCCTCGTTTGCGGTGGTCTTGGGCTTTAAGCGTCAGAACAAGCTGACCGGGAGCGCGGAACAAATTGAGTACATCATGCGCGACGAGTCGATGCACTTAAACTTCGGCATTGAAATCATCAACGGACTCAAAGAGGAAAACCCTGAGCTGTGGACGAAGGCGTTCCAGGACCGCATTGTTGAGCTGGTGCGAAAAGCCACGGTGCTTGAGTACACGTTTGCGCAGGAGGTGTTTCCAAAGGGGATTTTCGGACTGAACGCTGACGGCTTCAAGCAGTACATTGAGTACATTGCTGACCGCAGGCTCGAGCGCGTGGGCTTGCCAGCACAGTTCGGAAGCCCAAACCCGTTCCCATGGATGTCTGAGGCGATTGACCTCTCAAAGAAGAAAAACTTCTTCGAGACTCGCGTTACCGAGTACAAGGTAGGAGGGAGCCTGGAGTGGTAGTGGATAACTTGACTTTGAAAGTCATGTATGGTATTATGTGTATAGCGCGACACCGGCTTTTTGATGCCGCGTCTTAGTAGGTAATACTTCTTTATGGCAGAAGCAAATGCATTTTTGAAAGGGAAGCCAGCGCACGGCGACGATGCCCCCATCGAGGCAAAGGGTCGCGTGTACGTAGGGCTTTACTGCTCGGTGTGTGACCAGGCTGTTCCGTACTCGTTCTTCGACCAGCAGCACACGCACTAAGCACTAGTAAAAACCCCTCGCCAAAACGGCGAGGGGTTTTTGTTTTGTGGCATACTGCACTCATGCTGTTTTTTAAAAAGAAACCAGTCACGCGCCTTTCAGTTTTTAATACGGCAAGTAAAAGCAAGGAGGTGTTCGAGCCACTGAGCGCGCGCGAGGTAAAGCTCTACTCGTGCGGGCCAACGGTGTACGACTACGCGCACATCGGCAACCTCAGGAGCTACGTTTTTTCTGACATCGTTCGGCGCACCTTCGAGTACGCAGGGTACCGCGTGCGCCAGGTGGTGAACGTGACGGACTTCGGTCACCTGGTGGGAGATGCCGACGACACCGAAGACAAGATGACGCTTGCGCTCAAGCGTGAGGGGAAAGAGTTCACGATGGAAAACATGCACGCGCTTGCAGGCACCTACTTGAGCGCGTTTGTGAACGACCTCAGGGAAATGAACGTACTCTTGCCCACGGTCATGCCGCGTGCGTCAGAACACGTAGACGGAATGCGTGCGTACGTTGAGGCACTTCTCCAGAAGCACCTCGCCTACAAAACGTCAGACGGCATCTACTTTGATGTTCAAAAGTTCCCCGGGTATGGCGCGTTGGGGGGAAGTTCCTCTGTTGACCACTCGCGCGTGGGGGTTTCTGCGGAAAAGAAAAACCCTGCGGATTTTGCGCTCTGGAAGTTTAACCCCACCCTTGGGTGGGACGCGCCGTGGGGGAAGGGATTTCCGGGCTGGCACATTGAGTGTACTGCGATGGCGACGCAGTACCTTGGAAAAACGTTTGATATTCACACGGGTGGTGTCGACCACATCGCTATTCACCACAACAATGAGCGCGCGCAGGCGGAAGCAGCAAACGGTAAACCATACGTGCGCTACTGGCTCCACCACGAGTTTATTACCGTCGACGGTGTACGCATTGGCAAATCGGAAGGAAACGCCATTACGTTGACGCAGCTTTCTGACCGAGGCATTTCGCCGCTCGCGTACCGCTACTGGCTCTTAACTGCACACTACCGCCAAAAAGTTAATTTTACGTGGGAGGCAGTGTCGTCGGCGCAGACTGCGCTCACGCGGGCGTGGAAAACGTTTTCAGACCTCCGAGGCTCTGGTTCCGTAGTAGGTGAATACCGCGAGCGGTTCGAGCGCGCTCTGTACGATGACTTCAACACCGCCGAAGCTCTGGCGGTGTTATGGGAGCTCCTTAAAGATGATGCGGTTGCCTCCGGCGACAAGAAGGCGACAGTACTCGCGTTTGATCGAGTTTTGGGTATTGGGTTTGGGAGCGCCGCCTCGCGCATGGAGCGTACGACCGTGAAGGTGGTTTCGGGGAGCGACATTCCCGCGCACGTGGCGGCGCTCGTTGAGGCGCGCGAGGCGGCGCGTGCGGAAAAGAATTTCGCGAAGGCAGACGAGCTGCGCTCTCAAATCGCCAACGAAGGGTTTGTGCTTGAAGATTCCCCCGAAGGCCCCGTAGTTCGGCGAAGCTAGGGAAGCCTTTGCGCGTTATGGTACTCTAGAGGGGAGTAGGTTATTCGTGCGTAATAGAGAGTATGAAATCACAAAAAAATACGACAATTGCTATGATTCTTGCACTGGTAGTCATCGCGCTCTTCGTGAGCCTAGGGTTTTTCGGAGTTCGTGGGTTGACCCAGAACGAAGCGAGCGTAGGTTCGGGTCCGCAGGCCATTCTGGACGAGCTCGCTCAAACCGGCACTGTTGCTGACTTGCGTACTTTTGACATTGTGGTTGGCGAGGGTGCTGAAGCGGCGTCAGGCGATGTACTCGTGGTGCACTACACCGGCGTCTTGCCAGATGGAACAGTCTTTGATTCTTCACTCAACCGCGGCGAGCCGTTTGCGTTTCAGCTAGGGAGCGGTCAAGTTATTCAGGGGTGGGAGCGTGGTTTTGCTGGTATGAAAGAGGGTGGGCGACGCCTCCTCGCTATTCCGCCTGCGCTCGGGTACGGGGTGCGCGGGCAGGGAACCATTCCTCCCAACGCAACGCTCATTTTCGAAGTTGAGCTGCTCCAGGTTATTCCTGCGGGCGAAGTGCAGGGTGCCGCAGCCGCACCTGCCGACGATGCCCAGTAGTCAATGGATCCCGTTCGCTTTACAGTAGAACGCGAGCTCCGGAGCGGAGCACGAGCCGGAGTGGTGGAAACCCCTCACGGCTCTTTTCGTACCCCTGCATTTTGTACGGTGGGAACGAAAGCAACGGTGAAGGCAGTGTTGCCGAAGGACCTTGCTACGCTCGCCGGAGCCGAAGTGGCGCTCGCAAACACGTACCACCTATTCCTTCAGCCCGGAGAAGATGTCGTGAAAGAGGCGGGAGGGCTCCACTCATTTATGAATTGGCAGGGCCCGCTCATCACTGACTCAGGCGGCTTCCAGGTGTTTTCGCTCGGCGTAGGGTTTGGTAAGGGTGTTTCGAAATTTGTGCAATCTCCGGATAGTGCACAAGGTGAGCCGGAAGGAAACAGTCGAAAACCCATGGTGTTCGATGAAGAGATTCTCACCCAGCATGGAAAGCTCGCCATCGTAGACGATGAAGGAGTGTCGTTCACGTCGCACCTTGACGGCTCACTTCACCGCTTTACCCCCGAGCGGTCGGTAGAAATCCAGCACGCGCTGGGCGCTGATATTTTCTTCGCGTTCGACGAGTGCACCGCGCCGGAGGCAGACTACGCGTACCAAAAAGAGGCAGCGGAGCGCACGCATCGTTGGGCGGAGCGCAGCCTCACGACGCACCGCAACAACCGCGATGCGCGGAAGAAGCAGGGAATCTTCGGGATTGTCCAGGGAGGACGCTACCCAGACTTGCGCGCGTGGAGTGCGGAGGAAATAGGCGCGATGGGGTTTGATGGTTTCGGTATCGGTGGTTCGTTTTCTAAGGCCGATCTCGGCGAGGCGCTCGTCGCCGCAATCCGCCCGCTCCCGTCTGACAAGCCGCGACACCTCTTGGGTATCGGCGAGCCGGAAGATCTCTTTGAGGGAGTAGCGCACGGTATTGATATGTTTGACTGTGTGCAGCCAACCCGCATGGCCAGAACGGGCATGCTCTACACTGCGCGGGGCAAGATAAACCTCTTCCGGGAAGAGTACATTCGCGACTTCTCTCCGCTTGACCCTGAAACAGGGGGGCCAATGTCAGAGCAGTTTTCAAAAGCGTACCTTTCGCACCTATTCCGCGCCAAGGAGATGCTCGGCGCTACCATCGCCTCGCTCCACAACCTCTACTTCATCATTTCATTAATGAAAAACATCAGGGAGGCTGTCCTTGAGGATCGGTTTGAGGCACTTCGCGATGATTTTTTGAGGAAGTATCAACACGCGTTATAGTAGGTTGGTGAACTTTAAACTCCATTCAGAATACAAGCCGGCGGGGGATCAACCGAAGGCGATAGAGGCGTTGGTGAAAGGTGTGATGCGCGGCGATGTGCACCAAACCCTACTTGGAGTGACAGGCTCTGGAAAGACGTTTACGGCGGCGAATGTCATTCAACAGATTCAAAAACCGACACTCGTTATTGCTCACAACAAGACGCTCGCGGCACAATTGACGCAAGAGTATCGGGAATTTTTCCCCGAGAACGCTGTTCACTATTTTGTTTCCTACTACGACTACTACCAGCCGGAGGCATACGTTCCGCACTCGGACACCTACATTGAAAAAGAGGCGCAAATTAATGCAGAAATTGACCGCCTGCGTCACGCTTCAACTCAGGCGCTCTTAACGCGAAGCGACGTCATTATCGTGGCATCAGTGTCGTGTATCTACGGCCTCGGCTCACCCGACGAGTATGAGAAGGTGCATCGGAAAATCTCTGTAGGCGATTCATTTGAGCGGGCAGAGTTCATGCGCTTCTTGATTGCGCTTCAGTTTGAGCGAACGAATGCCGACCTCACACCAGGCACCTTCCGTGCGGTGGGGAACCAAATAGAAGTAATGCCGGTTAACGAAACAGTGGTGTACCGCATTATTCCCGAAGGAAACTCTATACGACGTATTTCGCGCATCAACGGAGTGTCGCGTTCAATTCTTGACGAGCCCGATACTTTTTTCCTGTTCCCAGCAAAACACTACGTGACTCCGGAAGCGGAGCGCGAGCTTGCTCTTGTTGAAATTGAAGCCGAACTTGCGCAACGTCTCAAAGAGCTTGAAGTGGAAGGGAAGCTGCTTGAGGCAGAACGTCTGAAGCGGCGCACGCGCTACGACGTCGCTTTAATTCGTGAAATTGGCTATACGAACGGCATTGAAAACTACTCGCGTCACTTTGACCGCCGGAAACCGGGCGAGCCGCCATTTACACTCCTTTCATACTTCCCGCACACCAAGGACGGTAAGCCAGATTTTTTGACCGTTATTGACGAGTCGCACGTAACTGTTCCCCAGTTGGGCGGCATGTACGCCGGTGACCAGTCGCGAAAGAAAACGTTGATTGAGTTCGGCTTCCGTCTGCCATCCGCAGCCGATAACCGTCCGCTGAAGTTTGAAGAAATAGATGAACGGCTTGGACAGCGCATTTACACGAGTGCAACGCCCGGTGCGTATGAACTAGAGCACTCCACTCAGGTGGTAGAGCAAATTATTCGCCCTACAGGACTGATTGACCCGGAAATAATCATCCACCCCGTCACTGGCCGTTCGGGTTCCCGTAGCGGAGACCACTCCGGGGCGTTTGCCCAAGTCTCAGTCTCCGCTACGGGAACCCTCACTCAAAATAAAAACTACAAAAAACAAGTCTTACGCTCTTCCTCCGCCTCGCTCGCTTTTGATGAAAACTATATGGGGCAGGTGGCGGATTTTATAGAGGAGACGGAAAAGGTCGTTGCGGGTGGCGGGCGTGTGCTTACGACCACGCTCACGAAAAAAATGGCGGAAGACTTGGCAGAGTTTTTGAAAGAGAAAGGGGTGAAGGCGGAGTACATTCACTCGGATATTAAAACAATTGAGCGCATCACTATTCTCACCAAGTTTCGCCGAGGAGAGTTTGATTGTCTGGTCGGAGTGAACTTGCTTCGCGAGGGTTTGGACTTGCCCGAGGTGGAGTTGGTAGGAATTTTGGATGCTGATAAGGAAGGGTTTTTGCGAAGTGAAACTTCGCTCATTCAAACCATTGGTCGTGCGGCGCGAAACGTGAATGGACGCGTGATTCTCTACGCTGATGAAATGACGAATTCACTTGAGCGCGCGATAGGGGAAACAAACCGCAGGCGTGCTGTGCAGTTGGCATACAACAAAGAGCACGGCATTACTCCACTTTCCATTAAGAAAACCATTCACGACATAACAGACTCGCTCAAAGCAGACCGTGACCGCGCAACAGCGATGGCGCTTATGGTGGACCTTGCCATTGCTGACAATCCGAAGGCCTTGAAACAGCTTATTAAGGATAAGAAGGCAGAGATGGAGGAGGCAGTGAAGGTGCTCGATTTTGAAACTGCGGCGCTTCTTCGAGATGAAATCATTAAACTAGAAGAGAAACTGCCCGAGCCAAAGAAACCAGCGAGGAAGGTGAGACCGAAAATGAAATACTTGGAAGAGTAGCCTCTCGTGGTACGATAGGTACATACACCGCCCGAGTTGGCGGTCTGTTTACGTGAATGGCAACCAAAAAACCTATCAAAGACGTCAGTGAAAACCCTGATTTGGGGACTGAAAAAATCGTCATTCGCGGGGCGAAGACGCACAACCTCAAGAACATCACCCTTGAAATACCTCGAAACAAAATGGTGGTTTTTACGGGGCTCTCTGGCTCAGGGAAATCATCGCTCGCTTTCGACACCATTTTTGCTGAAGGTCAGAGGCGATACGTTGAGTCGCTTTCCGCCTATGCCCGACAATTTTTGAACCAAATGCAGAAGCCAGATGTGGAAGAAATTACCGGCCTTTCACCAGCCATTTCTATTGATCAAAAGTCGCGAAGCAACAACCCACGCTCGACGGTCGCGACCATTACCGAAATTTATGACTACCTCCGCATTCTCTATGCACGTGTGGGGCAGCCGTACTGCTTGAACGATGATGTAGCGATTGAAAAACTTTCCAAGGAAGAGATTTTAAAAATCATTATGAAGTCGGTTGCCGATATTGATTTGAAAAAGACCGCAAAAAGTGTGAAAGGGGTCGCGTACTCGAACGCGAAGCTCCGCATCCTTTCGCCAGTAGTAGTGGGACGAAAGGGTGAGTACTACCAAATGCTCTACGACTACCTCGGCAAAGGTTTTGAGCGAGTGGTGGTTGATGGCAGTGAATACTCGCTTCGTGAGCGGATTGAGCTGGATAAAAATAAACGCCACGACATTGACCTGGTGGTTGATGAAATTTTCCTCTCCGAGTTTGAGACATCGAAAGCAGATGCAAATGAACGGCTGAGCGAGGCAATAGAGCTTGCGCTCCGTGAATCAAATGGGCTCATTAAAATTGAAAGTCCCGGCAACGCACCCCGCCTGCTTTCCGCAAAGTTTATCTGTCCCCTAGACGGGTCATCGTTCCCCGAAATAGAACCTCGCTTGTTTTCGTTTAACTCACCGTATGGTGCGTGTCCCGAGTGTAATGGCCTTGGAACGGTTGGGTTTTTTAACCTCGACCAGTGTCCTGTCTGTGAGGGAAAGCGACTCCGCCCGGAGGCGCTCCGCGTCTTTTTGGGTGGCGGCGACAAGGAACTTGGAAAGCACATTGTGGATTTGACCCACATGTCGATTACCGATGCGCAGGATTTTATTTTAGGACTTAAGCTCACCAAGAAGCAGCAGGAAATTTCAAACACGGTAGTGAAGGAAATTTTGAACCGCCTCCAATTCATGATCGACGTGGGGATCGGGTACCTGACACTTGACCGTACAGCAAACACCCTCTCAGGGGGCGAGGCGCAGCGCATCCGCTTGGCGAGCCAGTTGGGGAGCGGGCTCGTGGGCGCGCTCTACGTGCTGGACGAACCAACTATTGGGCTTCATCAGAAAGACAATGCGCGTCTCATTCAGACGCTGACGTCGCTCCGGGACGCGGGCAACACCATTATCGTGGTTGAACACGACGAAGATACCATCTTTGCGTCTGACTTCTTGGTTGATATCGGCCCCGGTGCCGGCGTTCACGGCGGCGACATTGTTGTTGCTGGGTGGTTAGACAAACTCTTGTCGGCAAAGCGAAACGACAGCGGATCGAAGACACTTGCGTACTTGAGACGCGAGGAGGAAATTGAGGTGCCGAGCGAGCGGCGCACCCAGCGGCGCGGTGAGTTAAAAGTTCGCGGAGGGAACATTTACAACATCGCGAATATGGATGTTGACGTGCCGTTGGGACAGTTCATTACGGTGACCGGCGTTTCGGGTTCGGGCAAGTCATCGTTCGTGTACGAGCTCCTGTATAAAAACCTACGCGCAAAGTTAGAGCGAAACTATCGCACAGCAAAGATATACAACTGCGCGAGCTTTACCGGGGCAGAGTACCTTTCGCGCGTGGTGTTGATTGACCAGAGTCCTATTGGGCGTACACCTCGCTCAAACCCAGCTACCTACACCGGAGCGTTTTCACACATTCGCGATCTCTTTGCCTCAACGCCGGAAGCGAAGGCGCGTGGGTGGAAAGGGGGCAGGTTTTCGTTCAACGTCAAAGGTGGCCGGTGCGAGGCGTGTCAGGGGAACGGCACGGTGGCAGTTGAAATGCACTTTTTGCCGACGGTGTACGTGACGTGCGATGTCTGCAACGGGACTCGCTTCATGAAGGAGACCCTCGAGGTGACCTACAAAAAGAAAAATATTCATGACGTGCTCACAATGACGATTGAAGAGGCACTCGAGTTTTTCAACGACATACCGGCTATTGCCGACCGTTTGCAGACGCTTGCTGATGTGGGTTTGGGGTATTTGGAGCTCGGTCAGTCCGCCACGACGCTCTCGGGTGGGGAAGCGCAGCGGGTCAAAATTTCTTCAGAGCTCTACCGCAGGCACACGGAAAAGACTATCTACATTTTGGATGAGCCGACCATCGGGCTTCACTACGAAGACGTACGGAAGCTCATTGAAATACTGCAAACGTTGGTGAACAAGGGGAACACGGTGCTCACCATCGAGCACAACATGGACCTCATCAAGTGTTCCGACTACATCATTGATATCGGCCCCGAAGGAGGTATCGGCGGCGGGAAGATTGTGGCGAAGGGAACTCCAGAAGAAGTAGCGCGCACCAAGGGAAGCGCGACGGGCGAGTACCTCAAGAAGGTGCTGTAATTTGCTATAGTTCACCCGTGAAGAAAGGTGATATTCGATTCAGCGACCTCCCCGACGCTCCAGGGGTGTACCGTTTTGCAGCCGCAAACGGCGAGGTTCTCTACGTGGGCAAGGCTACGTCGCTCCGCGACCGGGTGAAGAGTTACTTTGTACCCAACATCGGTGAGATACGGAGCCCGCTCATTGAGAAAATAATAAGCGATGCAGTTTCGCTCGAGTATGAGCAGACGGACTCAGTGTTAGAGGCGCTCATCCTTGAGGCAAAGCTCATTAAAAAGCATACTCCGGTAGGCAACACGAGCAACAAAGACAATAAGAGCTGGAACTACCTCGTTATCACGAAGGAGGCGACGCCGCGGGTACTGGTGGTCCGCGAGCGTGAACTGAATACACGCTTTGCGCCCGGCGAAGTTAAACACCTGTTCGGCCCATTCCCAAGCGCGGGGACGCTCCGCGAGGCGTTGAAAATTATCCGAAAAATATTTCCGTTTTTTGACACGGAATTTTCGCTTGACCGATCCCTCACTCCGGCGCAGCAGAAGAAAGTACGCTTCAACCAATCTATTGGCCTTTTCCCGCCTGTCATCGGTGGAGCTGAGTACGCCAAGGTAATACGGGCAATCACTGATCTCTTCGATGGCAAGAAGGCAACGCTCGTCAAGCGTCTGGAGCGTGAAATGCACAGTGCCGCGCGGAAGCAACAGTTCGAAACAGCTGAGACGATAAAGAGAAAAATTTTTGCACTCACCCATATTCGTGACGTCACCCTCATTAAGGAAGAATTAAAAACCCCTAACTCGGTGTCCTTCCGCATTGAAGCGTACGATGTTGCGCACCTTCGTGGAGGTAGTACTCGCGGGGTAATGGTAGTTGTTGAAGATGGTGACGCAGTAAAATCCGCGTACCGAACCTTCACCATTCGTACGGCAAAACCAGGCGACGATTACGCGGCGCTCGACGAACTCTTAAGCCGGCGCTTTTCTCACCCAGAGTGGACGTTGCCGCAGGTAGTGGTCATTGACGGTGGACGAGGGCATCTAAGTCGCGCTAAAAAAACCCTCTCTGACCTTGGGTTTGCCGGAGAAATTGTTTCTGTGGTTAAGGACGAAAAACACCGTCCACGGGAGGTGCTGGGGAATCCTAAGATAACTTTTTCACACGAGTCGAGCATCCTCCTAGCGAACAGCGAGGCGCACCGCTTCGCCCTTTCAAAGCACCGCAGAGCGCTTCGGAGAAGCTTGTAATCCACACCATGCCACATATTCACCCAAAACAGGGTAGAATAAGGTAATGAAATTTTGGCGTTTATTCTCGCTCTCGCTGCTCGCACCGTTGCTTGCGATTCCATTTTTTTCGTTTGCCGTTACCGAAGACGAGGCATTTGAATCTCTGCGAGCAAAATACCCCTCTATTCCTGAGGAGGTGCTAAGAAAAATTCCCATCACAACAGGGCCATCCATTCCTGAGTCCGTGGAGGCTGCAGGAAATATTTCATGTTTTGACTACTACACATTCGGGAGTGTCACTGCAGAACCTAATGGTGAAATTAAAGAAGTTATTGCAGGGTCTTCAGTAGATATTGCAGTAAAAATTCAAAACAACAATCCGTACCCAATCGTCGATGGTACACTCTGGGTCAAGATTTTTCGTAAAGCGGAAAATGAAACAGCGCGCCTTGTGAACGGTGACCACCTCGTGGATTTTTTCCCAATCGTTACAGATGTGGTGCTTACTCCGAGCGAGGTAGAAGGATATTCATTTAGCTGGAATACGCCACCGGACGCGATTAGTGGTGAATACTACGCTGCAACCTTTTTTACAACGGGGGATGCCTACAACCTCCTCGGACTCACTTTTACTGACGATATTGTTGGAGGGGTCTATTATTTTTCGGTGCTCGATGGAGTAGGTTCTCCGTACCTTGATAAATCATCAGTCGCTATCGCAAATAATCCTTATCAATTTATCGGTGCACCACCCGTCGTTGATTCGGTTGCGCCAGTTCCAATTAGTATCTCGATAGTAAATCCGACGAATGATTCTCGTTCTGTTCAAATCGTGTGGAACGTATATCGCTGGGATGCTCTTACAGCGAAAAACCTACTTGAAACCTCTGCTGTCGAGACGGTGAGCATTGAGCCGAATTCTCAACAAGAAGTTGTGTACACTATACGTGCCGTTGATGCAGCGGTTTATCTGGTGGTGCCGGAAATTTTGACTGAAGGGGCAGGATCTCTGGCTCATATTCGATTCATTCGTAGTGGGGTAGACATGTTGCGTTTGAATTTTCCATCTATTACCGAGTACCCGTTATACAGTCGTGCTCCTGTTCAAGTATTTGCGTGTCTTCATAACGCAGGACTTGCCGCATCAGTTCCTGACGCAGTGCTGAACCTGGTCGTGAAGGATCGTTTTGGAAGAGCAATACATACACATCAGTACAAAGGAGTAGTAACAGGCGCCATGATGGGAGAGCTGAGTGAATTCGCCTCTTTCTTTGAACACAAAACCTTTTCAATTGAGGCGACACTGCTGGCCGATGGCGCTGTTGTCGATTTTGGAACAGTGAAATATCGCTGTGAAGATCTTGGCGAGAATCAGTGTTGGTCTGACGCCATCATTAACCCAATTCCTTTGGGGACAATTTTTGTGTTTCTATTTGTCACACTTCTTATTCTTACAAAGTGGTTTCGTAAATCTAAATCCCTATGAATATAATTAACCTACGACACGCATTCTTCCTTGTGTTGCTAATTTGCGCGTTTTTTTCTGGAGCGGGTAATGTGTATGCGCTATCAACATCTTGGAATACCACTGTTACTGCTACCTTTAAATACCTCTGGAGCTATGGAGCAGCGAGCGAAACTGATGTGTGCACTCTTTATTTCGGAGTTCCAAAATATTGTGTTGATGATCCGTATCGATGGGCTCACGCACTTCAAAATCCGAATATAACTATTACCTACGGGGGTGATGTTTATAATCGTGACACGGGCGCGGTCCTCGCTCCCGGGAGTACTGTCGGCGTAGGAACTCGTCTCGAATTTCGCCCGAAAGTCTTTGAAGATACTGATATCTACTGGTTTGGTACAGGTTTCAGCTCTGATAGTCCCTACGGACACTGGCAGTCTGGAGCCATTTTCCCACCAGAATCAGACGTGACGTATACAGGGCCGACATATGCTTCACTCGACGCCTACTGGGCAGATCAGTACCCGGGACCCGGTCAAACCGAATCAGCGCAAGAAAAGGAAGAAAGTCAGTGTTTAGATCAAGACTATGTAGCGACTGTTTTTACAGGCGTTTCAAATGTTGAAGTTTACATTCCGCTTTCGGTTAATCCTCCCACAGTTTCGGTTACTCACTCTGGGACAGCGGGTCTCTCATGTGACGGAACGAATAAGCTGTGTACGGTTACTTCCGCGGGCACGTTGAATTCGTCGTTTGTATTTGGGGCTACAACGGGTAAGTTCTATTATCGCTACAACGATTCTCGCTTCGGCGGTTCGAATATTGTTTGGTTCTTTGATGGTTTTAGCGAATCATCGTTCGCGCTTAACAACCCATACTGTACTGGAAACACCATTGCACTGCGCACACTAACTGGCGGTACGGCATATTCGTATACTTGGGGGCAAAATTTACCTGCAGTCGGGAGTTCGGCGTATGTGTTGAGTGTTCCGCAGCGCACGATTGCCTTTACTGGTACTGCAGCAGTAACTAATCAACCACCAGCAGTCCCCTCTATTTCAGGACCGACGACGGGAGTAACTTCATCTTCATACAATTTCACCTTTACAGGCACCGACCCAAACAACGATCAAATCAGATACGGCGTTGATTGGGATAACAATGGGACAGTTAACCAGTGGGTGCCATCGTCTGGTTACGTCGTCTCTGGTCAAAGCCAAATAACCAGTCGATCGTGGGGAAGTGTAGGAACTTATACCTTTAGGGTCTTAGCTCAGGATTCAAATGGATCGAATTCTGGATGGAGAAATCATACGATCACCATCGGCAACCCCACACCCCAGTGCGCTGATGGAATTGACAATGATGGCGATGGTCAAATCGATTTGGTTGATCCAGGCTGTTCTGGTGGTGCTGATACTACCGAGAGCCCTAATCCGCAATGTTCCGATGGCATCAATAACGATTCAGACTCCTGGACAGACTACCCCAATGATCCTGGTTGTATTTCAGCGAGTGATACTACCGAGAGTCCTAACCCGCAGTGCTCCGATGGCATTGACAACAACGGCAATGGCGAGATTGACTACCCTGCAGACTTAACGTGTTCATCAATTTCTGATAACAACGAAGAGGTAGCTGCAACGGCAGCCCTATCGCTCACTGCGCCGTCCCTTGTTCAACCGAATGCATCGGTAACTCTTTCATGGAGTGCCGCCAATGTTCAGGCAGATTCGTGCATCCTAACAGGGACGAATGGAAATTCGTGGAACCTCACTGGCTCCTCGGGAACCAGAACTTCTTCAGTGTTAACTAACGAAACCGTGTTCACTCTCATGTGTACGAACCTAAACTCTGATGCCGTATCAGTCACTGCGACTGTACGCATTACTCCGAGTTTTGAGGAGATTTAGGAGGCAGGGTACCGTCACGCCAGTGATATCATAGTGGAGTATGCTTACCCGCGTTGCCGTCTTGCGCGGCGGACCAAGCGCTGAACACGATAGTTCTCTTAAAACGGGGATGCGTGTTCTCCGTGAGTTAGAACAGCACAAGAGTAGCGCCTACCAGGCACTCGATATTTTTATTGACCGCGCAGGAGTGTGGCATGTTCGTGGGGTGCCGACCACGCCCGAACGAGCGCTTGTACACGCCGATGTGGTTTGGAATGCGCTCCACGGCACGTACGGCGAAGACGGGGAGGTACAGCGTATTCTCGACCGTGTTGGTGTGCCGTACACGGGGAGCGGAGCGTACGCGTCGTCTGTCGGCATGAACAAGGCGACCGCAAAGGCGATTGTAAACGCCTCTGGGGTTAAAACGCCGAAGGCACGCACGCTGTCTGTTTCAGAAACTCTGCCGCGTGACATTGTGTACCTGTTTCGAGAGCTCCTACTTCCAGTTGTAATCAAGCCCGTCGGGAGCGGCTCATCGTTGGGAGTTACCCTCGCGCGATCGTTCGCTCAGTTTGAAGAGGGTATCAAGCGCGCGTTTTCCTTTTCCCCGCAGGTGCTCCTCGAAGAGTTTATTGATGGGAAGGAAGCAACCTGTGGTGTTGTTGAGTATCTGCGCGATACGCCCCTCTACTCGCTCCCACCGATTGAAATTGTGGTGCCTAAGAGCGTAGGTATTTTTACTTCCGGCCTCAAGGAAGATTCGTCTGAGTGTAGTACGTGTCCAGGCTCGTTTACAGCACGTGAAGTCGCCGAACTTCGAAGTGCCGCTGAGGCAGTGCATCGCAACCTTGGCCTTCGGCACTACTCGCGGAGCGACTTCATTGTCTCCCCTCGAGGCGTCTATTTCCTTGAGGTGAACACTCTTCCTGGCCTCTCTGAACAGTCCCTGCTACCGAAAGCGCTGTCTGCGGTCGGGGTTCCTTTTTCGGAGTTTGTACCCCATGTCATTGACCTTGCACGGCAGAAAAGGTAGCGTATAATCTAGTTTCTAAGGGCCCCTAGCTCATCTGGTAGAGCACCTGTTTTGCACTCAGGAGGCGAGCGGTTCGAGTCCGCTGGGGTCCACAAAGACAAAAACCGCAAACTGCTTTGCGGTTTTTTGCTTTGTGAAAGCCGGAGCCCTGTCGCTTTAGTGACAGGCGAGGCGGGGTCGAACGCACTTAGTATTTTGCGACAGCGGGCAGCAAAATACTTAGTGACGGGTGACCACAGAGTAAAAGCCGGAGTCTCGAGAAGTCGGGACGAGGCGGGGTCGCGGAATTTTTCAGCAGAAAAATATCCGTGACCGATGCGTGCCTGCATGCAGGACACGTCCGCTTGAGTTGTCGGTGTATACTTCTTTCTATGCAGCCTCCAGACATTTTTGAAAAAATCACCCACTGGATGGGGTCTCCAATGTCTATTCTCGTACACTCCGTCCTTTTCCTTGGAGTTTTTTTAGTCGGAGTTTTTGGTCTTGCTCCGTGGGACATGGTGCTCCTGGTTTTGACGACAGTGGTTTCATTGGAAGCAATTTACCTCGCACTCTTTATACAAATGACGGTGAACAGAAACACCATGGCGCTCCGCGAGGTGGAAAAGGATGTCGACGAGATCCAGGAAGATATCGAAGAAATTCAAGAGGATGTTGAAGAGATTAGTGAAGATGTCGATGAAATCCAGGAAGACGTTGACGAAATTCACGGTGACATTCATAAAGAGCCTGATACCACAGCCTAACCGCGTCTGATATCATAGAGAGTATATGAGTTCATTTCTGGTGACCTACGCAGTGTCTGTGCCACTCTTCTTCCTCATCGACATGGTGTGGTTGGGGGTGGTTGCGCGAACGTTTTACCAAACCCAGCTCGGCGCCCTCCTTGGTCCCGTTAATTGGGTCGCGGCTGTCGCGTTTTACCTCATCTTCCTGGTTGGGTTGACGTTTTTTGCAACGCAACCGGCGCTTGCTGCCGCGTCCTGGCAGAAGGCGCTTCTCTACGGCGCGCTCTTTGGGTTCTTTACCTACGCAACGTACGACCTTACCAACCTCGCTACCATTAAAGGATGGCCGCTTCTCGTGAGTGTTGTTGATATGGCGTGGGGGACTGTGCTGGGTGGAGCAGTTGCGAGCGCAACCTACTTTGTAGTACGGTTATTTGCGTAGGAAAGCACCCTTAGCTCAGCTGGCTAGAGCGTACGCTTCACACGCGTAAGGTCGTAGGTTCGAGCCCTACAGGGTGCACCCGGTGTTGCATCGGGCTGCAAGCTTTGCTTGCAGCCCGGGCGTTCGGGAAAAATGAAAATATGATTTCATTTTCTCCCGATCTACGGGCTGTAGTATACCGGTAGTACGCATCCATGGGGTGGATGTAGACCGGGTTCAATTCCCGGCAGCCCGAACGCAAAACACCGGATGACGGACTGTCGTATACCGGTAGTACGCACGCTTCGGGTGCGTGTAGACTGGGTTCGATTCCCAGCAGTCCGACGCTCTTGTCGTTCAATGGATAGGATACCTCCCTCCGAAGGAGGTGATGCAGGTTCGATTCCTGCCAAGAGCACAAAACTGCTTTTGTGCGTTCAGGAATCGAACGCCGGAGCATGTCGCGAGGTTTCCGAGCGACGCGAGGCGGTGCCTAACCCGAGACGAGCGACGGCGAGTCGAGAGGTGAAGGAGATTCCTGCCAAGAGCACCTACCCCTTCTTCTGATCGAGTTTGTCGAGTCCGAGACCTTTAAAGCCGTAAAACACAACGGCGGCAATAATCAGGAAGTTGATAAGAATCGCTATGAAATTTCCTAGTAGTAACTCAGCACCAAACAGTGAGATGCTAAGTGACTTCAGACCATCCACTGAACCAAGCAATAGTCCGACGAGAGGATTAACGATGTCATTAATGAACGATTTTACAACATCTGAAACAGCTCCGCCCAAAATAAATCCGATAGCAAGACCCATGACTCCCTGCTCGCGGATAAATGCAATAAATTCTTTCATAGAATTCTAGTATAGCCCACGTCTGGACACGTATCTTTCAGAGGAGTAGGGTGTGGGTACTATGGCGAGTAGCGAGGGTACCTGGGCAGATCGTGAGGTGCTCGTATCGCTTTTGTATGCTGCACTACTTGCCGCCCTGGTGGTTGAGGCTATCAATATTGGTCCTTGCGTTGCGCGCTGCATGAAGGAGCTTGGCCCACGAGCAGGCATGCGGTGTGTTGCAATCTGCTCTGTTAACGCAGACGCATACTAACAGCTACGCGCTTTGTACTGATTCGCGTGTGCGCTTCACTTCACGTCTAAACGAGAGGAGTGGAATGAAGACAAGGGTAAGGAGGGTTCCGTAGATAAGTCCGAAGGCAATGGTGAAGGCGAGTGGTGCCCACATTGCAGAAACCAAGGTGAGGGGAATCATACCTACTACGGTCGTTACGGTGGTGAGGAGGATTGGACGCAAGCGGCTCTCGGCAGTGTCGAGTACCAACGTGTCCGGCGCTATGCCTGGATTTTCAAGTCGGCGCGTATTTAGGGCGTCGAGAAGGAGAATGCCGTGGTTAATGATGACGCCGGCGAGCGCGATGATTCCCAAGAATGCGGTGAAGGAGAGCGGCTGCCCCGCGACCCACAATCCCCAGAGAACTCCGGTTAATGATAGGGGAATTGCGGAGAGGAGGCGGAGCGACTTGGTGAACGTATCGAACTCAAGAACGAGGATGGCGAACATCAAGACGAGGCCTGCAATGAGCGCAATGAGCATCTCGGTGAACGTCTGGCGAATTTCTTCGTCTTCGCCGCCGTAGGTGAGTCGAACTCCTTGCGGAAGTTCGGAAGCTTCAGCGCGCTCGCGTACCGCGTTCGTCACCTCTACCACGTTCGCACCTTCGGTGAGGTAGGCGTTCACTGTGCCGATGCGCATACCGTCTTCGTGGGAAATGACTGCGCTCGTGCGAGACGCGGTAATGGTTACGAAGGTTCCCAAAGGTACGGTCCCGCGACTGGTTGCAATAGGGATAGAGCGGATATCGTCAGCGGTCGCAATAGTTGTTTCTTCAGGGGTGGAGAAATTTTCATTGAGATCGAGGAGTGTACGCACCTCGATATCATCGCCGTCGATACGCACCTTAGTGGTTTCATTCCCGGCAACTGCTATGCGCAGAGCTGAGGCAATATCGGCGGTTGAAAGCCCGTACTCGTTTGCCTGTTCGCGGTCAATGGCGATAGTGAGTTCCGTGCCGTCGTTTGCGAGTGACGAGGTGATATCGCGCGTACCAGGAGTTTCCTTGACGGTGCGCTCAATTTGCTCAGTAGCAACCGCAAGCTGGTCGGTGCTGTTGCTCCAAATTTTGACTACCACCGGGGCTCCTGACGGCGGACCGCCTTCTGCGTCGTAGACTGAGACGCTGGCATTACCAAAGTCGAGTGAGGCGACCTCGGTGCGAAGCGCGTCGGTAATGTCTAGGCTCGTTACCCCGTTCCGGTCTTCTTTGAGGTTGACGGTTATGTTCGCGTACTTGGTGCCGCTTCCGGCTCCATTGGCGTTGAATGCGCTCGTTGCTCCCACCGTAGTCATCATGGACTCGAGATACGGCGTTTGTGCAGCAAGCTCTTCTACGGCGCGGGTGACACGATCAGTTTCGCTTAGGGTTGTTGCTTGGGGAAGTTCGACTTCGATATAAAAGAGGTCGTAGTCTGAAGGCGGGAACATCGATACCTTCAATGCGCCTGTTACAGGAAGCGCGAACGCTCCAATGAGAGAAACTGCAAGGACGGCATAAAACACGCGCTGCGCAACTCGATTGGCAAAGAGCCACCCCATCCGTCCGCGATACCAACTACCGAGCGCTGTCCATAACGCTTCGCGTTTTTTAGCAAATCGCGACTCTTCATGTTTGATGAATTTAAGCGCAATGGTGGGTACAAAACCAAGTGCGACCACGATGGAGGCAATCAACACCACGACGATGGTGAAGGGAATTGATTTAATGAATTGACCAATGATTCCTGAGAGGAAAAAGAGTGGGACAAACACCGCAACTGTGGTCATGGTTCCCGCAATCAAGGGCCATCCAAAGTCTTTTACAGCTTTTCGAGCAGCGCTCATGGCGTCGAGACCCTTCGCACGGTTCGTGTGAATTCCTTCGACAACCACGATACCCGAGTCGACCAAGATGCCGATTGCAATAATGAGCGCAAAGAGAGAAATAAAGTTAATAGTGTTTCCCGTTGCGTACATACCCAAGAAAGCGATCATAAAGGAAAGGGGAATCGCGAGCGCCGCGATCAGTGCTTCTTTGAACCCAATGGCCACCAAGAGGACGATGAAGACGAGCGCAATGGTTTGAAGGCCCGATGTAGAGAGTTCGCTAATTGAGATGCGAACTTCGTCTGCCGCGTCGTAGGTAACGATGGCGTCGGAACCTTCAAGGAGGGTGTCTTCAAGTTCTTTGAGGCGCTCCTTCACGCGGTCTGACACCTCGAGGATGCTCCCGCCAGAGGCTTTGTACACGTTGAGGGAAAGGGCAAACTGCGCTTCCTCGCCATTAATTTTGATACGCGACAGCGAGTTCGCTTTTTCAAAGCCATCGACAATAGTTGCAACATCGCCAACAGTAATTTCGCCGGACGGGGTGGTCACCGGAATCGATGCGATGGTGGCGACCTCTCCTATATCTCCCTCAAATTGAATAGGGTAGTCGATGTCGTCAATCGTGAGCACCCCTGCTGGCGCTGAAGCATTTGCACTTCGGAGCGCCGTAATGATCTGTTCGGGCCGTAGATTGTGGCGCTCCAGTGCTTCTCGGCGGACAATTACCGACACCTCTCGGGCGCGGGTACCGGTCACCTCAACGCGCGATACTCCAGGTACTGAAATGAGGTCGTCTTTCAAATCTTCACCAAGCTTAGTGAGTGTTTCTGGTGCAAGATCGGTGCCGATCCCGATCATTAAAATCGGCTGGTTTTGGAAGTCTACTTTGGTGACGGTTGGAACTTCAGCGTCTGAGGGAAGATCGCCTCGCGCACCCTCAACCGCATTTCGGAGGTCCTGAATTGCGGTCTCAATATCAGCGGTTGCGACAAACTGTGCAGTAATGACTGAAACCCCCGACTGCGATGACGATGTCACGGTGTCAATGTTTGCGACGTTCCTGATTGCCGGCTCAAGTTCGTTCGTGATGAGCTGTTCAACGTCAGAGGCGGTTGCGCCGGGGAGTATGGTGGTAACCACGCCAATGGGGATCACAATTTCTGGCGTTGACTCTTTCGGCATGGCGAAGAGGGCGTAGGTACCCGCTGCCAGTAGCGACACGATTGTAAGGATGGTGAATGCGCGTCGCGAGAGAAAGAAGTTCCAAAGACCGTACATAGACGTGTCTTACTTAACGATGACGGTTTCGCCGGGCGTAAGTCCGCGCACATCGCGTACCACGTACTCGTTGCCCAAGAGGCCCCGCACGGTGATGCCGTCTGCGGTAACCAGGCCCGTGGTGACCGGGATTGCCTCAAGGACCCCATCGGCAGTGACGAGGAACACAAATGATCCAACCGGCGTGTATTTCACGCTTGAGAGGGGAAGGAATACGCTCTCGCCGCTGCCGCCTGAGACAGTTTGCACACGGCATACGTCGGCGCCCACCGTAAGGACATCTCCGAGAGCTGCGTTACAGGACACGACGGTACCAGGCGCACTCGAGCGCACAATCGTTTTTTGGTATGCGGCAAGTGCAGTGTCGTAGGCTCCCTGCGCCTGCTTCACCTGTGCCGCGCCAGCCGCAAGATCTACCGCTTCTGCTCCCGTGAGACCTTCGTCGAGGTTCTGTCGGCTCGTTTCGAGCGATGAGCGTGCAGTGGTCAGTGAAGAGAGGGCGCCAGTGAGCGCGGTGCGTGCTGCAGTGGCAGCAGTTTTGAACGCAGCAATATCAGCTTCGGTAACGCTGCCGGACACCCCCGTAGGGATTGACTCGTTCAGCGCGGCAATAAGCTGGTCGATAAATGCACGCGTGTTGCGTACCTCTGTTTCGGTGAGCGAAAGCTCGCTCTCGAGACTGTCTTCAGAAGAAATACTTGCTGAAGAGAGGGCCTGACGCTCAAGAACGTTACCCAGCGATACCCGCTGGCCTTCAATGTCAATGCGACGCTGACTATTGCTGCTTGCAAAGATAAGTTGCGGGAGACTCCCTTCGGGGTTAGAGAGCATCTGATCCGCGGTATCGCGAATAGCGCTATCTACTGAACCGTACGCCGAGAGGAGCGTTGTTACTGCGCTCGAGCGCGCGGTTTCGTAGTTTGTTTGGAGAACAGCTAACCTCTCTGACCGAGGTCCGCCGCGCGTTTTTTCAAGTGCCGCCTGAGCCGCCTCAAGTGCACCCTCAGCTTGGAGGAGAGCTGCTTGCTGGGCTGCTTTTTCAAATTCGGCCACCACAGCGCCTGACGAGACGCGGGTCCCGACAGGTAGCACGCGTACAATTTTGCCACTCGTCTCTGCCCGCAACACCACCTCAGAGCCCGGTGTAAGAGCTGCCCCCTGGCTTGCTCCAGAAACAGGAATGAGTTCTACCGTGCGCAGTGATTCACCATCCGTTGGTGTGTCGCCCACGTCTGAGCGTGGCGCAAACAGGGCGTAGCCAATCAGTGCCACGATAACGATCGCGCTTAGGCTAGTGACCCACGGGCGTTTTGTACCGAGTGTTTTTAGGTAGCGTACGATGGACCACGCTACGCTTTTACTGCGGATGAGGAAGTTCATGAATAGTATTACTGCGATTTCAGTATCTGTCGGACCTTGGTAAGTTTGTTGTTGAGGTGTGTTGCAAATTTTTCAAACTGCGCGAGCTTGGTGCACGTGAGCATGTCTCCTGTTCGAAAGAGGAGCAACTTATCGCCCTTCTTTAGGTCGAGCGCTTTTCGAGCTTCGGACGGAATGACCACCTGGCCTTTTTCGCCAACTGTCATCGAGCCGAAGAATGTTTCTGTTGATTTTTGCTTCACACATCGTAGGGTACTACGCGACTCCATTTCCTACAAGTAGGAAATTTCATACTTCCGTGGCTCCCTGCAGGCACCACGCACTGGTGCACAGCGTACAGTTTGGTAGAGTGTAGGGACATGTTCAAAAAAATGATGATACGAGCGATGCTCGGTAAACAGCTGAAGGGCATGCCCCAGGCGCTCCAGGACCAAATTATTGGCATGGTCGAAAAAAATCCTGCATTCTTTGAAAAAATGGCTAAAGAAATCAAACGTCGAACTGACGAAGGGCAGGACCAAATGATGGCCATGCAGGCGGTTGCCCGTGAACACCAGGCAGAGCTACAAAAAATGTTCCGCGGTGAGTAGTGAGGTCGTGCATACGCGCACATGCAGAAGAAAATTTTTATCCTCATAGGACACCCGGACCGTGAGCCAACACTCACGAGCGCTTGTGCTGCGGCCTATGAGCGTGGTGCGCTCGCTTATGGCCACGAGGTTCGCGTTCAACACCTCGCACACCTCACGTTCGACCCGGTACTCCACCGTGGGTACAAAGTTATTCAACCGCTGGAGCCTGACCTCAAAACATTTCAAGACAACGTGCGTTGGGCAGACCACCTGGTGATTCTCTACCCGAACTGGTGGGGGACTATGCCTGCGCTCCTTAAGGGGCTCGTGGACCGAGCGTGGCTTCCGGGGTTCGCATTTCGTTTCCGCAAGAATGGCATGGGGTGGCAAGGGTTACTCAAAGGAAAGACAGCGCGTCTCGTCATTCTCGCCAACACGCACCCCTACCTAGCAGGTCTTCTGTTTGGTGACTTTACGAATGAGCTTCGGCGCGCAACGCTCGGCTTTTCAGGTATACGAGCGACCGCGATGGTGCTTGCGCCGAGCGAAAAAGCATCAGAAAAACTGCGCGCGCGGTGGTTGAAGAAAATTGAAGGTTTGGGTGCCCATGGGGAGTAATAGTCTCGACAGCAGCTACAGAGTCGGGGTATACTCGCTCCCTCGCGGTGGTGGGTGCACCACCCTGCGATTTAGTTCATTAACACGTGTTCAGTATGCCTGAAGGGGGAAAAGAAGGAACAACAATGTACGGCCAAGCTGCCATTCTTGCGGCGATACTCGTCGGCTTTATATTGATTGGTGGTACACTCAGTCTTGCCGCATATACAGCAGTCGAAGCGTCACACTAGGAAGCAGTAGATTCTTAAGAGACCGAATCGCGCCGGAAGGACATCCGAACGCGATTCCCAGAACACCTGTGATGAGGTGTTTTTTTATTGTCCGCACGCTATACTCCCCGTACGCTATGAATATTTCAGTTGGCATTGTGGGTCTCCCCAACGTGGGTAAATCAACACTCTTTAACGCGCTCACCGAAAAGGCGGTGCCCGCGGAAAACTACCCCTTTTGTACTATCGACCCATCGGTGGGGATTGTGGCGGTGCCGGATCCACGGCTCTCGGTTCTCGCATCTATTTCACAGTCTGAAAAGGTAATCCCTGCGGCCATCGAGTTCGTAGACATCGCAGGGTTGGTTCGCGGTGCGTCCGAAGGCGCAGGGTTAGGTAACCAGTTTCTTTCACACATCCGCGAAGTAGATGCTATTGGTCACGTGGTTCGGCTGTTTGACGATGCCGACATAACCCACGTTGAGGAGGGGCAGATCAACCCACTTCGCGACATTGGCATCATTAACCTTGAACTCATACTCGCTGACCTGCAGACTGTTTCAAAACGCCTGCAGAATCTGGAGCGCGACGTGAAGCGAGGAGATAAGACCGCAACGCTCGAGCGAGACGCGCTCGCAAAGGTGGATGCCGTTCTCTCCGAGGGGAAGTTGGCAACGGAGGCACGTCTTACGGACGAAGAGCGCGAGATTGTTCGCGGGGTACACCTCCTCACCATGAAGCCTATGATGTACATCCTCAACCGGAAAGCGGGTGGGCACAACCTGGACGAACTTAACGATGAGCGGTGGCGTGAGTTCAGCGCGTTCCTCGCTTCCTCCGGCGCGCGCTACGCCACCGTTGATGCGGCAATCGAGGGAGAACTTCGCGACGTGTCGATGGACGAACAGGATTCGCTCCGGCGTGAGTTCGGGGTTCTCGATAACGGCATCGATACGCTCATTCGAGAGGCGTACACCCTCCTGGGGCTCATGAGCTACTTTACAACGGGAGAAAAAGAGACGCGTGCCTGGACGGTGCCAGTTAACGCAACCGCACCTCAGGCCGGCGCCGCAATCCACTCAGATTTTCAGGAAAAATTTATCCGCGCCGAGGTGGTTGCCTACGCGCACCTTGCGGAAGCTGGCTCGTTTGCCAAAGCGCGCGAGCGAGGGTGGGTTCGGACTGAGGGGAAGGAGTATGTGGTCAAAGACGGAGACGTCATCGAATTTAAGGTATAGTGGGTATCTATGGAACAAACGCAGTTTAAAGGCAAGGGGGTGTTTAAGTGGGCGCTCTCGGTCGGCATCATCGTCGTTCTTAACCTCTTTTTCGCGGTTGCGATTCAAACCGTAACGCCTGAACCCAAGTGGGAAAACTACTGCGTGCAGCAACAGGTGCGCCCGGTGCTCGACTCAGAAGATGTCTGTGTGGCTGTGGGAGGTCAGTGGAATCCTCCTGTACCGAGTCCAAAGCCGATCGCTGGAGAAACACCAGTTGGCTACTGCAACGAATTCTTTACGTGCCAAATGGAGTATGAAGATGCGCGAATTGCCTACGCACAGAACGTGTTTGTGGCGCTCATTGTGCTTGGTGCTCTCTCCATTGGAGCCGGGTTTATGCTGCGCATGTCGCCTGCTGTTTCTGCCGGTCTCTCCTACGGAGGGGTGCTCACCTTTATCATCGCTTCAGTCCGCTACTGGGAAGCAGCGGGCGATTACGTGCGCCTTGCGATTGTAGGGTTGGCGCTCGTGGCACTGATTGCGATTGGGGTGAAGAAGTTTAAAGAATAAAGCGCGCTTCGGAAAGCGTGCAATTAGAAAAACGGAAATCTCACCAGCGTTTAGATTTCTTCCGCTCCAGGTGTCCGTTTTTGCCACTGCGCTTTGCGCACCCTGTGGCAAAAACCATGCACGGACCCCTTCCGCGAGTTTTCTTTTTTGTACGCTCTCTCTCGCGAGAGGAGAAGTAGTAGTGTTTTCATGCTGAATACACGGTACGGTATACTCAATACTGTCTATGGAACCGTACGACCATAACGCTATAGAAAAAAAGTGGCAGGACGCGTGGGCGAAGGACGGGCTCTATACAACTGACGCCGCGACCGAAAAGCCTACGTGCTACGTGCTCGACATGTTTCCATACCCCTCGGGCGAAGGTCTCCACGTCGGGCACCCCAAGGGCTACATCGCAACTGACATTTACTCGCGATTCAAGCGCGCCCAAGGATTCGAAATTTTGCACCCCATGGGGTGGGATGCGTTCGGTCTCCCGGCAGAAAACTTTGCTATAAAAAATAAGGTGCACCCGAGGGTTGCGGTCGATAAAAACATTGCGAATTTTAAACACCAACTCTCCATTCTTGGGTTTAACTACGATTGGTCTCGAGAAATTAATACGACCGATCCAGCCTTCTATAAATGGACGCAGTGGATTTTTCTCAAACTCTATGAGCGGGGACTTGCGTACCAGTCGAATGAGCCAATCAACTGGTGCCCGTCGTGTCAGACGGGGCTTGCGAACGAAGACCTCACGAGCGACGGTACCTGCGAGCGGTGTGACTCGAAGGTTGAAAAGCGTCCCATCCCACAGTGGGTGTTGAAAATTACCGACTACGCTGACCGCATGCTTGCCGACCTCGATACACTCACCGAGTGGCCTCTCCACATTAAAGAGGCGCAGCGCAACTGGATTGGCCGAAACGAGGGCGTTGAGGTCGATTTCCACGTGGACGGCAGCGATGCACGGATTACGGTGTTTACTACGCGGGTCGATACCATTCTTGGCGTTGCGTTTGTGGTGCTCGCTCCGGAACACCCCCTCGTTGCAGCGCTCCAATACCAGAATAAAAACGAGGTTCTCGAATATGTCGAGCAAGCTCGCACCAAGGAAGAGAAGGAGCGAACGAACCACGAGCGCACCAAGACGGGTGTCGTGCTTCAGGGTGTTTCAGCCACCAACCCAGCGACAGGTGCCGCAGTTCCTCTGTACGTTGCAGACTACGTCCTCGGCACCTACGGAACAGGTGCTGTGATGGGGGTTCCGGCACACGATGAACGCGACCGTGAGTTTGCTGCAGTTTTTGACATCGAGATCCCTGAGAGTCCTTTGCTGTCGTATGAGGAGGCAAGCACCAAAACTCGCGCCCGTAAGACGGTTACCTATAAAATCCAGGACTGGGTGTTTTCGCGACAGCGCTACTGGGGAGAGCCGATTCCTATCATTCATTGCGAGAAGTGTGGCGCTGTTCCTGTTCCTGAAGCAGAACTTCCGGTGCTGTTGCCTGACGTAGAGCACTACGAACCAACAGGAACTGGTGAGTCGCCGCTTGCAGCTATTGCCGAGTGGGTGAACGTGACGTGTCCAACGTGCGGGGGACCAGGTAAGCGCGAGACAAACACCATGCCGCAGTGGGCAGGCTCTTCGTGGTACTGGCTTCGGTTTATGGATCCTACTAATAGTAGAGCACTGGTTGATCCAGGCATTGAAAAAAAATGGGGGCCGGTTGATGTGTACGTGGGCGGAGACCATGCGGTGCGACACCTTATTTACGCGCGGTTTTGGCATAAGTTCCTCTACGACATCGGTGTTGTCTCTACCGAAGAGCCGTTTACCCGTCTCGAATTCTTAGGCTTTGTGCTCGCAGAAGACGGAAGGAAGATGTCCAAGCGTTGGGGGAATGTCATTAACCCCGACGACATCGTGGCGCAGGTAGGCGCAGACTCAATGCGCGTGTATGAAATGTTCATGGGGCCATTTGAAAATACGGTTCCTTGGTCAACTAACGGGCTCGTGGGTGCACGTCGTTTCTTAGAACGGGTGTGGCGCGTAGCGGAGAATGTGTCGGAAATCGACATAGGGTCTGTTGAGGCATCCCTTCACCAGACGATTAAAAAAGTTTCAGAAGATATTGAGGCGTTTAAATTCAATACCGCAGTTTCGCAGATGATGATTTTTATTAACGAGGTGGAGCGCGCAAGTTCCATTGGGCGCGCGCAGTACGAGGTGTTTCTCAAGCTCCTAGCACCCTTTGCGCCGCACCTCGCAGAAGAGCTGTGGCACCACCTAGGGAACAGCGCGTCTATTCATCGCGAAGACTGGCCCCAGTACGACCCCGCTAAAGCGCTTTCGGACTCGGCCGAAGTGGCGGTTCAGGTGGGTGGAAAGACCCGGGGGAGCGTAGTGGTTTCGCGAGATGCGACGGAGGAGGTAGTGATTTCTGCAGTTAGGGGCGATGAAAAATTGTCAAAATATCTAGATTTTGAGCCAAAAAAGGTTGTTTTTGTTCCTAATAAAATCATCAACTTCATACCCTAGGGGTGTGGAAAACATAATTTTGACTTTGAAAAAAAATTATGATATAAAGGAGCGAGCTGAATTATCATAAAATACCCATCCTACGGCAATGTCTAAGCTTCCATTCAAGGCTTCCACTACAACCAAGCGCCTCATCCAGGGGCTCCCTGAACGTTCTCGAGACGTCATTGCGTCGCGCTACGCTCTCGGCGACAAGAAACAGGCAGAGACGCTGGATGCTATTGGAAAGCGGTACGGTATTACGCGCGAGCGCGTTCGCCAAATTGAGAACCACGCCATTAAGCTCATTCAAGAGTCTGACGCGCTTTCGAAAGAATCCGCCTCGTTCGCCGCTCTCGAAAAAGCTATTCACGATTTAGGCGGGATTCTCTCTGAGCGCACGATTCTAGAGTCGCTTGCGCCGAACGACCCAGAGCTGCAGAACCATCTCTACTTCATGCTCGTGGTAGGTGACTCGTTCACGCAGGCAAAGGAAGACAAGGATTTTGGGAAGCGTTGGTTTGTCGATAGCGACGTCGCAAAGACGGTGGAAGCGGCGCTCAAGGAGGTTCACCAGATGGTGCGTCCCTCTGACGTCTTGTCTGAAGATGCGTTGGTTACCCACGTGATGGGCTGTTTGGCGCGCGTGAACGCCAAGCACAAGAACCGCGACACCATCTTGCGTTGGTTGGAACTTTCGCAGTGTCTCGTTAAAAATCCTCTCAACGAGTGGGGCCGTGTCACTGCGCCAGGCATCAAGGTGAAAAACATTGCTGACTACGCGTACCTCGTTATGAAAAAGCACGGCTCCCCGATGCACTTCAGGGAAATTGCAAAGGCAATTCAGGATAACTTCGGCAAGAAGGCTCACCAAGCAACGACACACAACGAGCTCATTAAGAGCGACCGCTTCGTGCTCGTTGGGCGCGGGCAGTACGCACTTTCCGAGTGGGGGTACCGCCGCGGTCCTGTAGCAACTATTATTGAACACATTTTGCGCGAACACGGTCCTCTTACTCGTGACGACATTGTCGAGCGTGTGGGTAAGGAGCGCTTCGTAAAGACCAATACTATTCTGGTCAACCTCCAGAATCCAAAATTTGTGAAGCAAAAAGACGGAACGTACGCTCTCAAGAAGTAGTTGAACCTTCCGAATGGTGTTTGCAGAAACCCCAGGCTAAACCCTGGGGTTTCTCGTGGTACATTCTTGCTATGGATGTCCGAACCATCTACCGCGCCCTTGCGCTCTCACTCCTTTTGGTTGTTCCTGTCGCCATTTACGTGGCACCTCAAACGTCAGCAAGCGTTGTTGGCTTCTTTGTTTTTCTCTCACCGCTTTGGCTCCCGCCACTCCTCGCTCTCATCGCTGTTCCTCTTTGGATTACGGTAGTACGTAGTCAGTACCTAGCGCGCATTCCGTACACCCTCTTGGAGTTGAAGCCAGGCGAAGATACGCCGAAGACTCCTCGCCCCATGGAGGCAATTTTTTATGCGCTGTACCACCGGGTGACTATTTCACGTGCGTCTGAATTGTTGACAGGAGAGTTCAGGCTCCCGTGGAGTTTTGAAATTGCCTCTCATGCTGGGACGGTGCGCTTTTTTGTGAGGATTCCACGAGCACACCGGCAGTCGTTTGAACTTCGTCTGCGGAGCGAATACCCCGACATCGACATCGATGAACCGCGCGACTACGCTCGCGAGCTCGCATTTAACCCCGCCACGCACGCACTTGTGGTTAGAGAGTTTAAACTCACTAAGCCTGACCCGTATCCGTTGAAGGTGTACGATGCGTACGATAAAGAAAAGAAACCACAGCCGTTCTCTCACGTTCTAGAAACGGCGCTCCGGATGGGAGAACATGAGCACCTCTTCGTGTCGTGGATGGTGCGCCCGCACCAGCGCGAGCGCACAGGTTTTTTTGCACCTGAAGCCGATACCCTCCACCAGGAGGCGACCAACGAAATTGCACGGCTCGTAGGCGAGGAGGGTGATCCGCGACGCCTCCCCAAGGAAGCGCAGTCAGTTATTGCACATCTTGAAAATGCTCTGAAAAAACCGAGCTACGACTGCGGGCTCCGAGCGCTCTACGTGAGTACGCAAGAGGCCTACAGTGAGGAGCGCATTTCGATGGTGGAGCATCTCTTCGATACCTTCTCTGACCCCTCTCTCAATAGTCTGGAAGCGTACGATCCGCGAGGACGGTGGGGGTGGCCGCTTTCGGACATTACGCGTATTGCGCCGTGGCTTTCTGAGTGGTACGCGGTAAACCTGTATCGACGGCGAGCGTTCTTTGCGCCGCCCTACTACGGGGCGCCGTTTGTACTTAACACTGCGGAACTGGCGACCGTCTTTCACCTTCCCCAGGTGTCGCGCCGGAGTGTGCTTGCCCGCGCGCGAGGTCAGCGTCTTGAGCCTCCCGATAATTTGCCAATTCAATAGAGTCTCATGGAAACACTGCTCGTTGCGGTACTGAAAACGCGCCTCAGAAGCTTTGGGGCAATTGTCGCTATTTTGGGCATCGTCCTCCTTACGTCGGCGATACTGCCGCCATTCCAGTTTAAAAATAGTACGGTGGTGTCGATACCAAGCGGAGTGTCAATTCGCGAAGCCGCCGCACTCCTCGCTGAGGAGCACGTGATTCGTTCGCCGCTCTTTTTTACATTCCTCATTCAGACGTTTGGCAATGAGCGCGGGGTGTCTTCGGGGACGTACCATTTCGAACGTGCGCCAGCCGTGTTTGAGGTTGCGTACCGCACGAACCGCGGCCTCACCGGAGCGCCTCTCGTGAAGGTAACCATACCTGAGGGCTCAACGAGTCGCGACATTGCGCTGCGCATTAAAGACGCTCTCCCAGATTTTGATGCGGAGCGGTTCCGTGTCTTGGCTCGCCCTCACGAGGGGTACCTGTTTCCAGACACGTACTTTTTTGCAGAAGGTGTTCGTCCGGAAGAGGTGATTGCAACTATGCGTACCGAATTTGACCAGAGAACTGCGCTACTCCAGGAGGAGGTAGCTTCGTTTGGAAAACCGCTTGACGAGGTCGTCGTGATGGCGTCGCTTTTGGAAAAAGAAGCGAGGCGATATGAAACAAAACAGATAGTGGCTGGCATTCTGTGGAAACGTCTCGAGCAGGATATCCCGCTCCAGGTTGATGCTGTATTCGGGTACATTCTCGACACCGATACCTTCAGTCCAACCTTCGCACAGCTTGAGATTGAGTCTCCCTATAACACGTACACCAACCGAGGGTTGCCACCGGGCGCTATTGCCAATCCTGGTATTGAGTCCCTACGGGCTGCGGTGAATCCCACAGAGAGTCCCTACTTTTTTTACCNNNGCTGACGGTACGATGCATTACGCTGAGACATTTGATGAGCATGTGGCGAACAGACGGTATCTGCGGTAGTTGACGAGCACCGTAATTCAGTTGAGAGTGGGGGAGTGAAAAAAGTTTTTGTCGGATTGTCGGGAGGGGTCGACTCAGCTGTGTCAGCCTACCTGCTCCAACGGGAGGGGTACGACGTTGTGGGCGTTTTTTTGAAGGTGTGGGAGCCTGACTTTCTTCCGTGTACGGCAGAAGCGGACCGGCTAGACGCGATGCGCGTTGCGGCCCACCTGCAGATCCCATTCCTCACGTACGATTTTGAAGACGTGTACCGACGCGATGTCGTTGAGTACTTCATTCGGGAGTACCAGGAGGGGCGCACTCCCAATCCTGATGTCCTCTGCAACCGCTCCATTAAATTTGGAGCGTTCTGGGAGCGCGCGAAGGCTGAAGGCGCCGACTACATTGCTACGGGCCACTACGCGCGCGTCTTAGACACCCGGCTCTTCCGGGGCGTTGACGAGGGTAAAGATCAGAGTTACTTCCTCTGGACCCTTACGGCAGATGACCTTGCACACACGCTCTTTCCTGTCGGGGGAATGAACAAGGGCGATGTGCGTAGGGTGGCTGAGCGCAATGGGTTGCCGAACGCCACAAAGCGAGATTCCCAAGGGCTCTGTTTTTTGGGACATGTTGCCATGAAAGAATTTCTCCAGCACTACATTCCCGTACAGAAGGGTACTGTCCTCGATACAAACGGGCTTTCCGTCGGAGAGCACGAGGGTGTTTCCTTTTACACCATCGGCCAGCACCTTCCCATTCCCGGAAATAAAAAACTCTACGTGGTGTCAAAAGATGTTGAGGAAAACACACTCACCGTTTCAGATCAGCCGGACGAGCGTGCACGGAACACCTATGAGCTTCAGGGGGTGAATTGGATCAACTCTACGGTAGAGCCAGGAGTTCCTCTTGAGGCGCAAATTCGCTACCACGGTGAGCGTCTGCAGGCGAATGTCGTGGGGAGTACGGTGACGTTCCAACAGTCGGTTTCTGTTGCCGCGGGTCAGAGCATTGTCTTCTACTATCCGGACACAGGAGAGTGTGTCGGCGGTGGTATTATTGATGACAATGCCCGATATCGTAAAAGGTGACGGAACACGCGAAGTGTTCGAGGTGCGCAAGCTCGAAGCGTCGCTTGCGCGAAGTGGTGCTCCTCATGAGGTGGTGCGCCGGGTCGCAAACACCATTGGCGGAGGGGTTAGAGATGGCATGACGACGAGCGATATTTACCGTCGCGCACACGCTTTGCTCGCGAAAGAGGAGCGAACGTTTGCCGCCAAGTACTCGGTACGTCGTGCACTGCTCGACATGGGCCCGACCGGGTTCCCTTTTGAAGACTATTTTTGCGAACTGATGCGTGCGAAGGGGTACACTGCCTCCGTGCGTCAAATTGTTCCGGGCCGGTGTACGCGTCACGAGGTTGATGTGGTGTTGGCGCGGAATGATGAACACATTGGCTGTGAACTGAAGTTTCATAACGTTCCTGGGTTTAAAACCGATCTTAAGACAGCGCTCTACGTCCGCGCGCGTTTCACTGACATTGAAGATCGTGCTCGCGACGAGGGGCGCACGTGCGATATTAACGAAGGTTGGTTAGTCACCAATACGAAGTTCACCGCACAGGCGATTGAGTACGCTGAGTGTGCGGGAATTCGCCTTCTTGGATGGAGCCACCCCGGGCGCGGCAACCTCGCTGATATCATTGAAGAAACAGGACTGTACCCAATCACGGTGTTAACGACGATTTCAAAAAAAGAGGAGGCTCTCTTGCTCCGCAGCCAAGTGACACTGTGCCGTGATGTGGCAAAAAATCCGGATGTGCTCCTGCGCGCCGGGATTCCTAAGAGAAAACACGCCGCAATTATTTCAGAGAGCACGTCACTCTGTGGCGCATAAGAACTATGGCATATAAAAGAAAACTATTTGAACCGAACGCGTCTGAACCTTTTAAAATTAGTCGTACCAAGATTGATACATTTTCAGAGTGTCAGCGTTGTTCTTATTTAGACCTTCGTCTCGGGGTACCACGACCCAGCATGCCCTCGTTCACACTCAATAATGCAGTGGATGAGCTTTTTAAGCGCGAGTTTGATATTCACCGCAAGGAAGGAACTCCACACCCTGTTATGGTCGAATACGGGATTGATGCAGTGCCGTTCAACGATGCACGGATGGACGAGTGGCGTGATGCGTTGAGGCGAGGTATTGCACACCACCACACTCCCACAAACTTTTATGTACGAGGTGGCATTGATGACGTATGGGTTACTCAGGATGGAACGCTTCTTATTGCTGATTACAAAGCAACCTCTAAAAATGAAGCCCCCAAAAATGAGAGCGACCTATACGATGCCTATAAAAAACAAATGGAAGTCTACCAGTGGCTATTCCGCCAGAACGGTTTTCCCGTTTCTTCTACCGGTTACTTCGTATATGCAAATGGAAAACAAGGAGCTGAAGTCAACGCCTTTGATGCAAAGCTTGAATTTGACATCAATGTTATTGCCTACACAGGAGATGATTCGTGGGTTGAACCACTGCTGTTTGAAATGAAAAAAGTTCTTTCGGCCGATATGATTCCTCCTGTAGGGACGTCGTTTGGAGGTAAGCCGTGCGAGCACTGCCTCTACCGCGAAGCTGCGGGAAAGGCGCTCCAAGGAATCCACGCAGCTACCTTAAAAAAAGCAGATACAAAGACGTCACCAAAGAAAAAAGACGACCATGAGCAATCTAAAACGCTTTTCAACTAGCTTTCGTGAACGCGTGTACGCTGTCGTTAAGGCAATTCCACGCGGGAAGACCGTGACGTACGGCGAGGTGGCGCGGATGGCAGGAAAGCCAGGTGCCGCCCGCGCAGTGGGCAACCTCATGGCATCAAACCGCGACCGCACCATTCCGTGCCACCGTGTCATTCGCTCAGACGGGAGCCTCGGTGGGTACAACGCTCTTCGCGGACCTTCTAAAGAGACGCTCTTGAAGAGGGAGGGTGCGCTCTAGGGTTATCCACCTGAGAGTACTTGTTTCCTCGCTCGTGCGGCGTAGGCTTACTCAGTGACATTTGAAATGCTGCGTACAGAGGCAACGGCTTCCTGCCGAAGGTGCCGTTGCGGGTGCCCCCACACGGTGTGCACCTGTATAAGTCGTTGCGATAGTTGCGGATGTTACCAGGGAGCTAAATAGGTTCCTGGTCCTACGCAGTGTCGTGCCGATTTTCTAACGCCAGTCGATAGTAGTGTGGCTATGGGTAGCGAGGTACGAGTTGGCGGCAGCAAAGTGACCGTTGCCGAAAAAACCACGAGATGCTGAGAGGGGCGAAGGGTGTGGCGAAGTAAGGACGAGGTGTTTTTCTGCGTCGATGAGCGCCGCCTTAGTGCCTGCAAATGATCCCCAGAGCATGAACACGAGGTGTGAGCGAGAGTGTGAGAGGGCGCTAATGACGGCATCGGTAAAGGTGTGCCACCCGTAGGGAGCGTGCGAGTTTGCTTCACCAGAACGCACAGAGAGGGACGCATTTAACAGGAGCACTCCCTGCGTGGCCCAGCGCGAGAGGTCAGGGTTTTGGTAGCAGGGTGTTTTAAACTCTGCTTCAATTTCTTTAAAAATATTCTGGAGTGAGGGCGGTATGCGGTTTCCGGGACGTGTGGAGAATGCGAGTCCATCGGCAACCCCCGGGGTGTGGTACGGGTCTTGCCCTAAAATGACGACGTTCACATCGTAAGGTTCCACCAACTCGAAGGCGCGAAACACGTTGGTAGGGTGGGGGAACACTGTTTGGTTCAGGTACTCGCTACGCACTTTTTCAGAAAGCGCTTTAAAGTAGGGCTTTTCAAACTCGCCCTCGAGGAGTGATTTCCAGGCTTCAGAAATTCTGATATCCGAAGGAGCGTCCATTCTTTCATCCTACCAAATGGCCGCACGCTGGTTTGGTTTCCGGTACAGTTTGTCGCCAGGCTTTACTTCGAACGCTTTGTAAAATGATTCAAGGTTCGAACACGGTCCGTTCACTCGGTATTGTGCTGGAGAGTGGGTATCAACAATGAGCAGCATGCGTTCGAACTCTGGTCTTGCATGCGCGGTTTCAAACATCGCCAGGCCAAGGAAGTAGCGCTGTTCAGGCGTAAAGCCTTGCACCGTCTTCCTCCCGTGTTTTTTGAGGTGTAACTGGAATGCATCGTATCCGATGGCAAGTCCTCCGAGGTCTGCGATATTTTCACCAAGGGTCAAACGGCCATTGACGGCGCGGTCTCCGACCGTGAAGGAGTTGAATTGGCGCACGAGCACTTTTGCGCGACGATCGAACTGTTGCCGGTCTTTTTTGGTCCACCAGTTTTTGTAATTTCCATTTTCGTCGAACTTTGCGCCAAGGTTGTCAAAACCATGGGTTAGTTCGTGACCAATGACTGAACCCATGGCTCCGTAATTTAATGCTGCGTCTCCGTGTGGGTCAAAAAATGGAGGCTGCAGAATGCCGGCCGGGAACACAATCTGGTTCATGTTTGGATCATAGAACGCGTTCACCGTTTGAGGTGGTATGAACCACTCTTTGCGATTGACCTTTTTCCCGAGTTTTGCAAGGTTCCGTTTTGTCTCAAATGCCGCACAACGCGCGACGTTGCCATAGTAGTCGTCAGGTCTAATGGTGAGTCCTCGGTATGATTTCCATACGTCCGGATACCCGAGCTTTCGGGTTATACGAGAAAGTTTTTTGAGTGCTCTCTTTTTTGTTGGCGCGCTCATCCACTCGAGCGCTTTAATGCGTCGTTCATAGGCAATGAACAGATCATCGACAAGCGCAGAAATCTTTGCTTTTGCTGAAGGTGGGAAGTAGCGCTTAACGTACTCTTTTCCCACAGCTTCGCCGAGGTAGGCATCGAGGACAGAGGTAACCCGTTTCCAGAGGGGGCGAATTTTTTCATTTCCAGCTAACACGTTTCCATGGAACCTAAATGCTTCATTCACAAACGACGTGGAGAGAAATGGTGCGGCATCATCTAGTACTGCAAATGAGAGGTAGGCTTTCCAGGTGACAAGCGGCACCGTTTCAAGGAGGCGGCTTACCGCGGCAATAAATTTGGGCTGGTAGACGACGAGTGAGCGGACCTGTGCGTCAATCCCAAGCGTTGTAAAGTAACGGTTCCATGGAATGTTTGGCGCGAGGGTGCGAAGGCTTGAGCGTGGTATCCGGTGGTATACCTTCTCAATATCATGAGCATCGGTGCGTGTCATCGAGGAGCGCGCAAGCTGCGTTTCAAGCGAAAGCACTCGCACCATTTCTATTGCCGCCTCCTTTTTCTTTTTACCTGCAAGCATAAACAGGTTTTCACCGTAGGCGAGAAATTTGCGCCGTATCTGTTCAGATTTTTCATCCCTGCTGATGTAGTAATCCCGGTCGGGGAGTGAGAGACCCCCCTGGGCGAGATGAAATCGATATGTTTCGGCATCTTTGTCGTCTTGGCCAACAAACCCCCTCCACACCACCTGATCGCCACGTGCATGTGCTTTAAAAATAAATTCCAGTAGCTCCTCACGAGAGGTAATGCCCTCTACCTGCCTCAAGAGCGTCAGTATCGGTGTACGCCCGAGCCTATTTCTCGTTTTCATGTCCATGCCCGAAAGGTAAAAATCACGGATACGCTGGGCGTCTGAGTTCCGAGCTAGGGTGCGTTTTTTAGTAAGTTCAAGAAAAATAGCGTGTGTTTTTTTCAATCCCTCATCGCGAAGCACATAGAACGTTCCCCACTTGCTTTCGCTTTTTGGAATAGGATTTTGCGCAAGCCACCCGCCTCCAGCGTACTGAAAAAAATCGTCTTGTGGTCGTGCTGAGAAATCGAAATGGGATTTTTTAAATCCTAGTTTTGAATGCATGCTATTCAAGAGTATAACGGTATAGTGCGTAATGTAAAAACGACCAAATCCTGGTAGGATAGTTCAATGACCGTTTCAGAAATACGGAAAAAGTACCTCGACTACTTCCGGGCGCAGGGCCACGTCGTCATTCCGTCGTCTCGCCTCGTCCCGGAGAACGACCCCACAACGCTCTTCACCTCAAGCGGCATGCAGCCCCTGCTGCCGTACCTCCTCGGGAAGGCGCACCCGCAGGGAAAGCGTATTGCGGACTCGCAAAAGTCGTTCCGCGCAGGAGACATTGAAGAAATTGGCGACAACAGACACACGACCTTTTTTGAAATGCTTGGGAACTGGTCCTTGGGCGACTACTTTAAAAAGGAGCAGTTGCCGTGGTTTTTTGATTTTTTGACCAACACGAAAAGCGGGCTCGGGTTGAACCCAGAGCGTCTCTACGTCACCGTTTTTTCGGGAGCGCCCGAGCTCTCCATTCCGAAAGACGACGAGGCGATAGAAATCTGGAAGGCGCTCTATGCTGAAAAGGGCATTGAAGCGAAGGATGTGGTTATAGGCTCAGAAGAGAATGGCTATAGGGTTGGCATGCAGGGAGCTCGCATCTTTGCGTACGACGCTAAAAAGAACTGGTGGAGCCGCTCTGGCGTTCCCGGCAACATGCCGCCCGGCGAGCCTGGTGGACCCGACTCAGAGGTGTTCTATGACTTTGGTACCCCGCACGACGCTCGCTGGGGAGAACACTGCCACCCCAACTGTGACTGCGGGCGATTTGTGGAGATTGGCAATTCAGTCTTCATGGAGTATCTCAAGCAGGAGGACGGATCGTTCGTAAAACTTTCACAGCAGAACGTTGACTTCGGTGGGGGGCTCGAACGCCTGGCTATGGCAGTGTCGGGCAAAGACGACATTTTCCTCATCGACACGATGCAGCAGATTATCACTGAACTTTCTCTCGTCTCGGGGAAGAAGTACTCAGACCCTCAGTACCAAAAATCATTTCGCGTTGTTGCTGACCACGTACGCGGCGCAACGTTCATGATTGGCGACGGCGTCTTGCCGTCAAACGGAGATCAGGGGTACGTGCTCCGTCGGCTCATTCGCCGCGCAATTCGCCACCTCGACAAACTGGGTGTGGGTGAGGGAACGCTCGTTGCCGTTTCAGAGAAGGTAATCGTCGCGTACCGAGACCAGTACCCAGAGCTCGACGCGACTCGCCTGCGCATCCACGAAGCAATTGCAGAAGAAGAGCGCAAGTTTCGAAAAACTCTTTCCCAAGGAATGAAGGAGTTTGAAAAAATCGCCTCAAAGGGGTCGCTGTCCGGCACCGAAGCGTTCCTCCTGTTTTCAACCTACGGGTTTCCGTTCGAGGTGACCGAAGAACTTGCCGTCGAGCGTGGTCTGAGAGTGAGCCGTGAGGATTTTGACAAAGAAATGAATGCCCATCAGGCGCAATCACGCAGTGGCGCTGAGCAAAAGTTTAAAGGAGGGCTCGCAGACTCGTCTGAGCAGACGACGAAGCTTCACACGGCAACACACCTCATGCTTGCGGGCTTGCGGAAGTACCTTGGGGACCATGTCCACCAGGCAGGCAGCAACATCACTGCCGAGCGAACCCGATTTGACTTTACCCACGGAGAAAAAGTCCCAGATGAAATCTTGCGCAAGGTTGAAGCGTACGTTAACGAAGCAATTCAAAAGGGGTGCGACATGGTAATTCAAGAAATGCCAAAGGACCAAGCGCTCTCCGAAGGTGTTGAGGGAAGTTTCTGGGACAAGTACCCCGACGTGGTTAACGTGTACATGGTGAAGTGTGCTGATGGCAGCGTCTACTCGCGCGAACTCTGTGGAGGACCGCATGTGCAAAACACGAGAACTATGGGAACATTCACTATAGTGAAAGAGGAGGCGAGTAGCGCAGGCGTTCGACGCATCAAGGCAACTCTTTCCTGAGAGGTACGAATGGCACCAACACCCAAGAGCGATACGACGCTCCTCATCGATATAGGAACGGCAACTGTGTCCGGGGCGTTGATGACGCTCGGCAAGCGTCACATGCCGCTCCTCGATATGGTTCGTCGTGTGTCCTTGGGCACGGGAACAGAGACTGCTCGCGATGCACTCTCAACCCATCTTCCTCGCGCCCTGGAAGAACTGTTAGGAACCTACTCAGGAGTCGTTCCGAAGCAGGTGCGTGTGGTACTTGCTTCGCCCTGGTACGAAGCGCGCATTCGCGCTGTCTCGTCGAGCTCGTCGAAGCCCGTTACCGTTTCTGAAAAAACCGTTCTCGCCCTGGTTGAGGAGTACAAGAACAAAGAAGCACCGCGGTCCGGAAACCGCGACATCGAGGCACTTGCGGTCCAGGTGCTGGTGAATGGGTACCACACACGACTCGCACGTGCCGTGAGCGGCACCACTATCGCAGTTAACCTCTACGAATCAGAAGTTGACCAAACGACTGCAGCTAGTTTGTCCGGCGCGATTGAGAAGGTCTTTCCTCACGCCACGGTTTCATTCCACTCGTTCCCGCTCATTTCATCAGTTGCGTTGAGGGCGCTCGCGTACGAAAAAAGTTTTCTCGTGGTCGATGTCGCGGGTGAAATGACGGAGGTGACCATCGTGTACGAAGATGGCATGCACTTTTTAGGCTCGTTCCCGGTTGGGTACCATACCCTCGCACGTTCCTTTGGTGGCAAAAAGGACGCGGTGGGCGATGCGCTTTCGCGGCTCGCACTGTTGGGACGAGGTGAGTTGAGTTCTGAAGATTCAGCTTCCGAAGATGAGAAGTTTCAAAAAACGTTTACCGAGTGGCTCGACGCCTTTGAAGAGGCTCTCAAGGCAGCCGCTAATGCTGTTCCCATTCCACGCAAGCTGTTTTTAATAACCGATCGTGAACACGTCAGCTGGGTTCGGCGCGGTCTCGAGCTCAGAAATCCCTTTATGCTCACCGTTGAGCCAGTGGGCGCGCCATTAGTTCAGAACAAGCTTGAGCTTGGTGAGACCGGAACGTACGATGTTTTCCTGTCCCTGGCAGGGCTCTTTTTCCACACGTACCGCCGCGAGCTCATAGGGGAGTAGGAAGAGCGTACTGTGGTACGATTGACTCTAATGAATGAAATTCGTCGCAGTATCCAAGATATTATCCCTCCGGCTCGATCGAAGCCCATTCGATCTGTCGTAAAGCAAGAGTCGACTCCTGCTGCTCCGGGTGGCGCTAGTATGCCGCCACCGTCAAAACCTCCTCGTGCACCTCGCGGTACTTCTGGTAGCAACGTCGGCGGACTACTCCTTGCTGCGCTCGTGGTAGTCGTCGTCATTGGGACAGCATTTGGCGTTGTCTCGACAGTTTTCCATCGAGCAACTGTTTCTATTGAACTCAACCGCTATGCGGTTACCGTGACCGATTCATTCGATGCAACACCTGATGGCGCAACCCTCTCCTACAGCGTGAAGAGTGTAGAGGAGGTGCGGAGCGTTACTGTTCCGCAATCTGGTACCGAACAGGTTCAGGCGTCTGCAGAAGGTACCATCGTGATTTTTAACGAGTACAGTACGAGTTCACAGCGGTTGATTGCAAACACAAGGTTTGAAACTCCTGAAGGTCTCATCTATCGAGTGCGGAGCGCCGTTACCGTTCCCGGCTACAAAACAGTGTCAGGTAAAAAGGTGCCCGGCGAGGTAGAGGTGAAAGTGTTTGCGGACCAGCCAGGGGAGCGATACAACCTCCCTACGGCAACGTTTACCATCCCAGGCCTTAAGGGTTCCCCTCAGTTTGATGGAATGTTCGCGCGCTCTAAGGGACCCATCCAGGGTGGTTTTGTCGGTGAGCGCGCGGTGGTAGACCCTGCCGTTCGCGACGCCGCGGTTGCCGAACTGAAAAAAGGTATTGAAGAGGCTGCTCGTGAACGCTACCTTGCGTCGCGTAACGCAGGCGAAATCGTCTTTCCTTCAACGATCACAGTTGATGTCGTTGAAAGGCCCGATGTTCCTGGTGACTCAGGTGCTGTCGTGACGCTTGCGGCTGTTGCACAGAGTCCTGTCTTTTCTGAAGCGTCTCTCGCATCGGTGTTTGCCTCTCTAGGCAACATCACTGCGGAGGGTCCGCTCGCGATTGAAAACCTCTCTGAGCTTTCTGTCGCGATCGATTCTCCTGAAGAGGGCAGCACTATCCGACTTACGGTTTCCGGCGAGGTTCGCCTCGTCGGGGTGGTGGACGTTGAAAAGCTCGCACGAGACCTTGCCGGAAAGAGTAAGCGCGAGGTCGGCAGCGTCCTCTCCGGCTACCCTGGGATTGCCGATATGAAAATTTCAATCTACCCCTTCTGGCGTGATGCTCTCCCCAAGGAGGCGGGTAGAATCTCGGTTTCCCCCGAGGAAGGTGCCGAATAGCTATTCCTTGACGGAATACAGGCTTATTTGGTATTGTAGTGAAGCCAACGGAGACTCATAAGGATGGCGGATAATAACGGAAAAGACGAAACTCTCGGGACGGTGACCGAGTCCCTCCCGAACACGCTTTTCCGCGTCGAGCTTGAGGATGGACGGGAGGTGCTTGCGTACCTCGCCGGCAAAATGCGTCTCCACCGCATCAAGGTGCTGGTGGGTGACCGAGTCAGCCTTATTGAGGATCCCTACGGCGGCCGTGCCCGCATTACGCGTCGGCACTAGTTTCTTCATTTATATGAAAGTACTCTCATCGGTTAAGAAACAGCAACCTGGCGACATCCTTGTTCGTCGGGGTGGCCGCATTTACCGTATTAATAAAAAGAATCCGCGCCGTAAGGCTCGCCAAGGGTAGTCTATGCGTATCGCCGGTATTACCATTCCCGATAACAAGCAGCTCGCAATTGCGCTCACCGAAGTGTACGGCGTTGGCCGCACACGAGCCCGCTCGGTGCTAGCGCAGGTTGGTGTCCCAGAAACCAAGAAGGCTCCAGAACTTTCTGCCGACGAAGAGCAAAAAATTCGTACCCTCATCGAGTCGTTTACGATTGAGGGAGATTTGCGACGCGACGTCGCAGGAAACATTAAGCGCCTCAAAGATATTAAGGCGTACCGCGGTACACGCCACATGAAGGGACTCCCTGCGCGTGGTCAGCGTACCAAGACCAACTCACGCACGGTGCGCGGTAACACCCGCAAGACCATGGGTAGCGGTAAGCGTAAGCTTGAAAAAACATAAACCAGTATGGGTAAACGACGAGTTTCAAAAATGTCCGGAGGGGGAGGAGATCGTGGTCGAAGAGACCGGGCGCTTGCACGTGCGCCAAAGAAGAAGATCGACAAGGCGGTGCTTCACATCGAATCAACCTTCAACAACACCCGCCTTACCCTCGCCGATCAGCGTGGCGGCGCCATTATGTGGTCCTCGTCAGGTGCCATGGGCTTTGCTGGAACCCGCAAGGGAACACCGTTCGCTGCTGCAAAGGTAGGCGAGGTGATTGGCGAAAAGGCCCTCACGGTTGGCGTTAAGGAAGTCGAGGTGTTCGTGAAGGGCGTGGGTCCAGGCCGCGAGTCTGCCCTCCGTTCATTTGCGGGGAAGGGTATTCAGCTTTCTGCAATTCACGACGTGACTCCCATTCCACACAACGGACCACGCCGACCTAAGCCGCGACGCGTATAACCATCCTTTACGTATATGAAACTCGGACCACGATATAAAATCTGTAAACGTCTTGGCTCAAGCATTTTCGAAAAATGCCAGACGCAGCGTTTCCAGCTCTCAGAGGCGCGCAGCGCTAAAAATAAAAAGGGAAAGCGCCGCACAGGGAGCGAATTCAATCGCCAGCTCATTGAGAAGCAGAAGCTTCGATTGATGTACGGACTTACGGAAAAGCAGTTTAGCTCGTACGTAGAGAAGGCGCTCGAAAACCACACGTCGCCACAGGAGACGCTCTTCCAGTCTCTCGAGACTCGTCTCGACTCGGTTATCTACCGCATGGGCTTGGCCGGAACACGGCGCATGGCCCGCCAGATCGTGTCTCATGGACACGTTACCGTCAACGGCGTGCGCAGCACCATTCCGTCATACCGGGTACGTCTTACCGATACCCTCGCCATTCGCGAAGGATCCCGCACGAGCTCGCTCTTTGGGAATCTCTCTGAACGTCTCCTCGAGTACCGCGCCCCATCGTGGGTTCGGTTCGACCCGAGTTCGTTTGAGGGCAAACTGGTAACCCTGCCGGTCATGAAGGAGCAGGATACCGGTGCAGATATTCAGGCCGTGTTCGAGTTCTATACCCGTTAGGCTTACTTACTAGAGAATAAACAAGATTGAGTTATGGACTATTCTATTCAGCTACCATCAAAGCCACGCATTATTTCCGAGGAAGGCAACTCGGGTGTCTATGAAATTGACAACCTCTATCCAGGGTACGGTCACACGCTCGGCAACTCGCTTCGCCGCATTATCCTCTCATCAATCCCAGGAGGAGCAATCACCACGGTAAAAATTGACGGCGTCTCGCACGAATTTTCAACTATTCCGGGCGTTAAAGAAGACGTCATCGCGTTCCTCTTGAACCTTAAGAAGGTTCGCGTATCGATTGCTGACGGCGAGGAGCATGTCATTTCTCTTTCGGCAAAGGGCGCTCGAACCGTGACCGCCGGCGACTTGGTAACGCCAGGGCAGGTTGAAATTATGAACCCCGACCTCCACCTTCTCGAACTCACCGCAAAGGACGCTTCGTTCACCGCAGAGCTAACGGTACAAAACGGCCTCGGGTACGTACCAAAAGAGGTGACCCAGAAAGACCGTGTCGACATCGGCGTCATTGCGCTCGATGCCATCTTTACGCCTATCCGCCGCGTGAACTACGAGGTTGAAAACATGCGCGTTGGTGACCGAACCGACTTTAACCGCCTGCGCATCAGCATCGAAACGGATGGATCTCTTACAGCGCGTGAAGCTCTGGAGCGCTCAGTTGCCATCATGATTCAGCAGTTGAAATCAATTGTTGGATTCCGTGAAGAGGAGGAAATTATTTCTGAAACCTCTCCACTTGCTGTTACCAACGAAATGCGTGAAGACGATACCGATGTGTTAAAAACACGCATTGAGTCGCTCGAGGGTCTCTCGACACGCACGTCAAACGCGCTCATCAATGCATCAATCCGCACCGTCGGCGGGTTGGCGCGCAAGTCTGAGGAAGATATCCTCGAACTTGAAGGCATTGGCGCCGCTGGAGTGAAGGAGGTGAAAGATGCCCTGAGAGCCCTCGGGGTTTCCCTCAAAGCGAAGTAACGTATGAAGCACCACAAGGCACACCGCACTTTTGGACGAACGCGCGATCAGCGTATTGCCTTGGTGCGTTCGCTCGCCGAGAGCCTCATCCTAGAAGAGAGGATTTTGACTACCGAGGCACGCGCGAAGGAAGTTCGCCCGGTCGTTGAAAAACTTATTACCGCCGGAAAGAAAGGTACGCTTGCCGCACGACGCACCATCCTCTCGTCGTTGGGTGGTCGGGAAGTGGCTGCACGCAAGGTTGTCGACGACCTCGCGAAACGGTACGATTCGCGCACCGGTGGTTACACCCGCATTACCAAGGTTCACCTCAAGGCATCCGATGGTCGCCGCGCTGCCGTCATTGAATTCGTGAAGTAACGTATGACACCTTCTGTACACATCATTGATGCAAAGGGGAAGCGTCTCGGACGCGTAGCGACGCAAGCGGCGCACCTCCTCATGGAAAAGGACACTCCTCAGTTTGAAAAGCGCCGCAAACTTGGTGCCGAGGTACGCATTGAGAATGCCTCAAAGATTCTCTTTACCGAAAAGCGCGTCTCAGAAGTCCGCTACGCTCGGGCATCTGGGTACCAGGGGAACTTGGTACGCGAGACTATCGACGATGTGCGCACCAAGCATGGCGTAGGCGAGGTAGTGCGCCGTGCCGTAAAGGGCATGCTGCCAAATAACAAGCTTCGCCCGGAGATGCTAAAGCGCCTCACTGTTTCAGAATAAGTATAACCATATGAGCACTACCCAATATACCGAAGGAATTGGACGCCGAAAAACCGCAGCTGCGCGCGTTCGCATTACTCCAGCCTCGAAGCGATCGATTACCGTTAACGACAAGGAGTACGTGACGTACTTCCCAACCAAAGAGCTCCAACGCGTTGTTCTTTCTCCCCTCAATACTGCAGACGAAACGTACAGCGTTACGGCAGTTGTTCGCGGAGGCGGCGTCGCTGCACAAGCAGATGCCGTGAGACATGGCATTGCCCGCGCATTGACGGAGCGTCACGCAGAGCTACGTACTACCTTGAAAAAGAAGGGGTACTTGAAGCGTGACCCACGCACCAAAGAGCGCAAGAAGCCTGGCCTCAAGAAAGCGCGCAAGGCCTCGCAGTGGAGCAAGCGTTAGCACCGAACCGCCTCTCGTGAGGCGGTTTTTTTATTTTTGACTTATCGTCCATTTTGCTTCACCATAGGGATCTATGAACGACTCCGATGATATGGTGTTGGAGCCGGAAGATACTGAGAACGGCACACCAGAAGCTACGCTCAAGAAAATCCGCGACGAGCTAAAAAAAGCGAAGGCCGAAGCAGCCGACTACCTCTCTGGCTGGCAGCGCTCGAAAGCCGATTACATCAACCTTTCGCGCCGCGCTAAAGAGGAAGCAGAGACCGTAGCCCGGCTCGGTACCGTTCGGGTCGTTGAGCGCCTCGTTCCCGTCTTTGACTCTCTTGAGGCGGCACTCAAAGATGCATCCGGGGACACATCGCCGCTTACCGAAGGGGTACGGCAGGTACTGAGACAATTTGAAACGGCACTCGCCACCCTGGGTGTGACACGGCTCGCGCCTGGTGCAGGGGATGCATTTGATCCCACACGGCACGAATCGGTCGGCATAGTTGCAACGTCGAGCGACTCGGAGGATAATACTATCTCAGAGCTGCTGCAGAGCGGATTTGAGCTCTCGGGGCTCGTCATCCGTCCCGCGCGGGTACGGGTCTTCCATTACCAACCCGCTAGTGCCTAAAGCCCTAGCGACTAACGTTCTCTAAACCTATGGCAAAAATTCTTGGCATTGACCTTGGAACCACCAATTCAGCATTTGCGGTTATTGAAGGTGGCGAGCCTGTCATTATTGAAAATGCCGAAGGGAACCGAACGACACCTTCGGTAGTCGCTATTTCAAAAACAAATGAACGCCTGGTAGGGCTCGTTGCAAAACGTCAGGCGGTAACTAACCCGAAGAACACCATCTACGGCGTTAAACGCTTCATGGGTCACAAGTTTAGTGACGAGGTGGTGAAGAAGGACATCGGCACTGTTCCGTACGAAATTAAAGCGGGATCCGATCAGGGGGTGCTGGTTCGCCTTGGAGAGCGCGACTACCGACCGGAAGAGGTTTCAGCGATGATTCTCCAAAAGTTGAAGGCTGACGCTGAAGCAAAGCTTGGTGAGCCTATTACCGAAGCGATTATTACGGTACCTGCCTACTTTGATGACGCTCAGCGCAAGGCAACAAAAGATGCCGGAAAAATTGCTGGACTCGAGGTAAAGCGCATCATCAATGAACCGACTGCGGCAGCGCTCGCGTACGGTTTTAACAAGCGCAAGAATGAACAGATCGTTGTCTACGACTTCGGTGGCGGCACGTTCGACGTGTCAGTCCTCGAGGTGGGTGACGACGTCATTGAGGTAAAGGCAACTGGCGGCGACTCCCACATGGGAGGGCGCGATATCGACCAGAAAATCGTTCGGTTCTTGACGGAAGAGTTTAAAAAGCAGACTGGCATTGATGTGTCAAAAGACCCACTCGCGCTTCAGCGCTTGGATGAGGCTGCTGAGAAGGCGAAGCACGAACTTTCCTCAACCGCAGAGACCGAGATTAACATTCCATTTATTTCTTCCGGTCCTGAGGGGCCACAGCACCTCCTCATGAAGCTCTCACGGGCGAAGCTGGAAGAGCTCGCGCGTGAATTTGTAGAGCGTTCAATTGACATTACCCGTGAGGTGTTAGAGCAGGCGAAGTTCAAGCCTGGGGATATTGAAGAAATCGTCCTGGTTGGAGGGCAGACCCGTATGCCGCTCATCCAGAGCGCGGTCAAAGAGCTCTTCGGCAAGGAGCCGAACCGTTCCATCAACCCTGACGAAGTGGTGGCCGTTGGTGCTGCGATTCAGGCAGGAATTCTCCAGGGCGATGTGAAGGATGTGCTCCTGCTCGACGTCATCCCGCTCTCGCTTGGCATTGAGACCATGGGAGGGGTAGCAACCAAGCTCATCGAGCGTAACACCACCGTTCCCACATCGAAGTCTCAGGTGTTCTCGACAGCTTCAGACAACCAGACGTCGGTTGAAATTCACATTACGCAGGGAGAGCGCGCTATGGCTTCCGACAACAAATCGTTGGGGCGGTTCGTCCTTGACGGCATCGCGCCAGCTCCTCGCGGCCTTCCTCAAATTGAAGTGGCGTTTGATGTGGACGCAAACGGTATCTTAAACGTCACCGCTAAAGACAAGGCAACCGGCAAGTCTCAGTCAATTAAAATTGAGGCATCGAGCGGACTTACGGACGCTGACGTCGAGCGAATGAAGAGAGATGCGGAAGCGCACGCCGAGACAGACCGCAAGACGCGTGAGCTTGTGGAAGCTAAAAACACTGCCGAACAGATGGTCTACAGCGCAGAAAAATCTCTTGCGGAGCACGGAGAAAAACTTCCCGCAGAGGTGAAGACGGCAGTCTCAGGCGCTCTAGAGGCGCTTAAAACAGCACGGAATGGCAGCGATGTTGCAGCTATTACTGCAGCGAGCCAGTCCCTTGCTCAAGAAATGCAAAAAATTGGCCAACACACGGCTCAACAATCCCAAGGTGGCGAGAGTGGAACCGGCGCAGCTGAAAACGTTCGCGACGTAGATGCTAACGATGATGGGACAACATCGTAGTGAGACTGCAAACCCTGCGTAACGTATGGCTAACGACTACTATACAGTTCTCGGGGTAGATAAGAAGGCCTCTAAAGAGGATATTAAGAAAGCCTTTCGAAAACTCGCCCACAAGTACCACCCCGACAAGAAGGGTGGGGATGAGGCGAAGTTCAAGGAAGCTTCGGAAGCGTACTCGGTGTTGTCAGATGACAAGAAGCGGGCTGAGTACGATGCGTACGGCCGGGTCTTTTCAGGCGGGGCAGGTGCATCGTCCGGCTTTGAGGGTTTCGATTTCTCGCAATTCGGTGGCTTTAACGCGCAGGGCGGGTTCGACATCAACATGGAAGACCTCTTCGGAGGTTTTTCTGACATCTTCGGCGGCAGACGAGCAAACCGAGGTCGCGATATATCCATCGACATCGAACTTTCTTTTAAGGAGTCGGTGTTTGGTGGGACGCGGAAGGTTCTGGTGACGAAGGACAGTACGTGCACGAGGTGTAGTGGTACTGGTGGGGAACCGGGAGTTGGTACGAAGACGTGTCCTACCTGTAACGGAAAGGGTCAAATTGTCGAACAGCGCCGTTCGCCGCTCGGTGTGTTTCAGACAGTTACAACGTGCACCACCTGCCACGGGCGACGCGTCGTTCCTGAAACTCCCTGCAAAACGTGCGCGGGGCGTGGTGTTGAACACAGGCAGGAAGAGCTTACCATTACCATTCCTCCTGGAGTGGAGAACGGCCAAATGATCCGCATGAGTGGCGCTGGGGAGGCTGTGCCGGGCGGAAGCTCTGGCGACCTCTACATAAAAATTCACGTCGAACCGCACCCACGCTTTAGAAAGGAAGGGTACAATCTCATCACTGAACTTCCCATTAAGGTTACTGACGCACTCCTTGGCGCTGACTACAAGCTGGAGACGCTCGATGGCTCCATAACGGTAAAAGTTCCACCGCTCCGGTCTCTCGACGAAATCTTACGCGTCAAGGGCAAAGGTGTTCCGCAAGACGGCGCACGGCGCGGCGATTTGCTGATTCGCGTTAAGATGGAGTTCCCAAACAAGCTGTCCAGGCACGCGAAAACACTCCTCGAAGAATTGAAAAAGGACGGAATTTAAGGTATAATTAACACATGGGAAAAGAGGCGCCGCGAAAGAAAGAGCCCTTTCTTCGCTTTGTAAGCGGAAACAATCTCCTCAAAAATCCAACCTACGTGAAGCCTGGCTTTCAAGAGCCCGCCTCAACCTTCGCTCCGTTCAGCCAATCGCTTGCGGAGCGGGGACACAATGTGTACACGCTCGAGGAACCGCCTCGACTGAGTACGCACGAGCGGGCGAGAGAGATGGAGCGCGCGGTCGCCTTTGCGCGGAAGTGGTACGCAAAGCACCATCCAAATCTCGATCCAGAGCGGCTTGAGCAAATGTTCCTATCCATCCCTCCAACCCTTTTTGAGGGAGCGTTGCAGCTGATTCAACTCATCGAAGTCACCACCAATAAAAACAATCCGGTGCAGGTGTTTGGTCACTCGCGCGGGGGCTTTGAAACGGTACTCGCTGCCTTTTTGCGTCCCGACCTTTTTCCATCAAAAAATGGTGAATCGTCACTGGTAACGCTCTTGAACCCCGCCGGCATAACGGGGAAGGAAGGCGTGCACGAGTCCCTCGCGGTTGCCGCATCTCGAAAGGTACGCGATGGCCGTGTGGAGAAAGCGCGCAGAACCTTTGGCGAGTGGGTAGGGGACGGGCGTCGTATCGTTTCTATCATGTACGAGTGTTTGGTGAGTACCGTTATGTCGTACGTAAAGACGCCGCCTGATTCGCCAGCCAAGCAACCAATGCACAAGGCGCTCGTGAGCGCGCTAGGTATGCTGTTCACTGACCCCATTCGGGCGACCCAAGAGGCGCATGACATGGCAAACACCGATCTCCTGATGTTTACGGAATTTGTGCATCGCGTGAACGGTGTTCGCATCGGACTGATTATTGATGAAGACGATACACTCTTTAAAACAAAGATTGTAAAGAAGCGCATTCAGGGACATGAGTACCTGGAAGTGCACGAAACATCAGGAGGAACCCACTTTGCCCCCATTACAAAGGCGGAAGAAGTTGCAGACCTTGCAGACCGTCTTGCACATCCACCACCTACGCCGTAGTCTGATTGCGGGCCGTACAGACCGTGCTACGCTTACCGTATGAATGATTTCCAGCCATCAGACGTTGGAGAAACCATCGAGACGTTGACCTCAGTTCTCGTTCACTTTGCAGGCGACTTTGTAGCATTTTTGGTGGTTGCTGCCGTAGTTGCAGCATTCGCTTTTTATTTTGGGCGCGACCGTATCGTCCCCTTGGTTGCAGCGCTCTACGCATCTATCCCTCTTTTTGTCTTCTTCCCCTACGACACGGCACCCTATGGCGGCACCTTAGTTGTGCTCGCGCTGTGGCTTGGCTTTGTTTTACTATCCTTGGTGGCATTTTCTGGCCTTGCGGCGTTTGTTGCCTCGGGTTCAATCGGGTTTGTGAAGGTGATACTTCTATCCGGAGCTACTGCCGGTTTAATTCTTGCACTCGCTATACACATTCTGCCCGTTGAGGACATCTACACCTTTAGCGCGCCGACGCGTGCGCTCTTCGACAGTGCCGAGGCATTCTTCTTCTGGCTGGTGGCACCGCTTGCCGGAATCTTCCTCTTTGGGAGGGGGTAAGAAATAGTTTTCATGAACCTGTACGCGCTATTGCCGTTTCTGTTGCAGGTGCTCGCGTGGCCACTGGCGCACGCGATTTTTAGAATCTCCGGCTCGTTCTCAGTACAAGGGTATGAACACATTAAGGACATTCGTGGGCCCGTCGTGTTTGCCGCAAACCACGTGAATGACCTCGATCCGGTTTTGACACGCGCGATGCTTCCCTGGTTTTCTAAGCCACTCTTTTGGGTCGCCCGGTTTAGAAAAGATTACGATACCTATGCAGATAACCCTTTTCGAGGTTGGCGGGGAGTACTCTACACAGACTGGTTTTTCCGTTCCTGGGGAGCATATCCGGCATACAAGGGAACGGGAGACTATGAGAAGTCGCTTCGACACCACCTAAAGCTCCTTAGAAGTGGCTACAGTGTGTGTATTTTCCCCCAAGGAGGGCAGGCAAAATTTGTGGGGGAGGGAGCTCCGGCGCGCGGTGGAGCGGTGTTTTTAGCCCAACACATGAATGTTCCGCTTGTGCCGATTGCCATTAAAGGAACGCACAAAGTCGGACCAAAGCAATTATTCCTTGAGCGGACTGAATTTGAAATTTTTATCCTCCCCCCTGTTATAGTGGGGAAGGAGGTAACCGAGTACAAACACGAGGCTCAAAAGATCATGCGCACTGTGTGGGAGCGAGTTTATCAACACGCAATATAGCAGGAAACATCATACTATGGAAGGAGCATGAGCATTTTTTCACCACTACATCACTTTGCAAAAAAAACTATACCGTCGATGTCTGATACCGAAGAGGAGGTTATACAAACAGGTGAGGTATGGTTTGACCGAGAACTTTTTTCAGGAAACCCTGATTTTTCAGTTCTCGATACGCTCCCCATAAATCCACTCACTAATGAAGAGCGTGAATTTTTAGATGGTCCTGTAGAAGAATTGTGCGTTCGAGTTAACGAATGGGAAATCACTACCGGCACCAAAGATATGCCCACGTGGGTATGGGATTTCTTAAGGGAAAAAAAGTTTTTTGGTATCTTAATAAAAAAAGAACATGGCGGTTTAGGGTTTTCACATAACGCCTTTTCATCAATTATCAAAAAACTTCTTTCTCGAGTTCCGACTGTTGCTTCCACTGTTTTAATACCAAACTCTCTTGGTCCCGCAGGATTACTCACCAGTTACGGTACTCCGGAGCAACGCGATTTTTACCTCCCCCGTCTCGCTACAGGAAAAGAAATTCCTGCATTTGCTATGACCAGCCCGTTTGCGGGATGCGACGTAGCCAATATTCCAGATATAGGACATGTAGAATACGGTGAATTTGAAGGAAGAAAAGTGCTCGGTATTCGCGTTACCTGGGAAAAAAGATACATAACGCTAGCGCCCATAGCTACTGTCCTTGGATTAGCATTTAGAACATTCAAGGACGGTGAAGAAATTGGAATGACTTGTGCTCTCATTCCGACGACTCATCCGGGAGTAGTGATTGGTAGACGACACTGGCCAGCAAGGCAAAATTTTATGAATGGACCAACCTCGGGAACGAATGTGTTTATACCAATGAGCATGATTATCGGAGGTGAGGCAATGGTCGGAAAGGGATGGAAAATGTTTGTCCAGCAGCTTTATATAGGACGGGCGCTGTCAATTCCATCACTGGCAACTGGGGCGGTGCAGTATGTAGCACGAAATGTAGGTGCTTATGCTCGACTTCGAGAGCAGTTTAAACATCCCATTGGGAATTTTGAAGGGGTTCAGATGAAACTGGCTGCAATTGCAGCTGAAGCTCACATTCTAGAATGCGCGCGTCGTGTAACGATGGCTGTAATGGACACGGGACCTGTTCCTGCAGTTATCTCTGCTTTAATGAAATACCAGACTACTGAGCGCGCGCGTGTAGTTGTTAACGACGGAATGGACATTTTGGGCGGCAGGGGTGTTTTTGAAGGTCCTCGCAATATTCTTTTCCCCATTTATCAAATGATTCCAATTATAATTACCGTTGAGGGGGCAAATATACTCACGCGTTGTTTTATTACCTTTGGGCACGGCTTAATGCGTTGCCACAAATTTCTCCTCGATGAGTATGATGCAATAAAAAAATCTGATTTTAAAAGATTCGATCGAATTCTTTTCAATCACATTGCATACGTAATAGTTGTAGGAATGAGGAGTGGAGTGAGGGCAGTATTAGCGCCCAAGGTAAATCATCATTCCTATAAAAAGTTAATTTCTCTGATGAGTGCGCGATATGCATGGCTTGTAGAGATGGCCTTGCTGTCGTATGGAGGTACCTTAAAAAAACGAGAACGCATTTCCGGCAATTTTGCAGATATCTTAAGCGAAATGTTTTTTATGAGCGCGGTAATTCGTTTTTTTGATAAGAATAAAGAAGAACATATCGCACTAACCAATTGGATTTTCATGCGCAGTACACACCGCATCGAACATGCGATGGAAGATATCATTAACCACCTCAAAAACCCTTTGATTCGTTGGGTAGCGCGGTGCGTGTTGTTCCCTCGCGGAAAAAAATACACCCTCCCAACCATTACTGAAGATAAACTTGTGTCTAAATTTTTAATGTC